>TARA_B100000674_G_scaffold187880_1_pt1 | contig 102338 bp, 103 predicted proteins | sample TARA_B100000674 | Tara Oceans TARA_B100000674 (sample SAMEA2622759) | marine metagenome | biome: marine biome (ENVO:00000447); feature: surface water layer (ENVO:00002042); material: "saline water (ENVO:00002010), including plankton (ENVO:xxxxxxxx)" | depth 5 m | reverse complement strand
GTACTGTGGTGCGAGAGCCCACGGGAACGTTCGTCGCTGTGCCACTCATCTTCACCCCGCATCCTTTTTTTTACCCCATTACCTGCGATATTCGGAGAATGACACGTGACGACCATCACCGGAGACATACTGGGACACCCTCAGGTGGGAGTTCATATCTCGATTGTCGGAGACGTTCTCTTCCACCCTCTCTCGTTAGACTCCGAAGCTGAGAGCATGCTTCTCGAAACTTTTGACCTAGAGATGGCTCCTTTCTCAGTCGGCGGATCTACACTACTTGGCAGCTTAATTAGAGGAAACAGGAATGGTATTGCCGTCGCTGACATCGCAACTGAATCAGACCTCGACAAACTAACATCATATGGGGAGGTTGTTGTCATGGAATCTGGTGTGAATGCAGCTGGAAACCTCATCGCCTGCAATAATCATGGTGCAGTGGTTGGAATGACAATCCCTGGCCCAGGATGTGATGTAATATCCGATGTCCTTGGAGTACCCGCAACTCGTGTGAGGATCGCTGGGCACGATACAATAGGGTCCTCAATAGTGGCCAACGATTCTGGTGTCCTGGCGCATCCTGACATTTCAAAAAATGAAGCAGAAATTGTGGCGACTACATTAGGAGCTCCTTTGATGGTCGGAACGGTATGCTTTGGGTCACCTTATGTCGGTGCGGGTTGCCTAGCATCAAACAAGTCTGTATTAGCCGGGACTGGCACAACTGGGCCAGAACTCAATAGGATTGAGGACGCCTTGGGCCTTATTTGACTAAATCGCGGTTGGTGCGACGTGATCATCAGACTTGTCCCCTTCGTCGGAAACCCTGGTCCAGACTGATTTCATGAGCTCTTCATGATGAAGCTCACAATAATTGAACCTCTTGTATGCTTCCCTGAATGAATATGCTTTGTTCCCGGTAGCTATGAGGTAGCCCTCTGGTGATAGTCTGCTGACCTTCTCAGAGGGTGAATTGCAGCCCTCCACATCACAAGACGCCATGTATTGCAAAAATCGATGTGACCTTTAACCATGTGCATCTTCGGTGATGAAAACTAGTTCAGCACCGGCATCCACATTATCTCCCTCTTTAACGAATATGTCCTTCACAATACCATCGGTTTTAGAACAAACTTCGTTTTGCATTTTCATCGCCTCTAGTATGAGTAACGTCTGTCCCACAGCAACTATATCACCGACATTAACATCTAAAGATATCACTTTTCCGGGAATAGTGGAAACGACAGATCCCGTTCCTCCTCCTAAGTTAGATCTTTTCTTCCTGGTTTTTTTGTGTTTTTTTTCACGAACTTGATCATGGATAGATACTTCATGCACCTTGTCCCCAAAAGCAATCTTCAGTGTGTTTCCGCTTCGATCTATTCTAGCGGTTACCTCTTTCCCGTCAATGATGAACTTCCTAATCTCTGTCACTTGGACCCACCTCCCTTAGATATCCTGCTCCGATGGGCTGCCCCCCACACAGGGCCTTCCTTCCTGTATTCGCTTTCCGGTCTGATATTGTTGGTACCTTCCTCTAACAAGATCGCCGCTATGCACAAAGCAATTCTCTGTTCATTCGTTACCATGTATTTCACCTCTTACAAGGGGGGGTTTCCATGCCTTCTTTTCGGAGGCTCCTCCTTCTTGACTAGGTTGGTCTTAAGAGCTAGAATCAGTTTCTCTCTGGTCTTTGCAGGTTCAATTATGTCATCGATGAATCCTAGTGCAGCGGCTTGGTATGGGTTTGCGAATGCATCTTCATACTCTTCAATTAGACGCTCCCTTTCTTGCTCAGGGTTGCCTGCTGATTGAATTCTGTTCCTGTGGAGTATCTGAACAGCACCGCTGGCCCCCATCACTGCCAATCTTGCTGTCGGCCAAGCAACGTTGTAATCGCCCCTTATGTGTTTCGAGGACATAACGTCATAGGCCCCACCATATGCCTTTCTGGTTATTACAGTGAGTTTTGGTACTGTTGCCTCAGCGTAGGCATAGAGCAACTTAGCACCGTGACGAATGATGCCACCCCACTCTTGATTTGCACCTGGAAGGAATCCTGGTACGTCTGTGAAGGTAATCAGGGGGATTCCAAAAGCGTCACAGAATCTCACGAATCTTGCACCTTTTACAGATCCGTCAATATCCAAACAGCCCGCCAGTACTTTTGGTTGATTTGCGACTATTCCAACGGATTCTCCGGCCATTCGGGCGAAACCGACAATAAGATTCATTGCAAAATCAGATTGAACCTCAAGGAAACTCCCTTTGTCAACTACTTCTTCGATAACTTCTAGCATGTCGTAGGGAATTGCCGGGTCATCAGGCACAATGTCCTCAAGTCTTGCGCACTCCCTATCAGCCGGATCTCCTACATCTGAAAATGGGGCCGACTCAAGATTATTGGAGGGAATCCTATTCACAAGATCTCTAACTAAATGTAAGGCCTCTTGATCACTTGGGGCAACAAAATGAGTCACACCAGATCGCTGTGCGTGGGTAGATGCACCTCCGAGGTCATCGAATGTCACATCCTCGTTTGTCACAGTTTTGATCACCTCGGGACCGGTAATGAACATATGAGACGTACCATCTACCATTACAACAAAATCAGTGATCGCAGGGGAATATACTGCCCCTCCAGCACAAGGGCCCATGATTACTGAGATTTGCGGAACGACTCCACTTGCTCTGACGTTCCTGAAAAAAATCTCAGCATAACTACCGAGACTCGCTACACCTTCCTGTATTCTGGCTCCTCCGCTATCATTCAATCCGATAACTGGTGTACCTGTCTTGACCGCCAAATCAAGAATTTTACAAATTTTTAGACCATGCATCTCTCCAAGGGAACCGCCGTAGACCGTAAAATCCTGAGCAAAGCAATGAACCATCCTCCCGTCTATTGTCCCATGACCGGTGACAACACCGTCCCCGGGTATGACATTCTTCTCCATCCCAAAATCTCTACATCGGTGTTCGACTAGGGCGTCGATCTCAACAAATGACCCTTCGTCTAATAGCTCATCTATTCTTTCCCTGGCTGTCAACTTCCCTCTTTCATGCTGGGATTTTATTCTGGCCAGACCGCCTCCACTCTTGGATTTGGATTTCCTCGCTCTCAGGTCGGCGATACGTGACTGCCCCTCTCCCATGCCCTCCGATGTTGTCATCCAAATAAAAGGAATCAGCCATATATGCCAGTTTGGATGCGGTTGGTTGAAATTGGGCACATTAACAGGACGATTAGAATAACATGAGGGTGGTCATCGCCAAGGCAGGGTTAGACGGCCATGACAGAGGTGCAAAAATAATTGCAAGAGCTATGAGAGACGGTGGTCATGAAGTCATATACACAGGTCTCCGAAGAACTCCTGAACAGATAGTCTCTGTTACCAGGGATGAGGACGCTACTGCATTGGGGATCTCAACTTTATCAGGAGCCCATTCAAGACTACTTCCTATGATTTGTGATCTTCTTAGGTCCGCTGGAATGGGGGACGTAGCCGTGTTTGCAGGTGGCATCATACCTGATTATGATCGTGATGAGCTCTATAAATCAGGCGTGAGGGCCATATTTGGACCCGGAACCAGCGTTCAAGAACCAATAGATTTTCTATCCGAGGTTTCTATCAGAAAACAAAAAGGGGAGCCCGTTGGAGTTGGTGAAGGTGGAGACTGGAGATGGCCATGATGCCCATTGGGGAACTTCTACGTAACGCTAAATCAGGCGATCGGAGATCTCTAGCCAGATTGTTGACGAAGGTCGAACAAGGAGAACCCTTTGAAGCCGAAACCAAACAATCTCCTTGGATCTTGGGGGTTACTGGTGCGCCAGGCGTGGGGAAGTCCACTATGATAGATAGGCTGGCTTCCAAATGGTCACAACATGGGTGGAAGGTAGCCATATTGGCAGTCGATCCATCATCTCCAATCTCCGGAGGGGCCCTACTTGGAGATAGGGCTAGAATGGCGTACACTAATTCAGAAGATGTTTACTTCAGATCAATATCTTCCAAAGGACATCAGGGTGGAATTTCTACGGGACTGGGTCACATGGCTGCCCTGTTAACAGAATGTGGATGGGATCGGATAATAATAGAAACTGTTGGTGTGGGTCAGGGTGAATACGCTGTGATTTCAGTTGCTGATCGTATATTGTTGGTGGACGGGCCAGATCGAGGGGATACCTTACAAGCCGAAAAGGCGGGGATTCTAGAGCTTGCCGACGTGGTTGCCTGCAACAAATCTGACTTACCGGGCTCAGCACAGGCTGTGCAATCATTGGAGGAGGGGTTGTCTCTATCTTCAGACCCCCCTGATGTAGTGTCCGTTTCATCACTAACAGGGGATGGTATTGAGGCCCTGATTGAAGTCATAGAGGCACTTAAGCCCAACAATAAAAAAAATAAATTAAAGTCAAGGATTATCCTTGACTCGATAATAATGTCCAGGATAAGGAGCCTCCCAGTTTATGGGAACGTCGTCGAGGATATTACATCAAAAAAGATAGCTCCTATGGAGGGTGCAAAAATAGTGGAGGGAGAATATGGAAGATTTTGATGTAAATATAGACCATGCTACTCATTCTGTAGGGGGAGGATACGGTCATCTCCTACGCAGACTAACTCACGTATCTATGTGCGTAATTCCACTTTTGTATTACATGTTTGGGGAACAAATATCCGGTTATCTCGATGTTACTCCCACTCAGTTTGTAAGCTTAGTATGCATATCTATTTTATCTCTTGAGGCGCTGAGATTGAAATTTGGCATTGTTGTGATTGGGCAGAGGGAATACGAATCAAATCAAGTGTCTGCTTTGGCATGGGGAACATTCGCAGTATCTGTAGCATTATTGGCCTCCCCCACAATGGGCAGGGAGGGTGTAGAATCGGGCGTTTTTGGCATACCTATCATACTCGGGTTGTGCATAGTAGACCCAGTTATGGGAGAAACAAAAAGAAGAACTGAAGGATTATCAACAGCAGTGATGATTGGTTTGTTGACTTCATATGCCGTTTGGTTGACATGTTGTTTTTTGTTGGACACGCCAGTAGCTGCCGCCATTATCCTCGCCCCGATGACAGTCCTAGGCGAACTGCCTCGTACAAATTTAATTGATGACAACGCCACCATGGTCTTCTTCCCTCTTTCAGTATTGATTCTGATTTATCCATGGATGTAGTTTTGGGTAGGTTTACATTAGATATTGATTCATAGAAGAGTAATGTCAGACGGGGGCGACGGTAACGGACCTAGGCAACTCTCTCAGAATACGTACATTTTCATCTGGCTCCTCGCATCAGTCGGATCTCTTGCAATATTCGTAAGATTTTTCTGAAATAATCAGGGACTAATCACGTAATAACTTCCAAAAATATCGGAATAGACCATGTAAATGTATACACCCTAGCCGTTCAATCAGTGGTTTCATTTTGATCTGGAGGAGAATCTTCATCCATGCCAACTATCTCATAATTCGATGGGAAGAGGGCGATTGCAACACCCGCGACTATGCAGCCAAGGCCGATATAGAATCTTTGTTGCACTATCATCAACTCCAAACCGATGGCGAATAACATGAGTCCACCAATATTAGATACCCAAACCAACGTTTTGAATGTGGATAGGCTGACTCCAGTGGAGTTTTGACTTCTTTTGGGGCCGAACTCCGCACCGAACCTCACAGGGTCTGCAGGCTTTTCACTCACATTCCCGAGAAGCCGGTGGTACATTTGAACGATTTGAATTTACGGTCTGGGAGACGATCAATTCAAGCAGTTCGCTGTTGGCGGGTCATCCGGGTCGCCATGCACATAGCAATGATATCGGCAGAATACCCTCCAAGATGGGGGGGTATGGGTAGTACCGTTCATCACCTAGCTGCGCATTTGAAATCCAAAGGGCATAAAGTCTCCATAATTACACGAAGAAATAGCAAAAAACTTGTGCACAATACTACGTCTTCGGAGATTCATGAGGTTAAGTGGGCAAAAGTTCCAATGCACTTTACACGCTCATTTGGGAGGAATGCTGTCAAAAAACTAGAAACCGTCCATAAAATAAACCCTGTTGATATAGTCCATATCCACCTTCCTATGGTGAGTCTTACAAAGAAAGAATTATCCAGATGCAAAAAAATAGGGCCATTAGTAGCTTCTCTACACGGATCATGGCGCGGTGAAAGAGATGGCTTGATGATAGCCCGGAAAATGAGAGAGCCGGCGGTTTTCAGGAATCCGAACGATCTAGCTATTCTTCTCACAGCAAACCATTATTCAAGATACGAGAAACTCGCTGCAACCATGGCGAACGTATCTATCTCGAACTCAGACGCCACCTACAGGGATTTTATCAATAGGTACGAAATGATGGACGAATGGGATTGTAGAACTATACATTGGGGTGTTGATACTGAGCTATTCCGACCTATGGATCCCCATAACAAATCAGATACCGCTGACAGAATATCAATCAGAGAAAGGTACGGAATCGAAGAGAACGACCTTGTTTTATTGGCTGTGGGAAGGCTTGCAGCCAGAAAAGGGTATTCTACTCTTCTCAGGTCATTCAAAAAAATACAAGAAGAGGTATCAAACTCGAAATTGTTGATTGTTGGTAGAGGGGGGATGAAGTCATTTATGATCAAACAGGCTAAGAAGTACGGAATATCAGACAATGTGACGATAGAGAGTAGTTTAGATTTTGAGGACTTATCCCGAGTTTACCGAGCATCTGACCTATCGGTTTTCCCCTCTTACTATGAAGGACAGGGATTGATCCCGCTCGAGGCCATGTCATCGGGGATACCGATCATAGGGACAGACGATGGTCCGATACCAGAAATGGTGGACGATCATGTAGGTGGACTCTTTGAACTTGGGAACCACGAGAACTTAGCCGATGCCATAATAGAGCACCTCACGAATATTCCCTCCCTCAAAGAAAAAGGCAAGGCAGGCAGGGACAGGGTCTTAGAGAACTTCACGTTCGAGCAAACATGTGAGAAATTTGAGGTGGTTTATGCCGACTTAATCGTAAATTCTACCGATCAATCATGACAATCGCATCAGTTGGACAACTTAAGACGCATAATCCACACCCACTGCAAGGGTCCCTGACAATTTTGGCCTTTTTATTCACATCAACCTCAATTATCGGGCTCTTCATCTTGACCGGATAGACCTCTATGGCATCGTCGTCGCATACTATGGTGCATTGGTCACAGCCGATGCACATCTCTTCTTTGACCCATGCTACATGTTCAGGACCAATCTTTAGCTTAGCTCTTTCACCAGCTCTCTGTGCCGTCATCAATGCTCTTATGCGGTTCTGTTCAACAGCCCGCCGAGCAATTAACTCCGCAATAGACGTCATCTTCACCCCAACGCAAGTCGGTCACACTCATGAACGCATGGTTGTTTCCATGGCCATGGAACCACAATCTCGGATAGACAGATTGGTGTCCGACGGGGTAGCAGTCATCATCCCGCTGTCGATATGGTTTCTTGTGGTTTTATCTTCCAAGTTCGAGTCAGGCTGGTTCTCATTTTCATGCTCTGGGCTCGTTGGCTTCTTTATGTGGTTGACCGCTTTAGCTTACGGTGAGCGTAGGTTTGCCCATATGACTGCGATTGGTGTTTTGCTGTCGGCTATCCTATCATTCCTATCGGGCATGTATGCAATATTCTCTTAATATTATGAAGCGCGTTTGGACTCTATCTGACGGGCGAGGAAGGACACAACATCCAGTATCTCGAAATCATGTCTAGGGTCTCCTTCGAATTTGAGGCACTCGAAATGGCTTACACATTTCGGGCAAGAGGTAAGCATAATTTCTGCTCCTGTGGCCTTTACTTCGTCGAACCGCTGCAGTCTGAGGGCTCTTGAGTTCTCGTTGCATGACATCATGCTAGAGACCCCACAGCATAGACCATCTTCACCGTGATGCTCCATTTCTACTAGGTTCACCCCATCCACACTCTTGACTAAATCACGGGGCTCGTCATAGATATTCATTTGACGACCCAGTCTGCAGGGATCGTGATAAGTTACTGTCATGTCCTCATCTACGGCCATATTGACATCCAGGCCTTGTTGTGTGATGAACTCAGTTGTGTGCATCACTTTCATCTCCTCTAACTCATAATCCATCGCGAAGGTTCTGAAACACTCTGCGCATGATGTGACGAGTGTTTCAATACCACTGGCCTTGAGCTTCTTCTGATTGTATGCCTTCAGCTTCTCAAAGACTTCATTCATACCTTGCCATTTTTGATCATGCCCACAGCATTTCAAGAAGTCTCTCCCTAGATATGAGACCCCGACTTCCATTTCGTCAAATATTGTGAATGCTGCAGTGGTAGTTTCTCCTAGGTTCATCGCTCCTTCGTTTAGATGACTGAAGACCATTTCTTGATCTATGTAATCCACGCAACCTGGATAGTAGCCTATTGTTGAGTCCATCGGATAGTCTTCAACTGGTATGAAAGCCTCATCTGCATCTTCATCGGCTTCCGCTGCCAAAACTGCTTGAAGGACAGTGTGCGGAATCTCTGCGGCAGGAGGCCCACCAACGATCATGCTTCTTCGGATATCTACGTAGGAGTCGTAGTCCACAAGTTGAGGGCAGGCATTCGTGCAGGCAGTGCAGGTTAGGCAGGAATATAGGGGAACCCCATCATCTTCGTTGTTCCATGTGTTGTAGATGATGTTCAGTTTGTCTCCCGCGTTAAACAGTCTAACAGGGCATGCATCGTCGCATAGATCGCAACCGTAGCACTTGTTCATCTCCCACTCGTATCCCCGGGCCATGCTTCGCAGAGCCATGTAAACCAAAGCTCCAAATCCAGCGCAGGGTATGAAAAGAGAGTAAATTAACTTAGCATCGAGACTCTTAGGGTTCTTCTCGAATGTGGGGTTGCTGACGAGCATTGTGCTTAGTTCTTCATTTGTGACCGATTCCTGAGATCTGAGAATAGCATTGCCGTTGTCAGCGAGAATCAGGGGTTGATAGGCGCTTACAGAGAAGCTGAAAATCATCTCAACCGAGGGATCGACATCCTTTGATGTACTTGTAAACTCGATTGTGTAGGATTCATCAGAATCTAACTTGATGACACCCGTCTCGCATTCATCACCTGAAAGAGCCCAGACTATCTCTTGCTTAGAATCTCGGAGAATGAGGCTCTGTGTATGAGTACCGGCCCCCCTTTCACTCGTCCTGAATGAGCATCCTATGTCTGTGACTACATTTCCAAGGCCCAAATCCTCGACAAAGAATGTTTGATTATTCTGGTAAGTTCGGGTTAGATTCCCGGTTAATCCTGGATACGTGTTTGAATGGAATGCGCCGTTCAATTCTTTTTCTGGGTTGATGTGTCCATTGGCATTGCCGAAGTCTACAAGATACTTTTGTGTGGGCTGATATATGCCCCAGGCCATAAACTCCCTTGCTGGCATGACACACCATTCCGCCGGATCATCGCCCTCTGGGAGCTCCGACCATGCATCGAGATGGCTGCTTTCTTCGTATCCGATGCAGAAATCACCGTACCTGTCCCATGCATCACCTCTATCTCCGTGGTCATATTCGATGAGTGTATCCATTGGCTGACCTCTGAGTTTTTCCAGTTCCTCGATATCATCCATTGCCCCTAGGCCCCCGTAATCCCAAAAGCCGTTTTCGTACACAGGCCATGTAACTACGCTGAGAACGATTGCTGCCACGATTGATCCCATGGCAAGTTGTTTACCCATCTTTGGTGTGAGCCTAGCACCTATTGAATTGACTAAGAACCATCGAATTGCAAAGAATATCACTGCGAATATCAAAACTCCGGTTAATACCCATGGAACCGCATTGAATACCTCGGCAGTCCAAGGCTGCTGTCTCCCACAATTGATGACATGGTGATCTATCCAGCAATAATCCAGTCTATCCTTGGCATAGAGCTCGAGAAATATGTTGATCGAGAAGACAGATATGAACCAGACATGTGCGAGGTATATTGCACCGGCTGTAGCGAATCGTGGATCCTCTACTCCCCTCTTCTCCCTGCCAGGAAGGAAGGGCGGTAGAGCAAGTATGCCTACAGGTATGCCTGTGAGGGCAGCTCCCCACCATGCAGCGTTCCATGATATGACCGGAGATCCGAAAAATTCACCAATTGGCCCCGCAGGAATTATGAATTGTGGCAAATATTCGCCCCATCTTAGATACCCATACGAGAATAGGACATACCAATCTGGAAAGACGAAACCGGCTTGAGCAAATGGATCTGCAGCGGAATGAAGCGGAGGGGGAATCAACCAGCAATAGAATGCGATTACCATTATGATTGATGCGAATATGATGGTATCGCGTAGGACCTCTGTAGGCCAAAAGCCGTGCCCAACATGCACTCTTCGCCTATCCTCATCAGCTTCCAGTAGCTGGTTCCTCTCCTCCATGTAGGTGTCCGCAATTCTACCGAAGCGCTCAATCATACCCATTGTAATCCCCCTCCTTTCAATGCGGCTCCGCGATACCTTGCACCCACACTATGAATAGGTGCACTAGAATTAGAGTGGTGACTACTACGGGAAGTATGAACACATGCAGGAAGTACATCCTGGTCACAGTTTGAGCAGTAAGAGATGTGCCAGCGAACATGGCAGTGGCTATCCACCCTCCTATCAGTGGTGTGGACAGAGCCATGTTGATTCCTATTGTAGCGGCTCCGAATGCAAGGCTGTCCCAAGGTAGCAGATAACCAGAGTATCCAAAGAATATCACAAAGAACATTAGGGCGACGCCAATTAGCCAGTTTAGCTCTCTGGGGTTTCTGTATGCACCAGTGAAGTAGACTCTGCACATGTGCAAGAATACTGCCGCGACCATGAAGTGTGTAGTCCAGTGATGAATTGACCTAATTATGTATCCGAATGGTAATTGCGTCATGATGAATTGCATTGACCCATAAGCCGGTGTGGGGTCTCCTTCGCCACCTGGAACGTAATAGAGGCCTAACACGGAACCAGTCAGCACGAGTATTATGAAAGCCAAGAAGGAAATGCCACCCAGGCAGTAAAGTGGGTACCAGTACCAAATTATTCTCAACTTGTACTTCTCGGCGTGTGTGAGGGGCATTTGCCTGTGCATGCTGTAGTATGCGTTTCGGCTCATAGACCAGTAGTCCTGAATCCTAAATCTGGTGTCTAACCAGGAAAAGGCCCATAAAAAGGACTTTTCGGCCAGCCCTATGCTTCCAGCGCTGGTCTCCACAGCCCTGAGAATTTCTTTTCTAGGGACATCGTCTCTCTCTTTTCTGAGTGTGAAGGCAACAATAACCACGACAATCGCGATAAATAGCCATAAAAACCAAAATTGCAGCATGTCATCACCTCAGTCGCAGAACGTGTACCAGTCAACATAATCAGGGAGGGCTTCAATAATATCTCCATTCAATGTGAATGGAATTAACGGTAATCCCACTGGAGCCGGACCCCCCGCCTTCTTAATTCCAAAGTACTCAAACTCGGCGCCGTTCGAACGGTTCCGGTTTCGATTTTTTTCTATGGCTGTTGGGTCAAATCTGCTGGAATGGCAGATGCAGAACAATTTATTCCCGCCGCTGTCAATCCCGCCGGGGATCCAGCTGTCATTTGTGTAGTCATTTTGAACAAGTTGCCACCCTGGAATACAACATAGGTGGGTGCATCTAGAGAAGATGACTATCAAGTTGTCATGGATTGATAGAGCTGAATATTCTTCGTTTTCATCCATTTCATACGCAGAGCCGACATAATCCCCCTCGGCCGTGTAACCATCAAGGAACTGAAAACGTGGTTTGTTTTCTTCTACTGCTGTGTTTTTGTTTTCTTCGTGGGGAACGTAAACAACATTCACTGGGAGGCCTGACCATACACCTTGTGCACCCGCCATGCCAGTTGATGATTGGGAGGCGGCAGTGACGAATGAGGAATATGACATAGGCTCCAGGTGTTGAGTACCATACCAAACTGTGTCTTCTGCCCCGGTGGGGACCCAGAATCTAACCGATGAGTCTCCTCCCGAATTTTCAGAAGTCCCCATCAACAACGATGCAAAACCCACACTACCCAGGGCTACTGTGATTAGACCAGCCGCAGCATTGAACGAGTGCCTCATGAAATCGCGTCTGTTGATCCTGTAGGTATCTTCGGGATCCTCATCTTGTTCAGATGGTATCGTACGGAGTCTGTACCTTCTGGACATTTTCAAACCTCATATTGCTTCCAAGCCTCGGTGTCATTGGCAGTGATGTATTTGTTTCTTCGATGTTTGACGACAACGACGTCCGGCATGACAAATCGGAGATATACAATGCCTAGTATGATTAGCGTCAACAGAGTCATTGCAAGATGAAAAGAGAGTTGTTGTTGATCCCACTTGTTGTACAGTCCATATGACAGCGTCCCGGCCCAAAAGAGGGTCCAAGTGATCCCCCAAAGTCCGACTAGTATCACGAGCCAGGAATCGCCCGAGGGAGAAATCGAGGCTCTGACAATAGTCCCGGGTTTGGGATCGTTAAACACTCCGTGATCAACTGCTTTGATGTAATCATCCTCGGAGAGGTCAACTCCCTCCAAAGCGTTTCGGGCATCCTCAACCGAGACAGCGCCGCTTTCCACATCCCTGAGGAGTTGAGTTATTTTGTCCCCCATCATAATTGATCTCCTCTCTTCAGATGTTTGATTCTTAGCCTGAGCAGATTAGATCTGCCCTTGTAGTGCCTTGAGAAGCCGTATCTCAAAAAGAAACCGCAGAAGACAATTACAATGATCACGGCTCCGAACCCTAGCAGGCCGAGCCAGTGGGCTCTAAGTTTAGCGCCCATCTCATGCAGGTCGACATGATCCTCTGCAGGGGCTGGTGGCTCTATCTCGCCGTTGCCTGAAAACACCGTTCGTGTTTGACCATTGTCGATCCCTTGTCCCACGGATGCACTCAGTCGATTCCATCTGTCCAGTTCTGAGGGGGCGCCATCACCGTTGACTGCATTCCCTACAACCCATATTGTGACGGTTCCAACCTCTTCATTAGGGGCTATCCAATCAAACGTCCATGTACGGTCTGCTACCTTGCTACCCAGCTCGGTATGAGTCAGAGCCGTGTCTTCTCCATCCCAGTTCTGGACGAGTGCTGAGTCAGCCGGTGAAAGTACGCCTCCATTCACCCTCATTGCGAAACCGCCTGTGTGCGAGGATGAATCTGCATCTGGTCCGCCGATTATCTGTAGTAGTAGCGGATAGTTCTTTCCGGTTTCGTAGTGATAGGGCAGTCCATCCAATATCACGGTTATCGAATTGTCCGGGTCAGAGGCGTGACAGGTGCAGCCCCCAAGCGCAACGTCATCATCGCCATCTTGTTGCCCACCGATCCCTGATGGTAGTGCTGATGCTGATCCGATCAAGGCGATACACATCAGGGCTGAAGCCATAATTCTACGAAGCCGGAGCCTGTCCATGTGCATCGACCCCACTCCGTTATTTGCTAATGGAACGCACCGTCCTATTAACGTTCCATTTCGCTGGACTAGAAGACAACCATGTACGGACCCACTCTAGAACCGACAACCCTCAAGTTCAATGCGCGACACCGCGTAACATGAGCGGCCCTTCTTGGGTGAATATATACAATCTCAGCGATGAACAAATGGAAGCAATTGACACTGCAGAGGACGCCATGGAAATGCTGAATTTAACGAAGGCGGAGGAGATTCTAAACGAGCTCACAAAAGAAGATCCTAATTGCATTCCAGCACTCAATCTCCTTGGCCATCTGTACGGTAGGCATTTGAGTGACTACCCTATGGCAATTCAGTATTATTCAAAAGTCCTTGAACTGGAACCCGAAAACGCTTGGGCGAGGGATGAGAGGCGAAAATTTCGTAGATATTCCACTTATGCATGATATTTATGATTCATCTTCAAGGACTACCGACACCAGAGAGGCACTGATGGAACCCGACAATCTGCTGGTGATCGGGGTCGGAGGTCTAGGTTGCAACTGGGCAAGAGGTGCTCACACCCGGGTATCAACTGAGTCTGATCTTTTGTTGGTCGATGCGGACATCAACAGTTTCCTTGGAGCATCGCATGCACACTGCATGCACCTCGATCCATCAGGTACCGAAAGGGGGAGCGCAGCACTCCCTTCGCTCGCTGGGCACAGGACCGTGGAAGGACTGGAAGACGTCGAATCCGTGATAGAGGCATCAGAATTAGTGATTATACTAACAGGATTGGGAGGCGGAACCGGAACGGGTTCTTCCGTGGAGTTAGCCAAAGCCGCCAAGAGAAGCGGTTCACTCGTTGTCGTGGTTGCGGGGCTTCCATTCGCTGAGCAGACTTTTCGCACCAGGATGGCAATGGACGCCCTGCCGGTGTTAGAGAGCGTGTCAGATGTTTGCATCCGAGTTTCTTTAGAGAGGTTGGCATGGCACGCTCGAACAAGGCGGATGAAGTGGTCCGAGGGTTCAGGGTGGATCGAGGAGTTGGTTGAAGGCCTGGTTTCCACGATTGGAAAATTAGGAAAAATCAATCTTGACATGATGGATCTGAAGTCAGTCATCAGACATGAGGGAAGGGCGACCCTGATAGTTGCATCCGGACCAGTCGACGATATCGGAAAAATAGCAGACGAGGCCAGGAGGTCACCGCTGATCGATATATCGCTGGACAACGCCAGAGGATGTTTGATCCAAGTCGAGGGCGGCCCGGACATGACCCTTACACACATAGCATCGATCACGGAAGACTTCACTCAGAGATTCAATGAAGGGTGTCAGGTCATCCTAGGAGCCAGAGTCTCTGATAGGTTAATCGGAAGGTTGAGGATCATTGCCGTCGTCAGCGGATTGGATTAACGCCTCACTAGCACCTTCAGCAATCCTCTTAGAAATGGATTTAGACCCCAGCATTATTGCCATTGCCGTCAAACCATGGCCGACCCCCAATATCGATGTTACATTCAGGTCTGTTGAAGCTGACATGGATGATATCGATCCGGCATACATAATTACGTACGCAAAGCCGAGCGACAACGCCGCATGCGTCTCTGTTGAATCGACTGTTCTGCTGGTTCTGGTCCAAAGAATTACCAAAATTATGAATGTAAACATGAACACTTCCTCAATCATCGTGGAGGAGACAGTTCCGTCATCCAACATTCTCAGCGAGGAAACGATCGACCAGTCAAAAAATAGAACACATACACCTGAGAAAGATGCAATTGACCGTGTAGATGATATCGATACATTCCTATTTCTTCTGTCTACGATTACGCCCGCGACAAAAACAAGAATGAACAAAGAAGTCCAAATGAAAGCCCGCATGGGGTCAATGCTTGAAGGGCTCCTTGCCGTGAAACCAAACCACCACACCAAAAACGATAGGAACATAATCCTCAAAGAGTGAAAAACAAAAGAATTGCTCGTAGCTAGGCGGGTCAATAGAGTTGGTCCTGTCGCAATAGCCTTTCCAGACAAACCAATCATCAACAGTACCCCTTTGCCGATAGCAATGAGAGGAAAAGCAAGCGCCAAAATTATGCCAAGATCATTCGAAAATGGGTCGTAACGTCCGCTGATGGTGTACAATATCGAAAACAGGCTAAGACCGACAAAACAACATGCTGCAACCGAAACCCACGGGGGCTTTTCCCAACCAACTACATATTGAACTGGTCGGAATGAGAACAATACATAGCAAAACGAGAAGGAAATGAACAGCGCTGAACCGATTTCCAACCCAGCCCTCAGCGATAGCAAATGGAAGAAGCCGACAAAAAATAAGCAGGCCCAGACATGGACCAGAGGCGTTGGCTCGAACAGTAGCTCTCGTAGAGAAACCACGTCTCGTCTGGGCCCTTGCATGACACAACCGGACCGAACCTATCGTTAAGTGATGCCCTCTCCCGACTAATATGCCCAACGTCAAGAAGGCCGCTAGAGGAAAAAGGAGGTGGATTGGCATCAAAATAGAGGGCAACACGAAAATATTGGATGAGATGCTTGAAAATTACACCAGTTCGAAACTGGCATGGAGATCCAATGACGCCGCACTTGCCATTGTCGGAATCAGTCTAGTTGAATACAACAAGTTCCTCTCAGATGTTGCTGAGACTAAGTATTTGGAAAGCATCACCTCGAGTGGGAAGATTCGGCTTGTGAAGATGAGGTTGGGTATAGTCTGATCCTCATGGAACATGTGGGAATAACCATTGGATGGAGTCTACGTTAGAAACAGCATGCACATCACCTTTGGTTGATACTATCAACTCACCAGTGCGGGACACCCCAACTACCCGCGAGATTAAACCTTCAAATCTGACCTGAACTCCAAGTGACAGAATCGAGGATAGAGAAGACCATATATCCTCCATGAAAAACCCATCCAGGAAGTCGCCAATCAACTCGTGATGTTCAATGCAGGAGGATACAGCAGCGTCAATTAGTTTCGTTGCATCCTCCGTTTCTAACGATTGGTCATAGTCGTACCAACCCCCTGTTTCGATTCCGGATGCTGGCTGGGGGTGTTTATTGACGCCCACACCAATCTTCAACCGATTGTTCGAATCTAGGATCGTCAAAACGCCGCCGCATTTTCTGAATTCTTTATCTACAATATCATTTGGCCATTTCATTTTCATTCCGAGTGCTCTTGAAACCATGACTCCGATACTCAATTGAACGAGTCCGGGGTTTAGATCGGTAGGTGTTGGAACTGACCAAGTGCCAGTTACACCCTTCGGGTCGGTCACCCACCTCCTTCCTTTTCTTCCTCTTCCATTGGTTTGATAATTGGAAAACACTCTTTCTGATTTCCTCAAATTGGGGAACTTGAATTCCATTGTGGAACCTATTTCTTGCACCCTGAGGGGTTGACTTCCTCCCCATGGCAACCAATGGGCATATACTGAGAGCGTCTCATCACCCAACTGTTTGGATTCAATCCTTCTCACGCTCCAACCAGATTTCAGCCAATCGTAAGGTCTAGAGGGACTTTCTGGCAGGACACGATACAGTAACATCACGAGACCACCTGGCGAGAGCATTGCATTATTTTGTTCCAGATGTAACCTGAGTTCACTGCTCCACCCGCCTATCCCGACATCTATCATAGACGACTCCTCCATTGCTTCAAGTTCGGGTCTGTTAACAGGGACGTCCAAGTATGGTAGGTTCCACACTATCAAATCAAAAGCACCTGATTTTAGTTGAGGGATTTCATCAAAAGAACCCTCAATTACACAAATTTCCATGTCGAGATTTAATTTGGAATTGATCGATGTTGCTGCCACAGCCATTGGATTGACGTCTATTGCTGTCACATCCCAACCTAAATTGGCCATTTCAATGGATACAACTCCAGTACCGGAACCTATCTCCAATGCCCTACGGCGATCTCCAGTTGGAGAAGGAATGCAGTTAATCAAGAGATGCGTATCTTCCCGAGGCGGGTATACTGTGGATGGGATTTTCAGCTTCATCATTGGGTTGGGATCCGAATCGTTCATAGAGTATCCCCGTCCATGTCATTTCACTGACCCGCAGCATATGAGAATTGTCTTACTTAGTAACTTTCATAAACACTACTAGGGTCCGGTGGCCTGCCCAGCATATGCCATGGGCCTGTAGCTTAGTCAGGTAGAGCGCCGGGCTTTTAACCCGGTGGCCGGGGGTTCGAATCCCCTCAGGCCCACCAGACTCTGCACAGGACCGTGACACTGCTCGGATAATGGAGGCTTCGGTTTGGCAGTAAAGAGCTCAACAAAGAAGCGGCTGATTGAACTTGGAATAGCAGAGGATCATGCTATTGCACTGGCAACAGACGCTAACTTGGATGCAATTAGAAGAATGACAAGGGAAGAGATAGCAAAAAGGACCGATCTAGTAGATGATCAGACTGAACTCGATCGTGTGATGGCGATAATAGAAGAGCAAAGTAAGTCCCGAAGGAGGTCCTCAAGCTCAAGCGTTACCCTAACTAGGGCAGCTGCTCTTCTGGAAGACATACCCGAAGGGAATGACAGGTTTAATGTTCTCAATCACATCCTCGTTCCCCACCACGAACTAGTCGAAGTAGATCAAGAAATTTCTGAACTGTCGCCATGGGACATGATTAGAAAAGACCAGGAAGGGAATGATAGGCTAGCAAAAGAACTCCTCCCAAAGATACTGATAACAGATCCAGCCGTCCAAGCAATCAAGGAAACAACTGAATTAGAAACTGATGACCTTCCAGCTGGATGGTTAGCCAATCGCGTCCTGAAAATCGTCAGACATAGCCCCAGCGCTGGCAGCAGCGTGGCTTACAGGCTAATAGTGGAGAGCGCATAGGTGGTAAAAATGAAAGAAATCGTAGAATCCTACTTCAAACAAAGAAGCCTAGTTAATCATCAACTTGCATCATACAATGACTGCATTCCCTTGGGCGATGGCTCCCTGAGTAGAATGGAGCGGATAGTTCGGTCAATCAGAATTGGCGAAGATGAACCAATAGAAGATGATGAGGGCGGGATGATCAAACTCGATGTTTTGGACAAAGAAATCATTGTTAGATTGAAAAACATAAGGTTAGGCAAACCAACAGTCAGAGAAGCCAATGGGGCTGAACACCCTGCAACACCTATGGAGACTAGAATCCGAAAACTCACATACTTCTCACCAGTTTACATGGATTTCAAGATAGTTCGCGATGATAAGCCCTTACCTGACACAGAAGAGGGTGTACACATCGGGAACCTTCCAATTATGGTAAGATCGGCAAGATGCAACCTCCATGCCTCTCACGCAGATGAGAGGCCTCTTCACCCAGAAACATCGGACGAGGACGCGATCACCTACAGGAGACTTCTTGAAAAGGCAGGCGAGGACCCCCTCGACCCTGGTGGTTACTTCATCATAAACGGAACCGAGCGAGTCCTCATTTCCATGGAAGATTTGGCTCCCAACAGAGTAACAGTTGAGAAGAACAAGAAATACGCCCACGAGACAGAAGTCGCAAAGATTTTCTCACAAAGAGATGGAGTTAGGAAACCTCTGAACGTAGAAAAAAGAAGAGACGGAATGCTCATGGTTAAAATTCCAAGCGCAGGAACCACCGCCATACCAGTAGTTTTGCTCATGCGTGCGCTCGGCATGGACAATGACCGAGACATTTTCGCTGCGATCGCCGGGCCTGTCGAGGCGATGAAATTCACTGTCGCTAATCTCAATGATGTGAAGGATAACGAAGAATACGCTGTTGAAACAGAGGATGAAGCCCTGGCATGGCTAGAGAAAAAATTTGCCGCTGGACAGCAAAAAGAGTACCGCGAAACTAGAATAATGAACCTCCTAGACAAAGAACTCCTCCCACACCTAGGTCAGGGAATGGAACACCGCAACAAAAAAGCGATTTTCCTAGGAAGAATAGTTCGACAGGTCTTGGAAATGGCCATAAATGACGAAGACCCAAACGACAAGGATCACTACGCTAACAAAAGGGTCAGGCTAGCAGGAGATCTAATCGAGGATCTCTTTAGGGTAAGCTTACAGCAACTTGCTAGAGATCTAAAGTATCAACTCGAAAGACATCACAACAGAAAGAGGGAACTACGGATAAACGCGTGCCTGAGGCCTGATGTCCTTACCTCGAAAATAATGCACGCACTTGCAACTGGTAACTGGGTAGGCGGTAGATCCGGTGTCAGCCAACTTCTGGACCGGACAACCTACTTGGCCGCACTCTCCCACATGCGGCGCGTCACGAGCCCTCTAGTCCGTAGCCAACCACACTTCGAAGCTCGGGACCTTCACCCGACCCAGTGGGGCAGACTTTGCCCCAACGAGACACCAGAAGGGCAGAATTGCGGTCTCGTCAAAAATGCTGCCCAAATGATCGACGTATCCGAGGAAGTCCCGGAAGAGGAGGTCAAGGCTCTGCTCAGTGAAGCAGGCGTTAACTCAAACCCGGAAGGATGGGCAGAAGGCTCTAGAATTCACGTCAACGGAGACATTTTCGGTCTGCACAAAGACCCGAACAGACTAGTTGCACAGTTCAAAAGACGAAGGAGACAAGGCAAAATTAGGCCCGAAGTAAGCCTAAGACATGATGCCCTGAATCGAGACATATACATCAACACCGACAGGGGAAGAATGCTGAGGCCGCTCCTTATCTTGGATGGTGGTAACTTGACCCTAACTCCAGAAGACCTGAGTCGACTCAGAACAGGCGAATGGTCGTTCAACGACTTGGTTACAAATGGGATTGTCGAGTGGGTAGATGCAGAAGAAGAAGAGGACCTGCTGATAGCCCCCCGTCCGTTTGATCTACCGGAGTTTTCACCTAAATTTGGAAGACCCATAAACCCAGCTAAGGTCGAGTGGTTAAATCTAGGGGATCCGGACGCAACAGATGCAAAATTGAAGGTCGAGGTGTCAATGCCCGACGGATCATCTGAAATCGAAAAATTCAATGTTAAACTCGCTTATCATCAGCCAGAGATCGACTCCCTCAAGAGAAAAGAGCGCAAAGACAAGACAGTGTTGATATACACTCACGTGGAGATAGACCCTCAACTCATTTTGGGAGTCTGCGCTGCCTTGGTGCCGTACCCAGAACACAATTCGACACCTAGGGTCACTGGTGGTACAGCCATGGTCAAACAGAGCCTAGGCCTCCCCAGTGCAAATTACCGAATGAGGCCCGACACCAGAGCACATATCATGCACTACCCTCAACAATCGATCGTAGGCACAAGGTCAATGAAAACGACAAAGTTTGAGAAAAGGCCGGGTGGACAGAATTTTGTCGTGGCGATTATTAGCCACCATGGGTACAACATGCAGGACGCTGTTATCATGAACAGAGCTTCCGTAAACCGCGGCCTTGGTAGATCTGCCTTCGTTAGGACCTACAACGCCGAGAACAAGAGATTCCCTGGCGGCCAAGAAGAAAGAATAGAAGTTCCTGGGACAGGTTTGGATGAGGTCAAGGGTCTCAAAGCATGGGAATCCTACAAACACCTAGAGAGAGACGGACTCCCCTCACCAGAGGTCGAACTTTCTGGAATAGTCGATCACAGAGATTCTGTACCATCCGTACTGGTCGGAAAAACAAGCCCACCGAGATTCCTTGAGGAAAGCCAAGGTGCATTCCTTCAGGCCCAAGAGCGCAGAGAATCATCCATGGGGGTGAGAGTCGGTGAACACGGATGGGTTGATCACGTATTCGTTACTGAGTCACTGGACTCGGGTTTATTGGTTAGGGCTACCGTTCGATCCCAGAAAGTCCCAGAATTAGGAGATAAATTTGCTTCAAGGCACGGGCAGAAGGGCATTATCGGAAGACTGGTAGACGAGAGGGATATGCCTTTCACAGAGGACGGAGTCATACCAGACCTCCTTGTCAACCCTCATGCAATTCCGTCAAGGATGACTGTGGCCCACGTCCTAGAGATGATTGGAGGAAAAGTTGGGTCGATGGAGGGGAGACAGATTGATGGAACGGCCTTCGACGGCGAAAAAGAAGATTCATTGAGAGCTGGACTTTTGCGACATGGATTCAATCATACAGGTCGCGAGACAATGGTCAACGGAGAGACCGGGGAGTTATTCCAAACGGACATATTCAGCGGAGTCATATTCTACCAGAGGCTACACCACCTTGTTAGCTCAAAACTCCATGCAAGAAGCCGTGGCCGAGTTCAGGTATTGACCAGACAGCCTACCGAAGGAAGGGCCCGCCAAGGTGGCCTAAGGTTCGGCGAGATGGAAAGAGACTGCCTTATTGCCCACGGAGCCTCTATGGTAATCAAAGACAGGCTGTTAGACGAGTCGGACGGCTGGCCATTGCACGTCTGTAACAATCCTGGCTGCGGCCACATCGCATATTACGACTGGAAACGAAGAACACCCGTTTGCCCGGTTTGTGGAGACAGGGCTGATGTACATCAAGTACAGACGTCTTACGCTTTCAAATTGCTACTGGACGAGATGAAGAGTCTTGGCGTGGCCATGAGAATGGAACTGGAGGATCAAAGATGAGAAATAAAGGACCAGCACAAATCCCAAAGAGGATCGACTCGATCAAATTCAGCCTGATGAATCCAAACGAAATCCGTAAAATGTCATCTGTGGAGGTCAAGACCGCTGATACGTACAAGGACGACGGCCATGCCTACAAGCAAGGGCTAATGGATCCGAAAATGGGGGTCATAGATCCAGGAGTCAGATGTGATACCTGCGGGAACAAATACGAAGACTGCCCAAGTCATTTTGGACATATATCCCTTGAACTTCCAGTCATACACATAGGATTCACTCAATTGATAAAATTGTCATTGAAAGCCACATGCAACAGCTGTAGTAAGGTTCTCCTTCACGACAAACCAGGGACTCATCCAATAGATCCGGAAAAGTCCGAGCAGGACTTCTACAGGCAGCGGATTCACGACGTTATGATAAAACACGGCGTCGGCTCAACAGAGTTCGCGAAAATGATAAAGGAAATCGAGAAGGTAACCACTAAAGCAACTAACGCAATTTGTATGCACTGTGGTTCAGCGCAAGGGAAGATACTTCTGGACAAGCCCACGACCTTCAAAGAAAAGAAAGACAAAGGCGAACACAAGCTAAATCCAAGAGATATAAGAGAGTGGCTGGAAAAAATCCCCGACGAACATCTGATATTCCTCGGTATGGATTACGCCTCGAGTAGACCAGAGTGGACTATCATGAAAGTCCTGCCTGTGCCTCCTATAACTGTCAGACCATCCATCACCCTGGACAGCGGTGACAGAAGCGAAGACGACCTCACACACAAACTTGTAGATGTACTTAGAATCAACCAGAGACTTAGAGAAAACAGGGATGCAGGGGCCCCCCAGCTGATTGTTGAGGATTTGTGGGAGTTACTGCAATACCACATTACTACCTACTTCGACAATCAAACCAGTGGGATACCACCAGCCAGGCACAGATCCGGTCGCCCTCTCAAAACCCTTACACAGCGACTAAAGGGTAAGGAAGGAAGATTTAGAAGCAATCTATCTGGCAAGAGGGTTAACTTCTGCGCAAGGACAGTAATAAGTCCAGACCCAAATCTCGGAATAAATGAAGTTGGCGTGCCAGTTGTTACCGCCAAAGAACTGACGGTCCCCATACGAGTGACAAGCAGGAACAGAGAACAACTCAGACAAATGATATTGCGAGGACCAGATGTACATCCCGGGGTTAACTATGTCATACGAAACGACACAAGTAGGGTGAGAATTACCGATCGCACCAAATTCATCTGGGCTGGTTTTAGATGTTTGAATTCGCAATGCCACTCTGGTGGAGATGATGAACCCTACCCTGGCATGAGGCCCGATCTGAATTCAGTACTTCCAGCTCCTAACTTTTTGCCGGGTCTAGAATTAAAGAGGCGAATGAGAAGAACCCAACTCGGGGACTTCGAGGAGGAATGGATCGTAGATCTAGACAGGACCCTATCGAATCTTCGAGGGGAAGATGACCGGGGAAGGACACTACCAGAGGATGATCCCAGAGCGATTATACACCAAAGATGGATATGGGAACAAAGCAATCCAGAAGAGTATTTGCCCGAACACCTAGAAGTCCACTGTCCACACTGCGGCAGCCCGGCCACAGAAGATGAGTACGGGGACGCCTATCGGACAGAAGTAGAGGACCGACTATCAACATTTGACAGGGACGGTAACCCCAAGCCGGGCGTAGTTGTTGAGAGGCACTTGATAGACGGCGATGTTGCAATATTCAACAGACAGCCTTCCCTACATCGAATGTCAATGATGGTTCACGAAGTACGTGTGATGCCAGGAAAGACATTCCGGTTTAACTTAGCGGACTGCACGCCGTACAATGCAGATTTCGATGGTGATGAGATGAACCTTCACGTGATTCAAAGCGAGGAGGCGAGAGCCGAAGCCAAGATACTAATGAGAGTTCAGGAGCACATTATCACGCCGAGGTACGGAGGAGCTGTGATAGGTGGCATTCATGATCACATATCCGGAGCCTACCTTCTAACGCAGGGAGATCGCGTCCTCCCCAGAAACCTCGCAATGGAGATTCTTGGTGCAGTAGGATGGGAGGGAGAATTGCCAAAGATAATCGAACAGAATGGGGTCAAAGGCTACCGCGGCGCGGACATACTCAGCCTGATTGTGCCGGGAGAATTCGCACTATCATACATGAGCAGGAGCGGCGACCAAGTAAGCGTAAAACAAGGAAATGTCAATGGCACGATTGACAAAAGGGGTATCGGCGCAGAAGATGGAAGACTCCTTGATGCAGTAGTTCAAACACACGGTACTGAAGTCGGGGCCGATTTCCTCAATCGTATGACCAAGATGACCATTGCTATGTGCACATCACTGGGTTTTACAACAGGCATTGATGATGAGGATCTACCGCCCGAGGCCAAGGCTGAGATAGCCTCCATAAACGAGGAGGCAAGTGAAGCTGTGGATTTGGAGCTTTCAAAATACGGAAACGACGGGCGAAGATACGAAACTAGGCCTGGCAGAACACCCATCGAAACTCTCGAAGAGAACATACTGCAAATTTTGGACTCCGGCAAAGCCAAATCTGGGGATGTCGCAAAGAGGTACCTAGGAGAGAAGAACGCTGCAGTCGTCATGGCAACCTCAGGCGCCAGAGGCTCAATGGACAACCTTGCTATGATGGCAGGCTCAATAGGACAACCTAAAGTCAGGGGTAAGAGGCTGGAGAGAGGATATCAGGACCGGGTGCTGTCACACTTCCCACGGGGTGTTAAGGGCGCCAAGGAGAAGGGTTTCGTATCCTCATCTTTCAAACGCGGTCTTGAGCCGACGGAATTCTTCATGTTGTCTGTCTCAGGCAGAGAATCCCTCGTCGACACTGCTGTAAGAACCAGCAAGTCTGGTTACATGCAAAGGCGACTGATCAACGCTATGGACGATCTCAAGGTGAACGACGATCTAATGAGGTCAGTGAGGAACACCGCGGACAGGATAATTCAGTTCGAGTACGGGGAAGACGGAGTGGATCCAGCTCGAAGTCGAAAAGGTGACCCTGTCCCCATCGACCAAGTATTAGATGCCGCACTCGGAGGTGATTCCTGATGGTAGTAAAGAGCGCAACTAAGAAGAAATTAACAGATCTAGGGGTCGATGAAGAGCATGCTCATCTCCTCGCCGATGACAGAAAGTGGGACGACGTCAAAATCCTTAACCCCCAACAAATAGCGGAGATATGTCAAACCGATTCTGGTACCGCCCAGTCAATTCACACCAAAATAATCACGCCTGTGAAATCTGGGAGAAGAGATTCTGCAACGACTACCAAAAGAGTCAGGATACAGAAAAGACGGGCGACCAGAAAAAAGACCACCCTACCTCTACAGGAATACAGGCAGGATGAGAAATCCTCACAGATTCTCAGGGAAATAGATTCCCTGGACCCTGTCTACAAACAGATAGAAGAGGGAGCAGTCAAACATAAAATGGTCCTGACTCCAAGAATAATCAATGACCTAGTGGAAGGTGTCAGAGCAAGAGGGCATGACAAACTAACAGCGAAGCAACTCAAAGGCATTCTCAACGAAACCAAGTCAAGGATGGCCGAGTCTCGGGTAGATCCTCACGAAGCCGTAGGCATAACCACCGCACAATCCATCGGTGAGCCGGGGACCCAGATGACCATGAGGACGTTTCACTACGCCGGTGTTGCAACAGTGAACGTCACCCAGGGTCTACCTAGGGTGATCGAAATAGTCGACGCCAGGAAAGCCCCCAACACCCCGACAATGATGATTTACTTGGAGGAAAAAACACCAGACGGAAAAAAGGCTCTCAAAACCAATGAGAAGCAAGTACAGGCCATCGCAGCTGGCCTTGAAACAACTACAACCAGAGACATAGCCTCGATTGATGTTGACGTAGCACAAAGAGTCCTCACATTAGATCTGAAAAATCAAAACCTTCGATTGAAAAATATGAATGGCAGAGAAGTAATGGACAAATTATCCAGAGCCCTCAAACTGTATGTACAGGCAGATAACCCAGATAGGCCTAAACAGCTCAAACTTATACCAGGTGTGTCCAAAGAAGACGACCTCGCTGGATTGGCTGAAGATCCACCTACATACACTGCTCTCTTACAATTAGAGGACAAGGTAAAGAAACTCAGATTGAAGGGATTACCAGGCATTTCTCGAGCAAACGTTCAGGGACCGGATAAAAACACAGGCGAGTATTACATTGCAACCATTGGATCAAATCTCGCTAAGGTCAGTGAGTTTGCTGGTGTAGACAGATCCAGGACCTACACGAATAACATCGTCGAGATATACCAATACCTTGGGATAGAAGCAGCTAGGCAATCGATCATATCGGAGCTGAGGGACACTCTGGAGGGAGCTGGACTAGATGTTGATGTCCGACACCTGATTACAGTAGCAGATGTCATGACGAGTGAGGGCGAAGTGAGAGCCATTGGAAGACACGGGGTTAGCGGAACAAAACACAGCATACTAGCCAGGTCTGCCTTCGAGGTAACCGTGAATCACCTACTCAGAGCAGGGATTATAGGAGAGAGGGATTATCTCAAAGGAGTCACAGAGAACGTCATTGTCGGCCAACCTGTTGCTTTGGGGACCGGCTCTGTGGAACTTTTCTACGCGCCAAGGAATAATTAAGGAGATGATGCATTGGATATATCCAGACAGATAAAACAGGGAATAAGCACTGGAAGATTGGTTTTCGGCCAGAGGGAGACCATCGCTGCCTGCTCGAGGGGCGACGCAAGGCTCGTACTTATAGCGGCGAATTGTCCACAGCAACACGTCGAGATGATGGTCAATGATCATCCAAACATACCTGTGCACCGTCTTGCAATGGTGAACCGTGAACTAGGCTCTGCATGCGCGAAACCATTCTCAGTGAGCTCTGTATGCGTAATCGATGCAGGCCAGTCGGAATTGATGACCCTAGATCACAACCTTTGAGATCGAGGGATTGATGTCCAGAGACCCTATCCCAAGCATATGAGCGACGCTGTCCTACGGGCGTTAGAGCTGGCAGGGATTTCGTTTTCATCTAGGTCTGAAGAAAACCTCATTGCTGGATATTCATTTTTGGGGAAAACCACGATCAAACCCGGGGTTACTCAGGAAACTCTATCCGTATGGCATGCGGTAAAATCTCACATCCCACTCACAAAGCAAGATGCAGACAGGCTCCTCCTCAGGACTGGGGAAGAGGACAAGACCTTGCTGGTATCAGAAAGAGAACTTAGTGATGATGTTATGTCTATTTTTACCAAAAATGGGGTCGAAGTATGGGAGAGGCAGGACCTGATAGAAATACTGGGGCAGGCCGAACTCTCCCATGAGTCAGAAAAAAATGACAAAAAGGAGGCTAACAATGAAATTAGGACGTTGCCCAGCGATTCGGTGTTAAAGGCGCGATATTCTGTTGACCAAATTCTAGGAAAGGTACCCATAGACGGTAACACGAGGCCGGTCCATATCGAGGTTAGGGGCTACCTTGCATCAGCAATGCTCAGATCTGAAGACGGCGATCAATTCTTTTCCTCTGCTGTCTTCATAGAGAGTCCATGGAACAAACAATTCGAGTCAAATGATGAGGGATTACTCAAACCTCTATCAATTGAGCGTCTAACTTGGGATGGTGAATGGACGGATGACGAGGTTATAAGGAGTAAAATAAAGAGTAAACTCGCTCGAAGAATATCTAAAAGTGGTCGCGATCAAACTACCACATCACTTCTAAGATGGTATCATGTTGTAGAGTCGACGTTGAAAATAGAGAGAAAGAGAGTTTGGGCGCCAAGCTGGATTCTCATTGAAAAGGAGTCCGGAGAACAATATATTTTGGATGGACTAGACGCGAGTGCGAACAAACGCTACAATCACTAACCCCGCCTCTGGATCATCATAAGATCGTCTGTCGAAATAGTCCCCCCAGACATCAGCTGTTCCATGATATCCGAGACCCCGGTAGATTGGTCTTCGGAATCATCAACGAGTTCGCCTCTTTCTTTGGCAGATAATGCAGTCATGAGATCACCCATTGAGTGCATGCATTTCAAGGATACAATGTATCTTGAGTGCATGAGGTCTGCTTCTCTTTTTGCCCGTATCAGACCTGAGTGAGATTCATTCGCCGCATCCCTCAATTTGTCGACCTCATCTGATATTCTAGACATGATATCATGTGCCTGTTGGGCTTCTTCTACTGCCTTCTCGACATCGTTGTGGGCGGATTCCTGTATTCTTGCTGCCTGTTTGACCGCTGACCTTAATTCGCTGTGACTGCCAATTGACGACTTCTGACTCTTCGCAGCCTTTAATTCGGAACTCAGTTCTTTCATCCTTTTCATGAATGACCTCTCGTTCATGCTGAGCCTGCCACGTTCAAATTTCTGCTCTAGTTGGTCCATCTCAATACGGATCCTCGATGCAGATCTGCTCTTACCCTCTTTCTCTTCTTGAGACTTTTTCTCCGCTGATATTTCTAATGCTTGTTTGAGGTTATTCCTTTTTTCTTTCAGTGTTTTCGAGTACTCAGCACGAAGCTCCTTGAGTTCCTTTACCTTGTTGTTAGCCTCATCACGGATCCCTTTTTTTATCTGAACCTCGGTGATTAATTCTTGAACCTGCAGGTTGTATCCATTCCGCTCCTCAGATCGTTGTTTCACCTTTTCGTTCCATTCATCCCTCATTTCTTTGAATCTTGTCGCCTCATCCTCTATCGTTTTCGGCTTGCCGCCAAACAAGGATTCGAGGTCAGAAGAAGATAACGCCCCCATTTGCCTTCGTCTCTGCGTGAAGTGTTGCCCATTTAACAGCCACGTTGGAACATCTAGCGGTCGGGCCTGAGGCGTGTCTTTCTTGCACCCCCTCTCGCGACAGATATTCTTCTAGATCTGGGCTTGTTGTGGTTTTTCTTCAATTCAGTCTTTTTCTTGGTTTTGTCCTCGGAGATCTTCCCTAAGTCCCCTCCTTTTTCTAAGATTAGTGCAATATCATCGGCGACGAGATCAGAGCCACTGCGTACCCGCTCTAATGCATCAGAAACCTTCGATTCTGACTCTTTCTTCTTGCCAAGTTTCGTCAAACTCTTTATTTCCTTATCCAAGTTCATTAGCTTCTTATCCAACTTGTCAATTTTGTTAGATATCTTTCTTATTTCTTTAAATTCAGATCCAGTTTTGTTCTTCCCATTTTCATCTAATTCATCTCTGGGATGGTTTTCTTCTAATTCGTCGAGGTTTCCTTTCATCATTTTTATGTGTTTTACGTATTTAGCATGGGATTCCTCTCCGATTTTTTTAACCATTAGAGATGACATCAACTCAAAATACCTACTGAACTCTCTGATTTCTCGGTTTAGCGTGGGCATCCCCGTCAAGTCGTTGTCAACGCCTTGGAGTTTTGTGAGACTTTTTTGCGCCCATTCCTCAAGAACCGTGACTGGCGGCGGCACAGCTTTGTTTATCCTATCTCTTTCCTCTCGTGCAATATTTGCAATCTTTTTATTTTCATGGAATGCTGTGAGGTGCTTTTTCCTTGAGGATGACTTCTCTTTCTGCACTGTAGCGGCAGCCCTCATTCCACGTACCGTCTCGACCAACATAACCCTCTCGTTCTTGAGATCTCTCTTGAGATCCCTGAGGGAATACACATGTTGCCTTATTTCGTTAGGAGTTCTGAAGTCGTCACTCATCCTCACCTTTCACCTCCTCAGCAGGTTTCTTTCTAGTCTTCTTCGCAAAAGAGGCGACGTTGCCAGCCTCAACAGATCTTGCGTTTTTCAACAGGTCCATGCCTGCGCCTTTCTCAAAGCCAGATTCTATGACCCCCTCCCAAAAGGATACGGCTGCATCAGATTGAGAGTTTAGTTCTCTGGCCCGATCCAGTTGCTTCCTAATCTCTGAATATTCTCGTTCCAGATCCAGCCTTGTTTGGTGAAGAGGTTGTCCCCTTTCAACTAAATCTAGCATTCTCGAGTGAATCTTGTCGGCCTCTTTGAAGTATTTTGCCATCGCCCGTCTTTTTGAAACGTAAGTGACCATCATAGGATTAGAATCCCGTCTTTCTTTGAGCCATCTTTCATTCTCCTTGAGCAAGTTGGTTCGCATTGTGATCATTTTCCTCTCTGCCTTATGATCCAATGCTTGCGTTTCTATCCTATTCTCTATATCTGTTAATTTCTCTTCAAGGCGTTCCTTGGCCCAGTTGGGATCTAGTCTAACCATCCCGCCTGATTCTTCTATTTCATTCCTTATATTTTTTAGATCATTAAGTAGGGTTGCAGCCTTTTTCTGCAAGACGTCTCTCTCATTTTTTAGAGACGCAACATTTCGATTTGACTTTTCGTGCCGTTCTATGGCTCTCTTCATTTTAGGTAAAATGGACTCCTCTTCCGCCTGGAGGTTCCTGATTATCCCGGGCAGCGCTTCCCTAAGCATAACCCTCCTTGCTAACAGAGATTCCGCTAGCTCCATCGCTGTGGGTCGGGGTTCTTCCATTTTGGACACATGCCGCTGGCCCCCATTCTCTGCTTAAACTACACGTTTCGGACCTGATCATCCGTTGAATTCAAACGGTTTGTGTCCAGCACGTAAACGTGCTGAGACCGTGGGTAGCTACCTCAACCATCTTGTTGACACTGATAATATGCAATACGCACACCGCTTCAGCCATTGAACAAGAAAATACTGCAACATGGGATTTCGATGTATATGATGGGTCTACAGGTCAACCATCTTCCAATGGTTCACTTGTGCTAGTTGGAGACACAATCAAGGTAGGCTTTACGATATCCTCCGCCGACTCAATGGAGGATGATAGGTGGGAACTCTGGATGAAAGTAGACGACGTGTGGTCTCTGATAGTCGGCGGAACATCTGACGACGACGGGTCAATTTCCATGTCGAATGTCGAGATTATGGCGAACAATACCGGCCCCCATAGTTTGCATTTGAGACTTTTCCCAAGCAGTCGTACCGATGTGTTAAATTTCTACGTGGACCCTAACCCGCTTGATTTGGTACCTGCAGGGCAAATGAGCGTTGCAATCCAGGGAGAGCCACTGCATGAGGGGGATGTAGTGTCCATATCCGCACTTGTTCACAACAGGGGGGAAAGGGTAGTTGATGCCTATTTGTTATTATCTTCGGGGAATGACGAATCACGTGGTTCAGAAGTCACAATCAAATCAGGATCCTCCAAAGAGATCCAAAATTCGCTGCGGTTGTCTAGTACTGGAACTCAAGAAGTCTTTTGGTCGATAGAAGGTACTGATGTAGGGGTCTCTAACCTACTTTCAGGATCTGTTGATCTGACAGTCCTTCCGAGACAAATAGTGCAGATCACTTCCGTCGAACATCTTCCTGGAACCGATGAGTTGTCAATATCAATACTACTCTCCGAGGGAAGGAACCGTGAAATTAGTATTTCTGCCGGTTTAACATCTCCGGATGGGACCCAGTCAATGTCGCCATACCTCACTCTTAGCATAATGCCCGGTCTACAGAAGGTATCTCTACCGACTTCATCGGAATATTCAGGCCAAGTGGAGATATTAGTCGAACCAGTAAATTGGCAGGGCAATGTCGCAACAGAACAATTTTCATTGATTCCGATTGTTTTTGATGTAGCGATCTCGAACCAGATCAGCACACTCAGCGATGGCTCCCTGTCAATAGATGTCACGCTAAAAAATACTGGTTCTGGTACCCTAAAACCAGGGGTTTGTGACTTGATCTGGTCATTGGATGGAAAAATCCTCGCATCAATATCCACTCCTAACATACCGCCGGGTGATGAGACCAGTGTCACAATCACAACGTCTGACTTGCCTTCTAATACTGCTGGAGAATTAACAATTTCCTACACTTCCGATATTAATTCCTATCTGAGCTCAGCGCAATACGATCCGCCTACAGAGGACTCGTCGGGCTTCCAATTGCCGTTTCAGCTTCAAGCAGCAGTACTAGGATCTTTGACAGGGCTTGTATTCATTTTAATGGCCGTGTTGGTGATGCGCACTTTTGAAAATGAGGTCTCGGACACTCGATCAAAGAGCTCGGAGCCAAGGCCAAAATCCAGTTTGAGAGTTACTTGTACAACCTGTAATGCGAAAATAACCCATGCTGAGGGAGTAGAGAATGTCAGATGCCCAGCCTGCTCGACCATAATGCAAACCCAAATGCAGATGGGCAGACAAATACCCAATGATTTGTCGAAGGATGTACCCTTGGAGGTCGCGAATGATAACGATATCATAAATTGCCCCTCCTGTGACCAATCTCTCAGGGTACCTCTAAATCGAAGACCCGTGATGGCCCGTTGCCCCGCATGCAGGTCTACCTTCAAGGCATTAATGGGGTGAGGTGTTGATTATGGACCTATCAAAAGGCGAAGAATCATACTTAAAACGGGCACTTGAGGCTTTTGAAGACGATCCCTCTGCAATTGTTAAAACAAGCGATCTAGCAAAGAGGCTGGAAGTAAATCCCGCGTCAGTAACGGAGATGATCAAGAAGTTGGCCGGTCGTAATCTCATCACACATATTCCATACAGGGGTTCCAGATTAACATCAGAGGGTTTCGACCTAGCCAACAAAGTAAAAAGAAGGCAGTTGCTGATAGAGATTCTTTTTTCGGATGTTGCTGGTCTGCAAACAGATGTAACATCATTGGCTGCTAAAATCGAACATCATATGGATGAGGAATCTGAGAAAGCACTGGATGCCGCGCTCGGATATCCTCTGGAAACACTCGATGGGAGGAAGATCCCAGACATCGGACGTCAAATAACTGAGGGAGGAGTAGCGAGGAAATTAATTGAAATGAGTGATGGTATGACCGGTAAAATAGGCTCCATCAAATTGAAAGACCACAATCTGGACGAATTCTCTGCGATTGGCATTCAGTTGGGGGAAATTATCGAGAGGACCTTGGAAGGGGCGAAAATTGGCGAGGTAAATCATAAATTAAGCACCTCAATGATGGAGTCGATTATTGTTAAGGCGGTTGATTAGATATGGAAGGAAACCCCGAGGACATCAAGGATAATCCTGAAGTTATGCATGATCAATTGGAACCTGAGTATTCCGGCAGAAGCGAACGAGAACAGAACCTACATCAAATCATTCTGCGCCTAGAGAGGTTATTCATCACCGGTGGACTTAGGATGGATTTCCTAACACCCGCCGTCCTCCTAATTGTTCTGGGCGCCTCAGTGGCATACACTGATTCATCACCTGCATGGTGGTCGAATAGTTTGCAAGGCCAAACGGGAATGGATCTCCCGATATTTTTGTTGGTAATTTCGGCATTCATAATAGTCGCAAATCTGTTTTTGATAATCATTTTATTCCTTAGCCTTAGATTGAATATATCTATGTTTGACGAACACGAGAAAAATATGTTTTCCAAGGGCATGGCGATGAATAATTCTCATGGCTACGCAGAGGTTAGGAGGATATTTGACGTGACTAGGAGGATTCTTCGGGGAAGGACTCTTGTTTTGATATCAAGTCTGATACTGGTTGGACTCTCGCTGGTACCTCTTTTGCGAGAATATCAAGCCTCTTTGGCCATACTTGCACTGTCATCCATTCTGGCATCATTGGGTCTACAGGTCACAGCACCACTCGTCTCCTACAATACATTGGAACCCTGGGGCTTGTTAGAAACATATCAACCGGCTGTCCACAAGACACTACTCTCAAACCCGTTTCTGGATTTAGTCAGGGCTCATGCAGATCCCTTACTGCACACCAGAATGTCACTTCACCTAAGAGAAATTTCGAAACGATTGCCTGATTTAGATATGACAACTTTTCAAGAGAAGCTATTACACCTTCTCCACCTGAGGGCATCAACAGCCATAGAAGACACAGAAATGAGAAATAGGCTCACGGCGTACATAGATGAGAAAATGATCGACGAACTTTTTGGTCACAAAGAGTTAGGTGAGGCAACTTGGGTAAGACTTTTGTCACACTCAGCCAACTCATGTGCACCTTTCTTCAGGTTATATGACAGGCTCAAGCGTCAACAGGTCGGGAATACCTTTGGCGATACATGGTTTGATGTCGACATTGAGAATCTTGCGAGGGGAAGGACCAATTTAATGGCAATAATTCTGAATCAGGGCAAGGACCCAATTGACCTGGTACTACGTGTCCAAACACCAGACTTTAGGCCAAAAGAGGGCATCTATCGACTCACAATACCGCCATGTGTAACCTCATCGAAAGATAGCGTTGAATTGCAGATCGAAAGTTTGCGTGAGTCCACGATAATTTGGCAAAGTTTGATCCCAAGTGTTTTCGGTGAAGCCACTGTTTCAATAAGACTTGAAGATACGAATGGCAGCCTGGTGAATGGAAGAGTGCTCAACGTGCAATCACGCGCCGACTTGACGACTAGGTTCCGAAGAGGATTGGGTTCCGCCATGATCGTAACGGCCTTATTCACTGCACTTATACCAGCAATCACGGCCCTAAGCGCAATCATTCCTGCGTTATCATGAGGCAATTCCTTCAATAACAATGGGTTTTGTGGACAATCATGGATGATCAATCTACATCTCCTGTAGAGAATGACCTTCACACCAGGCTTCATGCTATGGAGACCAAGGCCAAACGTATGAGGAATCAGAGAAATTCCCTAAGTGATGAGGCAAAGTCCGCTGCAGAAAAAAGAGATGGCTTGCAATCACAGGCAAGGGAGACCATGGATACCGTCAAAGAGAAGATGGAAGAACAAAAAGCAATCAGGGCCAAGGCTACAATCCACAAGAACAGACGAGATGAAATACAAATTAGAATCAAGGAATTGATTGGAAAATCAAAGGGACGGAGAGACGACGGAAAAAATTCTAGGTCTGTAGTAATACAACTCGCTGAAACAGAGTCGGAGATTGCAAATATAGAGGATCGGATTATGACCGATGGTGGTTTAAGTTTAGAAAAAGAAAACCAATTTCTGAAAAAGCTAAAGACACTAAAATCTAGAAGAGTGAAACTGCTACCGTCGGTAGAGGAACACTCGATCATAAAACTTGATTTGAAGGATCTCGACGGCAGCATCTTAACCTTGAAAGCAGAAGCAGATGCAGAACACCAAGCTATGCTTGAGGCACACGAACAAGCAGACAAAATATGGGAGGAGATCAAACCGATGTTTGAAGAACGTGACTTTCTCAGGTCTGAGGGCGATAGGTATCACGCCCTATTCGTTGCTAAAAGGAAAGCGGCAGACGAGGTACACTCAAACCTAATGGAGCTATACTCTGAAGTCGATGAAATAAAGAAGGAATTAAAATCTAATGAGGATGAACAAAAACAATCGATAGAGGAGTACAACTACTTAGCAAAGCAGTTGCTAACCTCACCAGTAGACTCAGAAGAGTTTGCAAATGAATTGGCCGAACGGCTAATTTCTTCTGGCGAGATTACATTAGGCGGAACGGGGGCTGAAAAATCAAACCAAAGGAAAAAGAATTCTTTGGGCAGGAAATCATCTCGTCGCAACATTCCAGCTAGAAGAGGGCGATGAATCACCAGCCGCGCTGGTCCATCCTTACCTCTAAAGTTTCAATTTCTAGTCCGGGCATCGGTTCACCGATCATTCTTGAGGCTTCAGCTACAATCTTGGGGTCATTGAAAGAATGTGTGGCCATCACGATCGCTTCAGCGGTTCTTGCGGGGTCTGATGATTTGAATATTCCAGAGCCTACAAAGACACCATCCATCCCGTGTCGCATCATGAGAGCAGCGTCAGCAGGTGTCGAAATACCTCCAGCGGAGAAAGTCACAACTGGAAGTCGACCTAGACTCCTCACCTCGGTTAGTACTGACAGAACCTCGGCTCTCAAATCGCTTGTTGAGCCAAAAGGTGTGCTCTTGGGCTTGAGTTGGAATCCAGAGGCTTGTTTGATCCTATCAAATCCCGACATTACTTGATCAGTCGCCTCTTCCAGAGATTCAGACTCCATGATGTGTTCAATTTCTGATGATACAACTCTTGCATGGTGCACAGCACTGACGACATTACCAGTCCCCGCCTCTCCCTTCGTCCTTATCATGGCTGCACCTTCTGCGATCCTCCTTACAGCTTCACCGAGGTTAGTGCACCCACAGACAAAGGGAATGTCATATGCCTTCTTGTTAATGTGGTAGAAAGGGTCTGCCGGTGTCAGTACCTCTGATTCGTCGATCATGTCGACTCCCATGGATTGGAGAACTCTGGCTTCGTCTTCGTGGCCTATCCTAGCCTTAGCCATGACCGGTATCGATGTTGTCTCGAGGATACCACTGATCATGTCTGGATGACTCATTCTGGCGACCCCTCCTGCTGCCCTGATGTCCGCTGGAACTCGTTCCAGTGCCATAACAGCTACAGCTCCTGCATCTTCCGCGACAGCAGCTTCTTCCGCATTAACAACATCCATGATGACTCCGCCTTCTTGCATGGTAGCAAAACCCCGCTTGAGCAATTCTTGACTGCGTCCAAGTGAGGAGACGTCTAGTGACGGTGGCATGATGCTAGAGATGACACGCTTGTTATTGAATCCTCGTCTTGTGCTCGTCAATCACTTAGCAGGGACCGCACAAACGACTTAGCCTCGTCTTCAGTATTCATCCCTGGATAAGACTCAATTTTTATTTTGATCTTGAGAGGATGTTTGAAGCTCTGTCCATTTGCAAAAACATACCTCCCTCCAACGAGACCCGGAAGGTCCAATCTAAGATGCAGGAATTTATCATCGTCAATCCTCTTCGAAATTCCATCTGCGAGCAAATGCTCCCAGAAAGTGGCCCCGATTCTCTCCACCCATATCCTGATATCTCTCTTTCTTGTTATGTGAGCTTCAATAGTTGTCTGCAAGGCCCCATGATGCGACTTATGTGGTGTCACGATTAACTCTACTTCCTCAGGGAGAATGGCACTAGTAGCTTTACTGATGAGCTCTACGTCATCGACTGGTGTGGCTAATATCCTCAGGTGTACGGATCTGAAGGCCATAATTCGGATCAGAGCAGTATGGGCTATATCCCTTCCTAATGTTTGCAAAACCAATCGGCCGTTTGAAATACTGTCCTTGATTCGCAGCGGTTGCAAGCGGGGCAGCCCCCGACAGATATTGAGGTGAACTAAATGGCTAAGAGTGCGAAATCCAGAATGGCGGCGCGAAAGCAGAGGGATAAGTGGAGAGCGAAAAGATGGTTCACTGTAAGAGCACCACGCAATCCGTGGTCGTACAGAAACATCGGTGAGACGTTAGCCGAGGAAGACTCAATGTTGGAAGGTAGAATCTACGAAATGATGCAAAATGAGCTTGATGGGGATTTCTCCAAAATGCACGTCAAGGTGAAATTTCGCATAACCCATACTGTGGGTTCAGACGCGATAACTGAGTTTATCGGGCACGAAGTAGCAAAAGACCACATCCGGAGACAAATCAGACGTGCCAGATCCAAAGTAGATGATACCGTAGATGTTGTCACAGAGGATGGATTTTACATCCGGGTGAAACCAATAATAATCACCCACAGAACCGCCAAATCAAGTCAAAAACAGGAGATGAGAGCTAGAGCGAGGGATATAATCCTGAAAGCGGGTGCTAAATCTACTTGGGTTAAGCTTCAAAAATCAATAATGGATAGTACTTTGGAGAACTCAATCAAGGAAGCAGTCTCAACAGTCCACCCCGTACGTGCAGTCATGCTGAGGAAAAGCCAGCTTATCCAGTCCGGTGTCATTGTTGATGATGGGCCTACCTTGGAACAGATACGCGCCGAGGAAGTGGTACAACCTGAAGAAGAGACTCCAGAAAGCGATGTCTTCGAGGACCCAGATTCTGATAGTGACGTCACCAAGGACACACCATCGGAGGAAAGTGAAGGGATGCACAACCAGATTGATGATCCCAATGAAAATGAAACTCCATCAAAAGATGAGCTTGAGGGAATGAAGGTTGCTGAACTGAAAGTGCTTCTCAAGGCAGCAGGAAAACCAGTCTCAGGGAAGAAGATCGATCTAATTACTAGATTGATGGAGTGAACATGACACCCAGAATCGGTGTAATCGCCGGCACCGGGATGGAATCTCTGCCCAATCACATCAAGTTCGATAAATTGCTTGATCTACGTTCAGATACACCTTGGGGCTCTGTACCTGTCAGGACTATCGACGTAAATGAATCAATTATATTCCTGATCGACAGACATCACAATAACACAACCGGCAATCGGACCCCCCCGCACATGATCAATCACAGAGCCAACGTCTACGCAATGCACAGTATGAATGTTGACGTAATTGTGAGTGTGAACTCAGTAGGAACAATGTCCGCAGACTTCCCACCCGGATCTGTTGGTGTCGTCGAAGACATATTGGATCTATTCTCACCCCCCATTACATTCTTTGACCAAAACGCTGTTCATACAGATAGAACCCTACTCTTCTCCAGCATTTATCGGGAACGACTGCTTAACTCTGACATCGCTAACCTCAGCATCAAGAAAGGCATAGTATCCGCACAATCAAGTGGACCACAATTCGAAACTCCGGCAGAGATCAACGCTCTTATGACTATGGGCGCTCATGTAGTTGGAATGACCTTAGGGCCCGAATCCAGGCTAGTGTCAGAAAAGGGAACTCCGCACTTAGCGATATGCTGTGCCTCAAACTGGGCCGCTGGACAGGATCCATCAGATTCCAGAGCCATGATAGATCACCAACATGTCGAATCTCAAGCGGATTCCTCCATTCCAGTGGTCGCGAGAAGCATAATGGCAATAGTCGAATTTGTGAAATCAAAGTAGTCCTCCAGGCGTCACATATATTGCGGTGGACCATGAGTCTCCTGTATGAGGCCGATTTCTCTGCAAGAATGGATGAACTTCAACCACACAACCCCGCGCGTGCCGGACGGGTCGTGGAATACTATGATGAAAAGGGTGGCTGATTTCCATAATAAACATGATTTTTCGGACCCCGAAAACAACGGACATGACATGGGTTACAGGATTTCTCTGACAGTCGAGGAGTTAGGAGAGCTCTCGGCGGCGATTACCAAAGCCAAACCATTGGCAGACGCCGGTGATGAGCTAGCAGATCTACTAATACTGATTTTGGGCCACTCCCTCGCGATGGAGGTAGACCTTGAGCAACATTTTCACAGTAAGATGGACAGGATAATGAAGAGAGAATCTAAGATGGGAAAGTTAGGGATAAGGGTAACAGAGTATTCAGATGAATAAACTGTTAGAATTTAGTACGGAACCCAAAGGCCCTGACTATGCACCAGCCGGCCCTGGCTTCGAAAATCGAAAAAAGGCCTGCAACTAGTGCTGTGGCAACAACGAACTCCCCCAGAGTTTCGGGAATTGGTAGCAAACCTGCTCTTATGATGAGGTATCCTGCTATCCCTGCAAGGATAGCCATTATCCCTCCAACTAACCGAAGGAATCTGCCCCGAGAGTCAATATTGCATTCCAGTTGCACGGTGTCGTTTCATTCATGTGGTCATATTAACTCATGTTTTGTCATTCATCTTGTGAAAACAGAGTAAGTGGTGTCAAATTCATCTGAATTGGACTTAGGAAGGGTCTCAACTACCTTTTCGTTGAACTCATCTAGATGCAATTCTGCATTGACTGTGCGCCCTTCCACTGTAGTGTGAACTCTCGTGAGATGAACCTCCTTACATCTAGGTAACATGAGTTCGTATATTTGGGCTCCTCCGATGACCCATAACTCATCGCACCCCTCAGAATAACCGATCTCTATGGCCCGGCCGTCGTACAAGGCTAGTTCTGCTCCTTTGAGGTCCAAATTGGTATTCCTTGACATGACTATATTGACCCTATCAGGAAGCGGACGGAACGCATTTGGCAGAGAGAACCATGTTTTGCTACCCATCACGACTGCATTGAAGCCATTTCCAACTGTGAGTTTTTTGAACCTCTGTAGATCAGTCTTCAATTTCCAAGGTAAACCTCCATCTTTACCAATGGTCCCTTTTTCGTCCATTGCGAGAATCATTTTCACATCCATGTGAAAACCTCAGATGCTTATGGGGGCGCGAATATGCTCATGATGACTGTAATTGATAATTTTGATGTCGTCATACGTGAAGGAGTCTATTTCCATGATTTCCTCATTCAATACCAATTCTGGTAACGGCAGGGGATCCCTCGTGATTTGCAATTTCGCCTGTTCTAGGTGATTGAGGTACAGGTGGCAGTCCCCTCCCGTCCACACAAACTCACCGGGAGTCAGATCACAAACCTGGGCCATCATACACATTAACAGTGCGTATGAGGATATGTTGAATGGGACTCCTAAGAAAGCATCAGCACTCCGTTGGTATAGTTGACAGGATAGCTTTTCATCTACCACATAGAATTGAAAAAATGCGTGACAAGGCATCAAAGCCATGTCCTCCAATTCCCCTACATTCCATGCGGAAACGATGATCCTTCTGCTACTTGGGTTGGTTTTCAGTAGATTGACTACGCTATCGATTTGATCAATAATTTTCCCGTCGGGACCAACCCATTTCCGCCACTGTTTGCCATAAACAGGTCCGAGATTACCATCTTCGTCCGCCCATTCATTCCATATCTTGACGTTGTTTTCTCGAAGGTAAGAGATATTGGTGTCACCGCTAATAAACCACAGGAGCTCATGTATTATCGACGGCCAATGGAGTTTCTTCGTCGTGACTGCTGGGAACCCATCAGACAAATCAAACCTCATCTGGTGACCGAATATCGATAATGTGCCAGTGCCAGTGCGATCTTCCTTGTGAACCCCGTCAGATAGTATCCTGTTTAGCAGGTCCAGGTATTGTTGCACTATTGTCCCTGCGGGGCGATGGTCTTTGAACGATGTGTTCAAGGGGCTCCCATATATTCCAGTCTGGCCATAAATTGATCAGTGAATTTCCTGTATATTTCACCCATGAATTTCTGTTGTTCTGTACTGGTTGTCATTAGAATCCTTTTCAGTTCTGAATCGTTAATTGACCCTCCGTTAGGGGATTTAATCCATTGTGAAAAAGTTACAGGCGCACCTATTCTTACAACAATCGGCGTGAAAAATCTTATTTTCGCTTTACCTGGCTGCATGAAATCACGGGCTCCGAGTATCGCTACTGGAATGATGTTGCAGTGTGGAAACCTCACCGCCAGTCGAGCTATTCCCGTTTTACCTTGCTGAAGATATGGCGGAGATTCCCTTCTGGACCTGGTCCCCTCGGGAAATATTCCCATCCAACCTCCTGCTTCTAACACATCAACGGCTGATGATAATGCCTGAGAAGCCCCTGATTTTCTGTTAGTGTCTATTTGGCCCGTAGAGAGCATTACAAATCTTGTAAAACCGCCTTTGAAATGCTCAGTTTTTGCCAGATATCTGACAGGTTGTCTGGCTCCCATTATGACTACGATGGGGTCTATGTGAGAAGTGTGATTGCCAGCGAGGATTACAGGACCTTTTTTTGGTAGTCTTTCCAAACCTTCGTACCGGACGTTTGTGAGAGATCTTACAAGCGGGGGGAATATCCTCATTAGCCCACGGTAGAACATCGGAGGAGTCGTTGTTGACCCTGTTCCTTCGAGCCCTGTCAGATGTGACAGTCCCTCGACTGGTTCATTCATTGCATCTAGGGAAATTCGAGTCTGATTTGATGCTTTTTATGGCACAAGCCTTCTTGACCCATGATCGTCACCGATAGAATGTGGATCGACCCCCTAGAATACTGACGGTCGGAGTCGTGCTGATGTTACTATCTGTAACCGCACCGCCTGTAGCTGCAGAATATCGGGAGGACACATGGTTGGAGAACGTCATCGGCCCAGAATTGTTGTTGAAGGGCGATGAATTTGGTTGCCATGGTCTGGAGGATGTTGATCCACGGTTAGATATCACAGTGGTCAGTGCATGCAAATCCTATGTATCTTCAAGGATAAATGCCTCAAGATGGGGGCCAAACCTGCTATCATACGCCATTCCTGAGGGCGCTTTATCGGACAAATTAGCCGATGAATTGGTTGACAACGGCTTTTCAATTATTGGGGACCAATCTCAGACAGATGACCAGAGGCTAACCAGTATCTCGAGAAATGGTGGCTCGATCGAATCTGGGCTTTCAGACCAATCCCTAATTGAGGAAGTTCCAGCAGGAAACCTGGTTTCCATGTATTGGATCGCAAGAATCGATGACATGAATATCAGAAGAGACCGAGGACTCGTGGAATGGCTGGTCTCGCAGGATTACTGGTTCACCACTTGGGGGGAATGGACCACACATGAGGAGGCCTCACTTTCCATAAATTCCTCTGAATCAAGCGGCTCTATCACATTCACCAATCATTACGATGGGATGTGGCGCACACCCGGAACAGTAGTCATCGACGGTATTGGCGATTCCTTCGAACTAGAATGGTCCAATGTCCAGTATCCTCCACTTGGTGAAGGCGATCGTAATCTCAAACCAGGATACAGACTAGATACTTCTGGGCAGCTTTATCTTACGATACCAAAATCCGAATCCGTGACTTTTACAATAAATAACACGGATTCACTGAACTACTCCGCATCTGTGTTCAACGGTCTAGAGAAGGGACTGACGATCGCGGGGCACCACACAACAAATATGAGGGAATGGAGTCAGGATTTTAGGGATACTCCTCTTAGGTTCACTTGGTTGATAGAACAATCAAAGATACCAGACAAGACACTCGTACTTCCACTCCTAGCTCTAGGTATTCTCATTGCCACACCACTTGCGATCCGGTGGGTTATTGCCAGAGATCAACTATGAACGGGTATTATGTCAGGGCCGCTAATTACGATTCCCCGATCCCTCATAACCTGGATCACTCTTTTTGCCACTCTGTGAGATAGACTCTCAGGGGGATGAACACCGAAGGAAAGCAAGGTTGAATCTTCAATCCATGCCTCTGCGCAGACTGATGTAACAAGGCCCGTGGTCCTCGCCATAGAATGACCATCTTTGCCCCCGTCATCCCTCAGATTCCATTCCATGACTTCACCCTTTTCAGATTCCACAGAGACCTTTAGCCAGGTGAATTCCGCCACCTCACTATCGTACTCCCAAGAGGAAATTAACTCATCATGATCTAAGCTACCATTCTCGCGCATATCGATGAAACATTGGATATGCCCGGGCCACCTCACTGTATATTCGGACATTTTTTGAACCTCCACGGTTGTAATCAACGAACGTAACCCATCTGTAAGAAATGCTTCCATCTCACCAGTTCCGCTAACCTCTACAAAATGCCTTTCTGACAGTGCTGGTAGTACTGCCCTGTCCCCTTCTCTAATGACTCTGGCAGGCCGAATGTATTCTTCGATAACGTCACTGGGTGAAAACGGGGCCATGTATTTCCATTTTCCAGTTGGTACTGTGGGATTCCCTCCAACCCAAATCTTCGCTTCCTTCAGTGGACCCATCACATCATCGGCATACTTTACCAACATGTTAGAGAACCCGGGCGCTATACCAACATCCCACAGGACTGTAGAACCGTTTTGCACGGCCCTTTCATCGTCATTCTCTGGGGTTGACCTGCAAAAAGACAGGTCGATTATCTTAGTAGGCTTCTCCAGAAGAGCGCTAGTGGAGGCGTATCCAATGGATCCCGGTAGCATATTGATAACTATACCATTCTCGGGAGAGTCGATACAATCATGAGGAGAAATACCCTCTTCAACATGATGCAGAATTACATTTTTTTCCCTCGATATCCTTCCTAGATCACGATCGTAGGCATGTACCTCATAACCCTTATTTGACAAGTATCTTGCGACGTACGACCCAACCAATCCAGTCCCGAGGCAGTGGAACGCAACCATGGCTATCTGAATTAGGTTGGAGTTTTAGAACTTAAACAGTACCATCAGTCAAAGGCTTGATTGCCAGATGATGTCACCGGTACCCTATGGACAACAGTAGGATAGACCCTTGGGGGTCAGATCATGATACTAACTACGATCGAGTATCATCCAGATTTGGCCTTGATGGGATTAATTTAGAGGATTTATCCAATCCAGGCATGCTCCACACGCGAGGTTTGATTTTTGCCCATCGGGATCTTGATGTGATAATGCATGCCAACCGACGAGGTAGTCCATTTGGAGTATTAACTGGTTTGATGCCATCGGGTAAGATGCATCTAGGTCACACGATGGTGATTGAACAAGCCAAATGGTACCAGTCCCTAGGTGCAGATGTCACTGTAGCTGTGGCTGATTTAGAGTCCCTTGCCACCAGAGCAGTCCCGCTTGAAAAAGGTCGACAGGTTGCTCTTGAAGAATATGTCTCGAATTACGCTGCTATGGGTTTAGATCCGGAAAAAACCAGTGTCTACTTCCAAAGCAGTAGGCCAGAAGTGCAAAGGTTGGGTTTCACTTTGGGGAGGCGGACAAATCTCTCCGAGTTGGGATCAATATACGGTTTCGAGGGAAATACTAACCTGGCCCATGTACAAGCACCGCTAGTTCAAGTAGGCGATATATTGCATCCTATGCTGGATAAATTTGGAGGTTTAAGACCTGTAGTAGTGCCGGTTGGGGTCGATCAAGACCCCCACATACGACTGACAAGAGATATTGTCTCCAAATCCCAATGGTTCAATGTCCGTAAAAGCAAGAACGGTGGGATACTAATTTCACTTAGCATACAACCTGAGAACCACAGAGCCTTTGGAGTCAAACAGAACCTCAGCGTGGATAAGTCTGAGAGGAGTAAAATCATAAGCAAGATAGAACATTTAGTTTCCTCAATGGGGTTCTCAGATATCCAGACTAATCCAAAACACGGTACGATCACTATACATGCTGGCACAGCTCATGACGTGAATGATCTCAGACTAGAATTGTGTAAGTTAGAGCGTGAACTAGGCGGAATAGGTCTGTTGCCGCCATCATCTTCCTATCACAAATTCGCCATTGGTTTGGATGGGGGCAAGATGTCTTCCTCGAAACCGGAGACAACAATCTTCCTAAACGAGAGTATAGAAACTATGAAGCGGAAAATAATGAAGGCCCACAGCGGTGGTAAATCAACGGTGGAGGAGCATCGAAGGTTGGGCGGTGATCTAGAGACTGACGTCGCATTTCAATATCTAAAATTCTTCTTCGAGAAAGATGACGCAGAACTGACAAAGATAGCCAAAGATTACACCTCCGGAAAGATCTTGGCGGGGGAAATGAAAAAATTATGTGCACAACAAGCCGAGATTTGGATGAACGAACTCACTGAAAAAAGGGCTCAATGGTCAGACAAAATATCGGATTTTCTAGCAGATGATGCCATTCAGAGCTAGAAATCTGATGCATCAAAGACCGGAATGGATGGACCAAGACTCAGATTTTCCAGGTCACTCGACTCCAGATCTTCTCGAATGGCGGTTTCATGTAAGATCATGGAATGGCCCAGAGGGTCCAACACCGCCAAAGTCAGCTCCTCAGACGTTCCATTGACGCTTCCAGTCAGTCTTTGGATATACTCATCGCAGGAATCGAATGCAAGTTGGTCACTATCATCGTGAGCCTGCCTCCTCAACATCTGGATCACCCCGACCAACCGATTGATCACGCCCTCGACATTTGTGACGTAACCATCAGAAGAAATACCAGGCTCTACTTCAATATCAAGCTCTTTGATCCTGACCGTGCCCGAGGAGGATCTGACAACCCTAGCGTCTGCTGTTTGAGGAGAGACAGAAATCGTCCATATGGAAGGAATTTTAGCCTCTCCAGCGATAAAATCAGTAATCTTCCAGCCACACTTTGAACAGCTTAATGTGAGCTCGGTGTGTTCTCCAAAATATGGAATCTCATGTGTGTTGACTGACATTTTCACTGACGAAGGGTCGCTGCATGAGGGGCATGACTGTTCGATGATAGTGTCCAATTCTCAGACCCCGTTTGTGACTGCAGTGTGGGTCGGAGGCAAGACAAGTAGCCTTTTTTTGCTAAAATTAAAAATCTCCCCGCCAATTTGCTTCTCAACTAATTGGATGAGGGGTTCCACGATCTTCTTCACACGATCTGGATTGTCTATGATGGACGAGAGATCCAGGATAATCATGTCTCCTTGGGCGACCCAGTCCATGATCTGAGGTAAGCCGTCTGGCCCGTCAATTATCGCATTGCGCAAAACTATTCCACCTTCTGAGGGTATAGGGGCATCAGGGTAGAGGCCCCCCATGTCGTGAAAATGCGATCCGCCTCGAAGACCCCCGGGGCCCACGGTCGCATTCTCTTCATTGGCCATGGTGTATCTTGCACTCACTAGGACTTTATGTAATCGCATGGAGATTGTCCAAATGGCTTCATAAGGGGGCCCCATGGTCAAGGGCCAGCGGTCAATACACGCTGGTGATTAGATGTCGGTTCAAACGGAGGCTATGAAAACTGGAACCAGCACCGTAGGCATCACTTTCGACGGAGGAGTAATCGTTGGTGCCGATCATAGAGCCACGATGGGTAATTTCATAGCTAACAAGAATGTGAAAAAGCTATTCAAAATATCCGGACGTATTGCGTTGACGACCGCTGGCTTGGTCGGACATGCACAATCACTCGCTAGAATGTTGGCCGCAGAACTCTCCCTGTACGAACTCAAAAGGAACACGCCTATGACTGTCCGTGGAGCAGCCACTTTGACGGCCAATATCCTAGTAGGGAGGCCTCATTACGTACAGCTGCTAATTGTTGGAGTTGACGAAACCGGTTCAAGTGTTTACAGCATTGACTCAGCCGGAGGATCGATACCAGATCTCTATTGTGCCACCGGATCAGGCAGCCCTTTCATGTATGGAGTTTTGGAAGATCAATTCTCACCAGAAATGTCAGAGTCACAAGCCACTGCCCTAGCCGCAAAGGCACTTCTAGCATCCGCACAGCGAGATAGTGCTAGTGGAAACGGTATGGATCTAGCAGTGATCACTATGGAAAACGGATACAGGCAGCTTACAGACGATGAGTTAGAGAAAGTCCTCTCCTCCCTCTGAAATTTAACATTCCCGGGCCGAAGCCCACCGAAGTTTGACCCTTCCAGCCCGAGGAAACGCGAGGTGCAACTATGCGACTTACATTAAATGAAGTCAAAAAGAAAATAGACAAGATGATACCTGATAACCTTGATTATGAAATAGACGTCGAAGCAGGGTCGATATCTATCATCACAAGAAATCCACAAGCGTTTGGCAGAGGAGGTGGTGAGAGTTTGACTGTCAGAATCGCTAAATCCATCAAGAGACGTGTGGTGATCAGACCACATCCTGACCTCCTTCTCGACGAAAATAAAGTTGAGCAGAGAATAATGGAAATAATACCGGATGAAGCCCAAGTGAGGAACGTATTCATTGATCCTGCTTTATCAGAAGTGACCATTGAATGTGACGATCCAACTTCAGCTGTAGGGCCAAAAGGTTCCGTCATACAATCGCTCAGAGACGACATTGGTTGGCTAGTGAACGTAGCCAGAGCTCCCGCTTTTGAAAGTAGGACGCAGCATGACATTCGAAGATATCGGCGAGAAATGGCAGATGAAAGAAGGGCCCTAATGAGGAAGTTTGGGACTAGAATCTACAGGCCTAAAAGACCAGGTCAATCATGGGCTAGGATCACAGCTCTGGGGTCATACAGGGAGGTTGGTAGAGCAATGCATCTTGTTACGACCAACGAATCAAAAGTCTTGGTAGATGTTGGCGCAAAACCGACTACCAACAGGAATGAAGTACAGCCATTCTTCACCGCACCTGAGCTGCTACCTCTAGACAACATAGATGCCGTTGTGATCACGCATGCTCATGTAGACCATATAGCGATGCTCCCCGTACTTTTCAGGTATGGCTACAGGGGACCTGTTTACTGCACACCACCTACTAGAGATTTGATGACTTTATTGCAAATAGACTACATCAAAGTCTCACAGGCTGAAGGATCAGACCCCCCATACTCCAAAGCAGACATACAGGAATGCATCAAACACGTGGTGGACATTGGACATGGAGAGAAGACCGACATAGCCCCAGACATAAAAATCTCCTTGGAAAACGCGGGTCACATATTGGGGTCATCCTCCGTTTACATGCAAATAGGAGAAGGCAGCAACGAACACCGACTCCTATTCTCGGGAGACATAAAATACGAGAAATCATGGCTTTTCGATGCTGCCACAGTCAGATTTCCTAAAGCAGATACCCTCGTAATAGAGTCAACATATGGTGGCCCTCAAGATTTCCAACCAAACCGAACTGATGCCACACATGAGATCCAAGACCTGATACGGCTTGCAGTATCACGTAGCGGCAAGGTATTTTGCCCTGTATTTGCTGTTGGTCGGTCACAAGAAGTTATGCTGGCGATTGATCAACTGTTCAAGAGCGGTGATGTTACGCCTGTCACCGTTTGGTTAGACGGTATGATATCAGAGGCGACCGCCATTCACGCCAGTCACCCAGATTATCTAAACAGGGATCTGAGAAAACAAGTCCTCAGAGGTGGCGATGAGAACCCATTCAACTCGCAATGGTTCAAACAAGTAGATTCTAGGGAACAAAGAGAGTCGATCATTAACGATCCATCTCCATGTATAGTCCTCGCTACTTCTGGAATGATGACCGGTGGACCGATAATGGAATACTTCAGAAATTGGGCACCGGAGCTTAATAATACACTTTGCTTCGTGGGTTATCAAGCATCAGGTACAATGGGGCGGAGACTACAATCTGGTCATCCCGAGGTCCCGATGGTTGATCGAGGACAAACACACATGATCCCTGTAGCCTGCAATGTCGTCACTATAGATGGATTCAGTGGGCACTCGGATAGGAAACAACTGATGGATTACGTGAAAGCACTCAACCCAACTCCAAGGCGTATTATTTGCCATCATGGAGACCCTCAGACATGCAACGCGTTCAGACAAGGACTCAGGGACGCATTCAGGGTTCAGACCCATGCACCTGCGAACCTAGAGACGATCCGGTTAATGTGATTAGAGTACAACTACCTCGTCGAGTTCCACAAAATCTTCAGTTTCGTAAGCCTGAGAACCCATGATATTTTGGGGCATATCGTCTTTAGAAGCAGATTTTGAAGAATCATCATAGCTAAAACCGAATGCTAGAACTATCGGAACTAACAGAAGTAGACCCCATGACGAGATAGTTACAGTTTGAGCTTCGATCAGGCGGATCACAGAATTCAAGACAATTAGAGACGCCAGTACGATGGCTAACTTCCTTCGCATAGGCATGCTTCGCATATAGATGAGCCTGTCAGTCAACTATCAATAACCTCACGCTATCATTAGGTATCCTGGCCCGAAGATTCATCCTCACTATATGCACTTGTGGACATGCCACAGGAGGGATTTTAGGACAAAGAGTAACTTGTACATCTTGTGGTTCACAAGATGGTTTGGTTACTAAGTCAACATACGACAATTCGAAGGATTTAGCCACAGCAGTGATGGAAGCTAATACTCCTTTGGAAATACAGCAGGAAATAATACAAAGGCTTAGTCGGCATAATAAAAATCGGGGATCCAGTTCATTGGAAAAAAAGGCACTGTTCCTCAAACACCTTTCCATAATCGCCCGGGACGATAAGAACATACTTTACGAAGAGATCAGGATTACAATGAATGAAGCTGGATTGAGTCTTTCTGAGATTCAAAGATATATCCACCAAGCCGAGAACGATGGCATCCTATGTAGGGCGGGGAAAGACAAGTGGATTTTTCTTGAACCTTAGGGTAGGTTCATGTTCTACCATGGTCTCGCATAGGACACTCACGGGCCTGTGGGTTAGTCTGGTCTATGCTAGATGCTTTGGGAGCATTTGACCCTGGTTCGAATCCAGGCAGGCCCACCATTACCACCATAGGTGAGGTTCAAAATCTATACCGGCCGGGAGGGTTTCCGGGTTGTCGCTGTGGGTGTCGCGGATTGGTATACTCGCGGGTTTAGTTTTGGAATTCTCTACGCGTGGATTAAGTTCGGTGAGATCTCAAACTCTGGTTTGGTCTCGTCTGCAACAGAAGTTGATATGATCCTTCATGGTGCATGTTTCTCATTAGCTTTTGGATACATACACAATTTCCTATCTATTATCAGCGATCTTATCATGCGGATGGAAGATAATTAGGACTGCGTCAGACGAGTAGATCTATTGCTTCCCGATCAAAAACAGAAATACAATTTGATATCGCGGTACGCTTATCGAACCACCTAGCTTCCTCTATCTCACCATCTTTTGGAGTAATTTTTTGACCATTGTCAGTATATTGAGATCTGTATGTGAAAGAGACCCAATCTAGACCTTCATCATTGAATATTGATTCTCTGATGATCAAATTTGGTTTTTGAGTCATGTCTTTGTCTACCCTAATCTTTGCATCAATCAAAATCGATAGGCCCAACTCCTCTTTGGCTTCTCTGACGGCGCCATCTTCTGGGTGTTCGCCATAGTCCACAAAGCCACCAGGTAGGGTCCAGCTGCCGGTAAAGAAGCCCCTGGTTACTTTGACCATAAGAACTTGGTTGGCATCGTTCAGAAGCACTACCTTGCTGACGATCCTATGAAGGGTCCTGTAGACAGATTCCCTCACCACGGGGTCTACTGCGTTATCCGATATTGTATCGTCTTTTGATGCCCAATGAGAGGGCCAAGGAATGTCGGGGGTCGAAACTTGTATTCGCACCTTCCTTTCGCCGATGGAAAATATGTTGACTCGCCTTGGAACCCATGGTATTCCCATGCGTTTTGCTTCGCTCGGCGTAGGTAATCTCAGAACGTCATCTTCCAAAAATTTCATTCTTCCCATTACTGGCTTTTTAGGGCCATTGCCATTTTTGTCCACCAGTAGTAGGCGACCATCATGTTCCAAGTGTACGTACTCTTCTAGCAATTCTACCTTCATCTCCAACCAATGACGTCTGTAAGTTGTTTTTTGTAAAACGCGCCGGACCGCTGCAAACTCTCCAACTCATTTTTCTCAAGATCTAGTTCTATGATCCTCTCTACTCCGTCTCTCCCCAAAATTACAGGAACGCCAATGTACACATCATTCATGCCGTATTCCCCGGTCAGGTACGCGGAACATGGAAGAAGCCTCTTCCTGTCTTGGATTACAGCTTCTGCCATGATGGCTGCTGCATTGCCGGGAGCGTAAAATGCTGAGCCCTTTTCAAGCAGCTTTACTATTTCCCCGCCACCTCCTGCAGTCCTATCTCCAATCTTTCGGATTGTGTCTTCGTCAAGCAATTGGGTGATGGGAATTCCGGACACCGTAGTGTACCGAGGTAGAGGCACCATTGTATCCCCATGGCCTCCTAATACCATGGCCTGGACATCTTCATTTGAAACTCCGACCTCCTTGGCTACAAAATGTGTCATTCTTGCAGAATCAAGAATCCCAGCTTGACCCACAACTCTTTCTGATGGGAATCCTGTAGCTTTCCACATGTGGTAGGTCATCAAGTCTAGTGGATTTGTCACAACTATGACAATCGAATCTGGTGCGTGTTTTTTTATACCGGCACCAACTTCAGTTATGATCGAGGCATTTTTTGAGATTAGGTCCTCACGTGTCATACCCGGTTTCCTTGGGAAACCAGAGGTAACTACTACAACTTCCGCCCCTGCAATGTCCTCGTAAGATGATGTGCCTGTAATAACACCGTCATAATTCAGTATTTGACCTGCTTGGCTCATGTCAAGAGCCTTTCCTTTGGCAAATCCCTCAAATATATCTAACATTATTACATTCCCGATCTTCATCTCTGCTAGGGAAAAGGCGCATGTTGCACCAACATTACCGGCACCTATCACGGCTACTGTCTTTCGGCCACGCTTCATATTTCCACCCAGTAGATGGGGGTACTTGGGCTTTCTCAAGAAAGCCCTATTGCGTCTTAGCATCCGACGTGTTCAAGAGTCGCCATCTGGAGGGGAATATAGACGAGGCAGGGCCTAACTGGGGTGATGAGCATGCGCATAGGAGTAATCAAGGAGTTTGAGGCTGAAAACAGGGTTTCGATCGTACCAAGCTCGGTGAAAAAACTTTCCAAGATTGGGTATGAGGTCTATGTGGAGACCGAAGCTGGAATCTCATCAAATCACAGTGATCAAGAATACGAAGAATTTGGGGCAATCGTCACCGACAGACAACAAGTATCGCAATCCGAAATCATATCATCTATCAACTTCCCTGCCGAGGAGTTGCTAAGAGAAGGCCAGATTTTGATATGCAATGCCGACCCCTTCCGCCATCCGAGTAGAGTGAGGTCCTGCAATGACAAAAAAATTACACTAATTAGCATGGACATGATCCCAAGAAGGCTCTCAAGGGCACAATCCATGGATGTCAACTCCAGTCAAGACAATCTAGCAGGATACAAGTCAGTATTGCTTGGTGCTTCCCTCGTTTCGAAAGGAATACCCATGATGACAACTTCAGCCGGTACGGTCAGGCCGGCCAAAGTTGTGGTGATGGGGTCTGGTGTTGCTGGGTTACAGGCAATAGCGACCGCAAAGCGGCTGGGTGCAGTTGTGTTCGCCTCTGACGTCCGGATAACGGCAGCGGAGCAAATCGAGTCTGTTGGTGGCAGATTTATCGTTGTTGAAGGCATGGAAGATTTTGAAGACGAATCAGGATACGCTAAACCGCTCACACCGGATTTCATAACCAAAGTCAACGAAACCGTGTGTAATGTAGCAGCGGATGCGGATCTAGTTATCACAACCGCAAGGATATTTGGTAGGCCTGCACCGGTAACAATCCCGGCAGACGCGGTTAAAAAATTCAAAACCGGCTGTGTCATTGTTGACATGAATGCTGATGTAGGTGGTAACTGTGAACTAACCGTCAGGGATGAAACGATAACCACAGACAACGGAGTGGTGATAGTCGGTAAAACCAACCTTCCCGGTACTATTCCCACCACTGCGAGCATGCTCTTTTCCAATAACATCACATCCTTCCTATCATCTCTAATGACAGAGGAAGGGTTCGATTTGTCCGAAAGTGATGACATACTTGTCGGCGCGCCTGCCGATTCCGATTTCCATGTGCAAGGAATGGGGGGAGTCTTGTTGTGCAGAGACGGATCCGTGCATGAAAACCAAGCTAAACTCTCCGAGGTGATCTGATGGATCCTGCAACACTAATCGGGAGTTTGACACTATTTGCCCTAGCGATCTTTTTGGGATTTGAACTCATAACAAAAGTCCCGCCGACCCTTCACACTCCCCTTATGAGCGGCGCAAACGCAATTTCCGGTATCAGCATAGTAGGTGCCATAATAGGTGCCAACGTTCTCTACGATGGGACCCAGACCGAAATATCCGGCATAATTGCATTTGCCGCACTTGTATTGGCCACTATCAATGTCGTGGGTGGTTTCGCTGTTACAAATAGAATGTTACAGATGATCGCAGGAAAGAGGAAAAGGAGAGGCGATTAGATGGATAATCAATGGTTCCAATTAGGCTACTTAATATCCGCGGGATTGTTCATTTTCGGCCTCAAGATGCTTGGCCATCCCAGAACTGCACCAAGGGGAAATCAACTTGGCGCAATGGGGATGTTGATGGCTGTACTGACTGTCCTCCTTGAGACAGATCTAGTCACAAGACCTGTATTGATCATTGCAGGCATAGCTCTCGGAGCAGCTATCGGATCATTACTGGCCATCAGGGTAGAAATGACAGGAATGCCTGAATTAGTTGCTTTGTTCAATGGTTTTGGCGGAGCAGCAAGTGCGCTTGTTGCCCTTGCTGAAATCTACTCTGCTATAGAAAGCGACACCATACCAAAGGGCCTGGAACTTCATGTTGCATGGACTGCAATCGGCCTCTCTGCACTGGTTGGTTGGATGACTCTGACTGGTTCGCTAGTGGCCTTCGCTAAACTCAAGGGAGGCTTCATGATACTAGGAAAGTGGAGAAGAACACCTACTTGGGGTCCATCGTGGCTGAACGGCGTGAAAGGGCTAATAATGCTCTCTAGCATTGTCGTAATTTACCTGTCCGTTACAACTCCAGATGATTTCCAAATGGTCTGGGTTCTGATACTACTAGCGTGCCTACTTGGCGTGGTATTAGTTCTACCCATAGGTGGGGCGGACATGCCTGTAGTAGTCAGTCTACTGAATTCATTATCTGGTATAGCAGCAGCATTCACGGGTTTCATCATATCCAACCCCGTCCTTATTATTGCTGGCTCCCTAGTCGGTGCAAGCGGACTCATATTGACTTTCATTATGTGCAAAGCTATGAACAGAAGACTAATTGATGTCCTCTTCAAATCATTCGGAGGATCAGATAAACAGTCGGTAACCCGGACTAAGGTGGGAAGCGACCCAGATGAAGTGGCGATGATATTAGACGGGGCACAAAAGGTCATCATAGTACCCGGATATGGTATGGCTGTCAGCCAATGCCAACATCAAGTTAAGGAGTTTGCAGACCTAATGAAAGAGAAATACGATACCGAGGTAAAATACGCCATTCATCCTGTGGCAGGACGCATGCCCGGCCACATGAATGTACTTCTGGCAGAGGCGAACGTTCCATATGATCAACTAATAGAAATGGACGAGATAAACCCAGAAATGCCCGAAGCGGATGCCGCGATTATAATCGGCGCAAACGATACATGCAACCCGGTAGCACGATCAGGAGAGGGACCACTGGCTGGCATGCCAATCATAGATGCTGACCTCGCCAGATCAGTGGTGATCATCAAGAGGAGTCTTTCTGTGGGGTATGCTGGAGTCGACAACGATTTGTTTTACATGGACAAAACCATGATGTTGTTTGGAGACGGCAAGAAGATGATGATGGCCCTAAATTCAGCCCTAAAAGAAGCATGATTATCAAACTAGACGAGGAACGATTATGTGGGTCTGAGGAAGAGGAATAAGTATGGGAAATAGACTGCTAAGGAGAACAGGCCTAGCTTTGGTCATAATCGGCCTTTTGTCACTCCCAGCACTAGCCAACAGCGGGGGTCCCCCCTATCTGAACGGCGATGGAAACCCAACCGCCGAATATGGTTGCAGTTGCCACAACAATGGACAGATCTCAGATCGCGCAGTGATCATGATTACAGGTGTTCCGATACAATACAATCCATCAGAGGACTATGATTTTACTATCAAAGTAGCAGACGCGCATGTCCTAGCAGGCGACGATGGCAATGTTAAGGCAGGTTTTGTAATAACATCGGGGGAAATAGGAACGTTTTCCTGGGATGATGAACAGAACCTCAGAATAGCCGAAGACAGCAACAAAGACGTCTCACATTCTGAGACATCTGACACAGGAGTATGGGACCTCACTTGGACAGCACCGTCAGAAGATAGCGGGGACATTCATTTCTGGATAGCGGGTAACTCTGTAAATGGAGATGGAGCACCCGGTGATGACGATTATTGGAACATGCTATCATTCACAATCAATGCCCCCGAGACTATACAACAAGACGACACCTCGGCCACGCTAGAAACTAGGACAATATCCGTTGGCGCATATGATGCGCTATTCCTAATCGAAGAATCCCCCGAAGCGGAGGAGCAGGAAAGGCAAGCCAGAATAGCAGAATCTGTCTTCTCCAATGGAAACCAACTATACTGGGCATCACTCGTAGCCTTGATTGTAGGTGCAGTGTTCCAGCGAGAGCTACTAGAAAGGCGGTACGGTGAGGGCCCCGAACCACTTGCAATGGAACTGGCCTACCCTCAGGCGTTCAGACGCAGCATCGCAGCTATCCTATCTCTCTACATCGCCGTAAACTGGACCGCAGATGGCAATAATTGGTTCCTTACCGGCGTCGCCTATTTCTGCGCCGCCTGGGCGTTATATGGAGTCTACAGGACAATATTAGCAGCAAGGGCTCCTGTCAAAGCCGGGGACATGATGTAAGAGGTTAATCAAAAGATGGACGAGCTGAGTATTCGAGGTCACATATCAGATCTCAGGAGGGCGATCATTCCCTCTGTGGTGATGGCCTCGCTACTCACCCTGATAGCCTCGTTTTACATTACCGATCTCCTATTCAATTGGGCAGAATCCTTTCAGCTTCACACTAATTCTGAATTGGCTGTATACTCGCCATATGATTGGTATGTTCTGCGTTGGTCAGCCTCAATATTGACCGGCGTCATCTTAGCTTTCCCTTTACTATCCTACGGATTGTACAAATTTATCCAACCTGGCCTTCTGGAGCATGAACAAATCTTGATCAGAAACATAATGTCCACAACATCTTTGATAATAATATCCTCAATTGCCCTCATCGTATACTATACTCCTGAGATAACTGCAAAAATAGTTACACTAGACGGAGTCGAAGGTGTTAGAGTGGCGATCAATCCGATTTCAATAGCCTCGATCGGAGTTACAATATCATGGTTGCTAACCATGTTTATCATACTCACCAGCGCCTTGTGTTCCGCTAGGGCCTTGACTCAGGATCATGATATCTTAGATGGCGTGCGATTGAGGATACACATCATTTTCGCAGGAATGACATGGGTCTTACTTTCAGAAGACTTCGAAGGCATCAAAGTAACATTAATCCTACTAAACGCACTACTCGCAGAATCCCTGTCAAGAGCCTTATTGAAGCTCACAATAAATAATTCACATGGAATTACACTCCCCTTGGATACAAAATAGGGTCGTGTTAAAGTCAGGCAAACCGACCCAACGTCTGTGGATAGAATCAATGCGCTATCAGCCGGCGGCCTCATTCTATTGCTGATTGTGGTCCAAGCTAACTCTGCCATCATCAACGATTTGGTTGCATCACGATCTCCTGTCTATGCAGAAGAATCCGATTTACTCCCACTCCAGAATGAAGAAAAGTGGTTGATAATACCCGTACATTTCAAGACCAATGTAGGATCACAAGATTCTGTATCAGCAACATCAATAACTGATATTATGGAAGGAGAAAAGGGTGCTTCAGAGTATATACGGCAGGCCAGTGCCGGTAGGTCATCACTATCATATTACGTATCAGCCCCTATCACAACTCTTCATGAGATGAGTTGGTACGGAACCGATAATCCAGAACGTGATTATCGGGTTCAAGACCTCGTTGTTGAAGTATTTCAAACCATAGACCTGGATAACCTAGAAGAATTCGATCTTAATAATGACGGAATTCTTGACAGGGTGATATTGTTGATCGGTGAGGAGGCACAAGAAACCGGTGGAGGCCCTGATTCCATTTGGAGTCACTTTTCACACCTTGAAAACCCTGTGGACAAGGGGTCAATAACTTTCGATCATTATGCTATCTCATCAACAAAATCTGGATTGGGTACCATCGTACATGAGGTACTTCACCAAATGGGCGGCCTAGATCTGTACGACGTCCATGGCGACTCCCCCACAAGAGACTGGAATGGTGTAGGTGACTGGGGTATTATGGCCAGTGGTAACTGGAATGGGGCTGGAGAAACGCCTGCCCTTCCATCTGCATCGACACTCACACTGATAGACCCCCTAAGAGAAGTCGGTCTGGTAAATACCGAAATCAAGAAAACATACATTCTTTCCCCATATTCCGAAAACGGGTCCGTATACCAAGTTAGAATATCAGAAACAGAGTCTATCTGGCTGACATTTCGGAATGGCGAAGGTTTTGACTCAGGTCTGCCAGGGTCTGGAATACTCGTTGAATACCAAGACACACTGAATGGAGATCCCGATGGCAACATGCTAAACTCTAATCCTCTGTTTCCGTGGAGTTACATCATAGAGTCTGATGGAAATGACGCATTGATATTAGGCGATAATGACGGTGAGTACACAGATACGTTCCAAGTTGACTCATTTCTAGGATCTACAGGAGTCAGGGTGAGAGACTCTACAGGAAAACTCGTCCCTTGGACAATTGAGATAACCGATGTCAATAATGAATTTGCTTCATTTGAGTTCAATCCCGGAAATAATACCTTAGAAGCCATGTTTCCAAGAGCACCAATAATCTTACTCCCCGATCAAACTTTGAACGTAGACATCACTCTCTACAGTCCATGTATACTGGAAATAGAATCCACGTGGTCTCAAAACACACAGGACAGGATCCAGGATACAGTTTCTTATGATGCTGGAAATTATTCTCTGATGATACTAGATAATAGCGAGACAAACAGAGCTAAGGGGATGATGAACACTGAGATAGTGTGTATCAACGAGGATGGTTCCACTAATCAGGTAATAGACGTGAGCTCCCGTTGGTACACTGTTCAGCACAAACTGGATGACAAACTATTGGAATTTGATGTGGACTCGACCGGTGTGACAGACCTTAATTTCGAAGTCGGTATGGTCGGCGACGGCTCAGTAACCTATAGCTTGGTTATAGACGGTCCAGCTTCTCAGGTAGTAACATCTTCAGAGGCTGTAACAATTTCACCTAGTGAAAACGCGTTCCCGTTGAAAGTGTCACCCAACGGTCTGCTATCCCCGGGCATGATAGCTAGGGGAGAAATCATCCTCATCGATAACAACGGTTTAGAGTCAAGAGTCCCGTTTATATTGTATACTGAAAATCGCCTCCAGGATCTTCCCATTATAGGCTGGTTATCTACACCTGCAAATGGCATCAGCATTGCCCTGTTGCTTCTGTTAATCTCTACGTCAAAAAATATGAGAAGACATCATGAGGGTTCCCACTCGAGAAGTGGGAACAACGGGTATGAGCTTGTCGATGATTCACCTTCTAACCGAATTCCACCTTGAATTCGAAGGCGGCCTCAACACTGCTAGGTACCTTATCCTGGTCCCATCAATGATAGGCAACAACATTGTTTTGCTGACACCTGAAGCGAGGCGTGAACCCTGGCACGCTGAAATCCAATTTGTGGGGATGGCATCGGGGTGACACACTAGCCATGGGGCATGACCATCGTAAGATCCATTTTCATATGCTCTCCACCTGACTCCGTATTTGAAACCTGATTTTACGAATAGACGACGTTCTAACAGATCCTCGTATACCATGCTCCCTTCCGAGTAAACCGGTAAATCCGAGTGGTGCTCATCCAGTAAAACACCGTTCAGGAAACTTGGGTGTTGATTATTGAGTTGTTCTCCCTTCGACCATGACGTGCCACTGTCGATTTTGATGCTGTTTTCCGTATCCTGCCTTGTTGAATCGAATACCCCACTTGGGTCTATCTCCTTTACCCTGTAACAAACGACATCCAGATCGTCATCTACAACCATTACCTCGGCTATTCTACCGGATTGGTTTACCTCGTCTGACCAATTTAACAGGTCTGACGCGTCGAATTCAGTGCGAGAATGAAACCATCTGACCTCGGCGTCCGGGCTAAACTTGCTGGGGTGTTTGTTAGAATCCCATCTGAGTGCTGTGGAATTTTTTGAATGCTCATGACTAATATCATCAAAATGGTCGTACCAAACTACCTTGTTACCGGGGCTTCTAAGGGCCTGATCTACTAAGCATTCAGAAATTATAGTGGGCCTGATCTCAAGAATATCCTCGAACCAGTTTGAGGAGGGTAATTTCATACCCCTGTGCAAATGGCAATATAGAATATCTACAGGTCCTAATGTCAGACCTTCTTTGGTGGGCATCCCCAGAGCTGACCGATCCCACCATTTCTTAGATTGGACATGAATAGAGTGACTTCCGATATCTGCCATGGATGTGCCAGTCAACCACCCCACTTTGATTAGTCGGTTAAACCAAACACTCATCCATTAGGTATGACGAGGTAGTATCGTGGACCAACCAGCATTGACTGCAGATGAGAGGAAATCCATCCTCAAAAGCCTATCAGAAACGCTTCGCACATCAGACTCCGAGAGGGTCGTGCTTATTGGGGATGTCATGTTGGACAGATATCATCACGGATTTGCAAATAATCTAAACAACACTGCTCCCGTTCCAGTAATAAAAATAATGAGGACGGAGGAGAATGCCGGTGCTGCTGCGCATATTGCTCAAAGCCTTACGTCGTTGGGAATATCCGTAGATTTTCATGCCGCTATTGGTTCCGACAGAGAAGGAAACGTCATTATCGACAAATTGAGTAATTTAGGAGTAAAGACTACCGGTCTAAAGGAAATTCAAAACCACTCTACCATGGTGAAGATTAGGTACTTCGCCTCACGTGAGAGTTTGTTAGATAGGCCACAGATTCTACTTCAAGCAGACATAGAGGACAGTCATGGCATCCCAGAAGAAATCTCTAGATCCATCTCCGCAAACGCAGTAGCCGATATCAAAGGATCTTCCGCCTTGGTGATCTCCGATTATGACAGGGGGGTCATTAACAGAGACGTCGCAGAATCACTCATAAATGAGGCCAAAAAACACAAAGTTCCCATAATTATGGACCCAAAGCTCACTGGTCTTGACAGATGCGGAGGTTCTACAATAGTTATTTTCGAAAGGAGAGGATTAGACCTCTTGAGAAGAAGAATGGGTCAAGAAACATCCAGAGATGCAGCAATGACCTTGGTACAAGAGTATGACTGGGGCGCTATTTTGGTCCTCGGTGGGAATGCGGGAGTTACACTCTACCACTCTGATGGCAGAGAGGTTTTCACTCAAACATCGGTCACCAATCCACGGCAACAAATAGGATTGCACGATGCCGCGGCTTCTGCAATTGCCTTTGCACTCGGTTGTGGTCATGACCTTGTAGAATCATCTATTCTGGCAAGTGCGGCATGTGACTGCATACTCGCTTCGCAGGATGGACAATCAATACTCTCGAGAGAGGACTTGACACTCAGGATAGATGAAATTTCATGGCAAATGCAAATATCTGACAGGTAAACAAGTAGGCGTTGTCTTCATAGGCAGAATGTGAAACCTATCACCGTGAGGATTTGCTATCACACCATCAGAACGTTCACTGTCTTGTCTGCACTCGCGATCAGCATCATGATGCCCATTGGAGTCCTTGGTGAACAGACTGAAGATGACACCACACCTCCAATACCAATTTTTGAATTAAACTATGATCAGAATGAGCAATCTGCACCTCTTTTACTTGACGGATCGATGAGTTATGATCCTGATACCTATGAGCCACTTCGTTATGTTTGGACCGCAATGCGAGGTCCGACAGACGCCCCAATCACATATGATGAGAACGATTCTAGTGCCACCATGAATATCAACGTTGCAGGAACGTACAAAATCAGGTTGACTGTCTACGATACTTCGATGAATTCTGCCACACTTGAGAGGGAGATTAGAATAATAGACACAGAACCTGTTATTTCAGCATCAATAGGTGATTTTACAATAGGTGAAAATTCAAGGATAGGAATTCCAGAAGATGAGGGCCCTTGGATGATCATGGCTTTAGCGACCAACTCTGGTGACGAGGGGGGAATTAGTTGTAATTGGTATCTAGACCAAAATATATGGCTGGAAGGCTGTGTACACACCATTCAGGAGTGGCCATTAGGTGAATATGAACACAGAGACGTCATACTGGAGGTTATGGATGATGACGGCTCTCAGAAAACTCTTAAATTCCAATTCAGAAAAGATGACAACTCAAGCGATCGGACATTTCTTTACCTATCCTTATCCATAATCTCACTGTTTTTTGTTACCTTTCTGTACCGCCGAAGACGAACAAACTTCAACATCCCAAAATGGAAACCAAATACAGTTGAATGAGACCACATACTCAAGTATCAGTTAGAAACCGGAGATATTAATGGACAGTGGACCTGTATTCGGTGATGACGAGTATACCCGTCGACAGAGTGTACTGTTATCTCAACTTAGCACGGATTCAATCCTGCTGATCCCTACGAATCCTATGAAGATAAGATCCAATGATGTCTATTACCCCTACAGGCCATCCTCTGATATCTTGTATCTCAGTGGTTGGGAAGAGCCTTGTTCATTATTCTGTGCCTTATATGATGATGATCGATGGGTTACATCCCTATTTGTCAGAGAGAGGGACGAGTTGGCTGAGAGATGGGAAGGAAAAAGAGTGGGAACGATAAATGCGCAAGCCCATTGGCCGGTTGACAAAGCATTTCCATGGTCGACTAGGATAGAACAACTTGAGCAAGAAATTAAACAAAGAAAAACCATATTCCTTCAACAGGGATTGGACGATGAGCTTGATGCTTGTGTAGCTAGGATATTAGGGTACAAAGATCGGAAGCGATCAGTAACAGGAATAGGGCCGGATTCCATATCGGACCCTTCAAACCTTTTAGCAGAGATGAGAATGAGAAAATCGGATGCAGAGGTCGAAATTATGAAAAAGGCAGCTAATGTTGCCGTCCAAGCCCATATCAGAGCTATGAAACAAACACTAGGCGATACCAGTGAACAAATGATACAGGCTGAGATAGAGCATGAGTTCACACGAAATCTGGCTGAGCCGAGTTACGGATCCATAGTAGCGGGCGGCGACAACGCAACCATACTACATTACCATAAGAATGACGAGGAGATCACCGAAGGGTCACTTGTACTAATCGACGCCGGATGCGAGGTAGACGGTTATGCTTCAGACATCACTCGTACATGGCCCGTGAATGGCAAGTTCAGCAAAGCTCAGAGGGAAATATACGAGTTGGTATTGGCTGCCCAAACACAAGCAATACTTGAATGCAAAGTTGGGAATCATTGGCTGGACCCCCACAAAGCGGCTATGTCGACAATATCCATGGGACTCATAGAATTGGGCATTTTGAATTGTACGTACGAAGAGGCTATGGGGAAAAACCTCGATGGAATGTCCAGAAAGTATTTCATGCACGGAACTAGCCACTCCCTGGGCTTGGATGTACACGATGTAGGTGTAACAAGGCCCGATGGAGTAGGTGATGGTAGGATACTCGAATCTGGCATGATCTTAACAGTGGAGCCAGGGTTGTATTTCCCCTCATGGGTCGACGTTAAGGAGGTAAACGACACCTACACAGGTATCGGTGTCAGGATAGAGGATGACGTCCTCATCACTGATGCTGGCCCAGTGGTTTTGACAGATAAAGCACCCAAGAGTGTTGAGGATCTTGAGAGGATTATAGGTACGGGTGTGTAATTTGTCAATCAGTAACTTATACGGATCCTCGTTTGCAGAGAGAATTGGCCCAGATCAGGCCCTGGAAATTTACGAAAATATGCCTTTTTACGAACTTCTTGAGATCGCCAACAGAAGGAGGCTAGAATTAAACCCGGGAGGAATTGCAACATATCTAGTCGATAGGAATATCAATTATACTAACATATGTACAATAAATTGTCATTTCTGCTCTTTCTACAGGCCGCCCGGGCACCCAGAAGTTTACACTCAAGATGTAGACGAGATAAGCCAACGAATCAAAGAACTTGAGGAGATTGGTGGTACACGAATCCTGATGCAAGGCGGGGTAAACCCCGATCTTGGAATTGATTATTATCTTGATCTCCTATCAGAATTAAGAAGGAGGCATCCTACTGTAGCCCTAGACTGCTTTTCACCAATTGAGATAGAAGGAATATCTGATGTGACTGGCCTGACCACAATAGAAGTTCTGATACAATTGAAAGAGGCAGGAATGACTGGTTTACCGGGGGGAGGAGCGGAGATGCTTGTGGACGATGTTAGGTCAAATGTCTCCAGACTAAAAGGATCATCAGATCGCTGGTTGAAGGTGATGGGAGAGGCACAATCCTTGGACCTCACAACGTCGGCCACAAACGTCATTGGGTTTGGCGAGAGTTTAGCACAAAGAATACAGCACTTAGATAAAATCAGAGCATTACAGGATGAGGCCCATAACAACGGTAGAGCAGGCTTTACATCGTTCATAGCATGGCCAGTTCAGCTTGAGAATAATGCATTTGGGAGACGAAATAGAGGCAGGAACAAATCAACAATGGGGGCTGGCTCAGTAGATTACCTTAGGCACCTCGCTATTTCTCGACTCTATTTAGACAATGTAAAGCACATACAAGCCTCTTGGCCGACCATGGGTCTAGACATAGCACAAATGGGGTTGAGTGCCGGAGCGGATGACATAGGGTCAACGATGATGGAAGAGAATGTGGTATCTGCTTCCGGTACATCTAGGACATCGGTTACAGAAAAAGAACTGCGGAATTTGATTAAAGAGGCCGGTTTCATACCAATGAAACGGGATTCAGATTACAATTTCCTGAGAAATGGGCCAACCACCGATGGGGTCTAGGTCCCTGGCCTCAGAAAGCGGCATCCTCTCAATCTTAATCGGGAAATCTCTTGGTGGTACTATAACCACTTGGGCCCAACCAATGTCAGTGGGTTCTCCTGAGGACGGATTCGCACCCGCTTTAGCTTCCTTCGAGTCCGTGTGTATCTTCTTGCCTATCATCTGAACTTCCCAATGAACAGAGAATAATGGCGAGTACATGGAACCAGGCCATTTTTCTTCTGGTTCTGGGAGAAAAAAAGAATCATGAATTGAACTTAACGAAACCCAGGTACCGGAGTGGTAGACTCTCAAGGGCTCCAACAGCAATGAACCGGCCATGTCAGATGGCATCGGTACTGATTCTCCTACACTAGTGCCGTCGGACTCTCCCAGAGCTATTACTGATACTGGTGTAGGAGTTGATAGTCCAGGTGGCGGTTGACCTCCGCTGTCCCTACCGATAACATCTAGGACAGCATCCCTTTCGGGTACAAGCATACCAACCACTAGCCTGGCCTGTGTGGGTTCAAATTGCTTTGGCAAATTCAAAATTCTCATTGTGACTCCATCTCCGGTCCAATCGAGTTCCATCTCGATGTCGTCAAGCGGATCGTCTGAGAATGCTCTTTGTTTTCTTATATCACGTAGATTTGAAGCAACTCTGAGAAATATGGGTACAATGAATAGTGGGAATGCTATGAACAAAATAGCGGGATAATCTAGCGGCCCTATGGATACCGGACTGCTTAGTAGGTCGCCGAAAAACGGTACACTAGGTAAAATTGACCCGAATATGGCTTGTATAATCAAAGCACTAAAGATTGCAAATACACCATAGGGCAGAACCTTTCGAGAGAACTTATGAAGTGGGTCAGGTTTTATGAACCATCCATGCCTCTTTGAGATAACTCTGTCATCCGGGTATCCAATCACTCCCATCTCTATTTGTTTTTGATTTTCATTCTCTGTAGATGGAATCCAGTGTGCGTGCCAGGACGACAAATCGCCGATCTTAATTGGATGTTTGGAGATGGGATTACCATGAATTTGGCAAATTACTCTCTCCATATTTTCCGGATTTGCCCTGTCCCGGTCAAACGGAGGGTATCTCATGGATATTTGTGAAGTGGACATGATCATCACGCAAAAATCAACGAACCAGCGGCTTTCGAGGCGACTCTCCTGAACTCCGGTACCTCTTTCAGCATTTTTAGGCCGAGTGGTATGGGATTTTCGATTTCACCATATTTCTGTATTAATTCTATCACTTGCGGCTTAGCCCAAATTTTGAATATTGATTCCAGTTCTTCGTCCGTTGTACTAGTTAGAAATGCGTCTCTGAGCGCTCTTGCCCTATCGTGTTTCCGAGATATCGGTTTTATTATCCCAGATGTCACCTTATCGGCCTTTCGCTTATTTATGGTGTCCTTACTTATTACTCGGCTAATGTGTTCCAATGATGAATCTACATGATCAAAACCTGGCCCTATTCCGCCACCAGTAGTTGGTTTGCACAGCCCAGCTGCGTCTCCAAATAACATAATCCTCCCACGGCTGGGACGGGTCAATGGCTTCGCAGGTACGGGGCCACAGTAACGTCCTACGACATTACAATTAGAAAAACGATCTGACCAAATTTCATGCGTAAGAAGTGAGTTAAGCGTCTCCTCGCTAGATCTTTCTTGGAGTAAATCCGCTCGACTGAATGTGCCTATTCTGGTTGTAGTTCCGGTCGGTATAGCCCATGCGAAGAAACCTGGGGCGATGTCGTGACCTGTATACATGTCTAATTTCCCTTCTTTGTGACTATAACCTGTCACATCGATTTGATACCCGATCATCATCTCTCTGATGTTCCCCATCCTGTGGTATCTCCTTACCCATGAATGTGCCCCATCGCAGCCTAACAGGACCCTTGATGATACTGTAATTTCACTACCATTGGTTACACACGTAGTTTCAATTCTATCATCCATGACCTTCGTAGCGGTTGGTTTGGTGTTAAGCTTCAGAGTCGCTCCGGCTCTGAGGGCCTGGGTAACCACCGCCTCGTCGAATAACTTCCTGCAGACCGACCAAGTCCTTGTCCTTTCAGGCGTCCCTATTTCGACTAGTGTGCCAAACGGACTATGTATCCTCGCCCCCCAAATTCTAGTTTGCGCCGTGCTTTCTAGACCGACCTTACCCATGGAACCTGGATTAATGAGGCCAGCGCATTGAAATGGCCTTCCGATTTGCTCGTGTTCCTCGATAATCAGGGCAGAGTGCCCCATGACAGCCAGTTGTTTGGCTAGATAGCCTCCGACTGGTCCCCCACCAATTATGAGTGCGTCTACCTTCATCAGTCTACTTCCTCTTCTTCCCTCTTCCTTTGATCCCCAACTGATCTCTGAGCATTTGGATTGCCTCGCTTACGGTCGAGGACTGCAGGGTATCCAATGATTCCACAGACCTACTCTTGCAGAAGACAGACTCCTCGGTCCCTGCCTTGGCAAGTAACGATCTAAGGTAACTTAATTGTCTTTCCGTAGGGGGTCTGGGGGTGTTGGATTGTATCTCAATGAGATTGGAAATCAGTTGCGAAGCAGAGCCGTTTCTACCGCCAGTTAACTGTTCCAGTTCCTCTACATCAACTAATTTCGATGCATCTTGGTAAGACATGTTCAATTGATCGCATAACTTGAAGATTAATTTCATTTGCTTTTCTGACGCCCCAGCAACAACGTTTCTTTCTGTCAACTCGTCTATTACCCTCTTTGCAGTATCACCATCTATTTCTTCGACGTCTTGTCCTTCAAGAACTTTTTTTTGCTCTTCTTCCGTTAATGAATTAAGTAATTGTTTTAGGAAAGAAAGTTGTTTCGGAGTTGGCTTTGACCTTCTTAGATCAAGGGCACAGTTGTGGGCCTCAGAAAAATCATTCACGAAGTTGGTCCATACATCAGGGGCCTCCAATAAGCCGTGTTCGATTCCGTCAAGACTATCCTCCATTTTTGCAGTAAATTGAGTTTCAAAGACACCCCTGTCTCCGTCTGTGCCATACATCGGGGCTATTTCCTTCCAAAGCATGATACCTCGATCTGTGGGGACCAAAGATCCATTTTCACTGGTCACATACTTTCTCTTGTCATCAAGTAATTTTTCGACCGTGGTAGCGTATGTCGACGGTCTTCCTATACCGTTTTTTTGCATGCTTTCAACAAGGGTATGTTGCCTAAGACGATTCGGTGGTTTTGTCTCGTCAACTATTAATCTTGGAGAATCTTCATCGATCCTAAATTGTATTACGGAGCCTACTTCAGTGTCCGTTTTGGGTGGCTCAAGTTTGGGAGGCTCTTTTAATTCCCCAAAAGCCCACTCCCAACCCTCTTTTACTCTCCATGATGTACTGGTAGTGAGCATTTTTGGGAAACCTTCTACATGACCCTTGATTGATATCGTATCATATTCGGAGTCGACAATTTGGCTTGCAACAAATCTACTCCAGATCAATTTGTAAAGTGTCATTTGAGATTTATCTAACCCCTCTGGTTCTCGTATTGACGGATTCGTGGGACGTATAGCCTCGTGAGCGTCTTGTGTGAGATTGCTCTTTGATTCTTTATGATTGGTACCCGCTTGTCGTAAAGATTCCTTACCCAGTTCTTTCAGCAAAAAATTCCTAAGTGATTCCATTGCTTCCGGACTGACTCTCGTTGAGTCTGTTCTTAGGTAAGTAATGAGCCCCTGTTGGTACAAATCATTCGCAACTTGCATTATCCTCTTGCTACCCCACCCTAGTTTTGGATGGGATCCGGCGGCTCGAAGGAGTGTGGGAGTGGAAAACGGGGGTTGGGGCTTCGATCGTCTAGATCCTTTTCTACAATCGGTTATTGTTATTGCTCTGGAGAGGTTGATTGATTTAACGGCCAACTCGGCGAGCTCTAGATTATTAGTCCGGTCAGGGTAGTGCTTGGGTTTTTCTGAGGAGTGGTCGAACCATGCCCCCTTTTCGTCCTTTTCATGGAACCTAGTCTTGAAGGAAAATTCTTCCGACTCAGCTGTAACAGCATAGTATGGTTGTGGTTTGAAACCTATCCTTTCCATCTCTCGTTCAACTAATATCCCCAATGTAGGAGTTTGAACTCTGCCCATTGAGGTAAGATTCCATGATCTGGAAAATTTAGACGCTCTATAGCCAACTAATCGATCCATAAACCTGCGAACCTTTGCAGCCTCAACGAGATTCATGTCCACATCTCTTGGATTTTCGATAGCCTGGCTAATAGCTTTCTTAGTAACTTCATTGAAAGTAACTCTCACTGTTTCGTAATCTGAAAATATCTCAGCCAACCTCCAGGCTATGAACTCGCCTTCTCTATCCGGGTCGGTGGCTATGTAGACACGCGTTACATTATTTTTCTTGGCTTTTGATAACATGGTTTTGATGGTTTTTTCAGCACTCTTTCCACTATGGTCCGTCCATGCCCAAGGAGGGGTTGGTAGAACATCCTCCTTTGATGCCCACATGGCTTTGTTAGCTTGTTTCCGATCTGGATAACCCTTTCCCGGTAGGTCTTGTACGTGTCCTCTACAAGATTCTACGATGAAATCCTTCCCGAGATAAGATTGTATCTTCTTACCCTTAGCACCAGATTCTACTACTACAAGGCTGACCATCTTTGTTCAATCTCCTCGGCTAGTGGGAGCCGTATAATCTAAATGGGCATACTATCACTGATTTAATCTGATGTCACGCCATTTAGATTCTGACCAGGGGGTGTTATCAACGCAACCAATGCATCCGGGATAACCAGCGGATGCCAACAGTTGGATCTCCCTCATCAGATTTTTCGAAACATAAGGGATGTCATCCCATATCCATAATAAATCATGAGAATGAGGCGGGTCTTTACTGATAAAAATTCCATGGGCGCCCATTGGGGTGATTTTGATAGGTAGGCCATTGGTCTTGAATTGAATTTCCATCTCTACGTTTACTTTGGGATTGATGTCAGATGCTTTGATCAGATAATCAGTTAGATCAGTTGCAAATTTGACGTCTCCAGAATATATGATGCCCCTCGATCTAAGAATCCGTTTGGCCATTTCACGGTACCCATCAATGGATGCCATGACCCATCTAAAACGCCAATCCTTCAATAACCTGTTACTGTTTGGTGAGGTAGGTACAATGGTGTATAGACTGATTGTAAGGCCTTTTTTGAGGTTTCTAGATTCTGAGAGAACCCATGGTGTCAGCATCAAGATTGGTGCCGGATTGGCATCTACAATGGTCGGACAGAAAATGTTGGGCTCCTTGTATGGGACCCCTTCCCTACCCACCGAGGCATTTGGCATGTCATTCAGACACCCTGTGGGTCTGGCAGCAGGTATGGACAAGAAATGTGAGGCCTTGTCACTCTGGCCCTCTGTGGGGTTTGCTTGGACTGAGGGTGGCGGCGTCACCTACCATGCACAGGATGGTAATCCAAAACCACGAATGTTCAGATCAGATTCCGATAATGCTTTGATAAACAGAATGGGGTTCAACAATCCGGGAGCCGTATCTATCAGAAAAACACTGATCACAACCATGGAATCGGGTGGTTGGCCCACTACTCCTCTGGCTGTCAACGTAGGGTGTAGCAAGGTTGCCATGGGAGATGCCCGTCCGAGTAAAGATTACATCGCTACGATGCAACAGCTGTGGGACCTTGCAGATATGTTTGTTATCAATGTCTCATCTCCAAACACAGCAGGCCTCAGGGAGCTTGCGGAGCCAGATATATTGGACACTCTCCTAAGAGAGATCAATGAATTCAAAATCAGTCAAAAAGACAAGAAGCCTATATTGTACAAAATATCACCCGACGAATCAAATGATGCGATAAGACTGATGGTCGAGATTGCGATAAGAAATGGGATAGACGGATTCGTAGCTGTAAACACTACCGTCAGCAGGCCCAAGCCTACTTCTACACGCTCAAGACGAGCATTTAGTGAAATCGGAGGCCTGTCGGGTCGACCTCTTCATCCAAGGAGTCTCGAAGTTATAAGAAACGTCTACAACCAAGTCGGTTCCGAATACCCGATTGTTGGTGTCGGGGGAATCGACAGCGCCGAGTCCGCATGGGACGCGATAACTAACGGAGCGACATTGCTTCAAATTTACTCGGCACTAGTGTTTTCTGGGCCGGCCGTGGTAAAGAGGATAATACGAGGTTTGCAGAAGAAAATGAAGCAATCCGGCATTGAGAATATACAAGACGCGGTCGGTATTCACTCAAACACTTGAAGGTAAGTCTGATGAATACCCTCCTCATCCAACAATTGTGACTACAACCAGGGTTGCTAGACTTTTTACCGTCGGCAGCTTACTATCGATCCTTGTATTAGCGATGCTGATCCAAGCACGTCCATTACCACAAATCACAGTAGATGAAATGATTTCCAACCACGAGGATTACATAGGGAAAGATGTACATGTAAGAGGCTCAGTGAAAGAAGGGTCAGTTGATGAATACGGGGTCATCTTCGTTTTGACGGGAAATGAACACGAGGTAATCATCGACGCCTCAGGCATAGCAGTGCCTGACGGCCTGACCGAGGGCACAACCGTTGCTGTGCAGGGCAAATTGAGAATTGGAGACAATGGTTGGGAGATCGATGCGACCGTAGTTCAAACCGGATGCCCATCAAAATACGAAGCTGTAGAATAAACATGAATACCTCAGATGGGTATCTGTATGGATTCGTTAAAATGTGTACCCGTTGCCGGGGAGCCGGGCTAGGGGGAGTGCTGGCGTGCTCTGTATCACAAATCGCCGATATGGTGGCCCGAAGTCTGAGGGCGGCGGAGACGATTTTCGAATGTACCATCGATTAACTGAGATGCCTCGCCCCCGAGAGATCGAGGTTAACAGAGGCCTATTCCGGAGGGAATCGGTGACTGTATCACCCGGGAATCAGGTCAGGCGCGGAAGCGAGCAGCCCGACTGGGGACTCTGGATGCCTCGGGAAAGCGGGGCGGAGAAGATTGGTGTATCCACAGACGAAAATACGACCGTCCACCAAAGACGCGCCCACCTCGCTGTCAATCAAACTGACTAGCTATATCGGAGGGATCGATGCCCCCCATTTTGCATATCACATCAAAATGGATATCTTCCACAGGTTGAACTGAGAGCCTTTGTCCCTTGGCTAACAGTAGCATTCCACTGAGGGCCGGGTTCTCTCTCATGGTTAGTAGGCTTACGTCATTAAGTTTGCAAAGAGGTTTGATGTCCACCATATACCACCTTGGTGATTCAGGAGAGGATTTTAAATCATGATATTTCGAGTCAGGATCCCAAGAAGTGTGATCGGGGTAACCCTCCCTCACAACTATCGCAACACCAGTTACGTGTGGGGGTTTACAATTGGAGTGATAGTACAATATCTGATCTCCAATTTTCATATCATCTCTCATGAAGTTCCTAGCCTGATAGTTCCTCACTCCGTCCCAATGGGTTCCTCCGTCCTTGACCAATTGACTCCATGGATATACATCTAGTTCACTTTTCATTAACCATTTCTTCATTCACCAAACCTCCTTTGCATCGTACATGGGTACCTGAACTTCCTCATCATTTTGCTTGACCAGATTTCCAGAAATTTTCATTATCATTGAGCTTGACCCCCCTGTCAAAGGAATACCTGATTTCACAAGGAATGCATATATCGCTGGTAGAAGAAATAAAGCAGATAAAGATGCTACCACTAATAATATGATTATGACTGTAATAAAGGGCTTCAACGCAGGAATGGGTATTAGGTAAGCACAAGTCATCCCAGAGGCCGTTACTATTGTTGCTTCAAATAGACTCAGACCGGTACTCGCACACGAGGTCTGTATAGCCTCTATTGTGCCACCCAATTTCTTGACCCTATTTGCAATGTGTATAGAGAAATCCACTCCCACACCTACCAAGATAGATCCAATCATCACAGTTACAAGTGACAATGTTACATCACCGGAATCCATAACCATCCATTGCATACCCACAGTAAAGCCCACAGGGATAGTTGTCAGCAATGCGAACCTCAGATCTCGGAAGACTAATCCAAGTGTTATCACTGTGAAGAGGAGTGCGAATCCTAAGGACCTCCATTGTGAGTCAACGATCAACTCGTTGACTTCGATTGTGATAGAAGCAACTCCTACCAGAGGCGTAGATGTCAATGCACCAGAGGTGTCCTGACTGGCGTATAGGTCAATTTGTTCAGTTGCAGACTTGGTGCTCTGAACGTCCATGAACGGCATGTCGATGTATATCAGGCTTGATTGGAAATCGGGTGCTATGAAGAACTCTCTCATCTCCAGTGAGAGACTGTTGTAAAAGACGTATATCAGGAAATTTTGGGCTTGGACGCCGCCTGCCTCCTGGGCATCTAGTAGATCCAATGCTCCCCAAAATGACACATTTCCGCTACGACTGTTGTTGAATATAATGTCTGATACTTGATCCACGGGATCATCGATTGGGTCGGGTAGCGGCAGGTCTTCTATTATGTCATTTATTGGTGTCCCCGATACATTCACCCCAACAGCAATTGCCTTCATCAGAAACACTACAGACAGGGCAGTTGTACTATCGACTTGATTACACTTGGACTCTAACTCTTCCATCCCTTCCAGATTAGAATATGGATCTCCTAGTTCGACTGGATCTGAGAATAAGGATGGATCAGCCGATATGTCCGTTTCTATGAGTAAGAAACCAGGCTGCCCGCCTTCAAACTCATCTGAATAGGTACCAAGTTTCTGAACTGCATCGACATCCTGTGGCGCCATTTCTAGGAGGTCTATGTTTTCCTCCACATTAGTTCTACTCAAACCCGCAGATATCAGTACAAAAGTCATGAAAACCACAAGCGTTAGTTTGCTCCACTTCGTAGGTATCCCAACACCCCACTTGAAAATGCGTGGCGGTGGGTGCGATGGTTTCTTCAAATCTAGAATCATCGTCAGATTAGGAACCATCAGCATTGTCATGATATAGACTACGACTATGCCCATAGCCAGGCACCATCCTACAGTCTGAATGGGTGCCATCGGCGTGAATGTCAAAGAAATAAATCCAATGATCGTGGTTATTGCTGAAAGTAAAACTGCCCTTCCGGTAGAGTCTAGTGCCTGTTTTATTTTCTCCTCAGGGGACCCCTTATTCTCAGCGTAGCTGTTGGTTATGTGTAAACCATAAGAAACGCCTAGAGCTAACACTATTGGACCAACGATTATTACAGTCATGGTCACTTCATAATCGGTAAACCCAATTATGCCCATTGTGATGAATACGGAGCATAAGGTAGGTAAACCAGAAATAATTACGACTTTTATCCCTTGAACGAACCTAATTCGCCCGGTTTGTAAGAGATCGCAGTGAAAGAAGAATAGGGAAAGAGCAACAGCTATTGCTCCAATGGGAAATACTTTCCAAAACAGCTTAAACGACTCTTCTGTGACGGCGTTTGTAAGTGGTACGGGGCCTGTTAATGTCATTTTTAGATTTAGACACCTGTCTCCGTCAGTGGAATTGGCGTCTTGGATACAATCTGACTCGTCGCTGTTCCAATTGTTCACCCGAGCTACTTCGGTAATGATGCCCTGGGTCCTTTCAATTAATTGTGAAACTGATGAGTCGGCAACCCCGTCTCCGTCACGGTCTATGTCATCGGCAACCCCGATAATTATGACCGCCCTGTTCCAGTAGCCAGCTTTTTTTGCCTCTTTGAAACCGTCGTTGTTGTAATCCCTCCCAACGTCTCTGACAAGTTTATCAAGAGCATTCTGTGGCATTTCATCCAATATTTGATCCACTCTTTGTTGTTCATCAGGTATGTCATAATTTCCAATGAAGTCTTCATTCTGCGCCAGTGTAGCATTTATTGATTCTGAAAGCTCTTCATTTCCTATTGCAGTCGCAATACCGGATCCAAATGAGCTTATCACCCTCCCTGCGCTAGAATTAACCTCTTTCACGACTGTAGAAATCGAAAGGGCGTAAATTATGTCGTCTACCTGTCCGTTGTCGTCCCTGTGTGTGTTCAAGCCCCTTTCTATACGGTCCATCTCTTCTAAAATTCTGACAGTTGTTATGTTATAGTCCTCAGATTCTACGTATATGATCATCACATTGGTCGTCCAGATTTCCTCTACCCTATACAGGTTGGCACTAATATCAGATCCTTGTGGGAGATAGACTTCCAAATCTCCGTTAACGTTCATAGCAGATTCTTCACTGCACCATGAAGGTTGATATCCATCTCTACAGTCATTTATCCCTGAGTGACCAAGAAAGAACCCGGTCACGGATAGGCATAGAATCACTATTACGACTGGGGCTTTTATGAGGAGGTTGCTTGTATCTATCGGGGGTCTGTTGGTGCCGTTGATTTGGTCCCCCTTTCTTATTCCATGAAATCCCTTTTTGACGTTAGAACTGATGGATCTCAGTCTTGAAGCAACGTCGTCGCCTCCCGCCATGCCCCTTGGAGAGAGAACAACTGCTTCAATACCACTGACACATTGCATCAAAATTGTAGATTACCCAACTCAATGACAATTGTCAATAGGTACGGCCTTGGCGAGGGGTTCGTAAGCATGGGTAAACCTAAACTAAAGGACAAGCGTTGGTCTGTAAATCTGGAACACAGAATATTGGAAGAACTCTCTTCGGTATCAAATAAGGATACTATGTACAGATTCAACCCTGCTTCGGATAAGGAGGTGTATGTGATAGATACTCCGCCTCCGTACCCTAGCGGAACGTGGCATATCGGAGCAGTAGCTCAGTACAGTATGATTGACGTCATTGCAAGGAGTCAAAGATTGCTCGGGAAGGAGGTCTTCTTTCCATGGGGCGTTGATCGAAATGGCATAAACATAGAATTCACGGTTGAAAAGAAACACAAAAGGAAAATGAGATCTTTTAACAGATCTGACTTCATACGGGAATGCAAGGAAACCATCGACGAGTACACCGAAGAGATGAAGCTCACAGCTCACAGAGTCGGATTATCTTGTGACTTCTCGAGGGAATATCATACGGATTCTCCTGACTACAGAGCAATCACACAAAGCATATTCAGAGAGATGCTCTTAAAGGGCGTAATAATTGAAGATCTACGGCCTAACCTCTATGATCCAGTCGAGGGGACGACCATAGCTGACGCAGAGGTCAAGAGGATCACGAGAAAGACACAATTGGCTAATGTGATATGGTCCACAGTCGACGGTGAAGAAATTGTAATATCCACCACTAGGCCAGAACTGATTTGTGCCTGTGGAGTAGTTTTAGTTCACCCTGACGATCCAAGATATACTCACCTAATCGGAAAAGAGGCCGTTCTCCCGCTTCCAGTAAAAAAACGTAATGAAACCGTTACGATCCAGGCACATCCCTCCGTTAAGATGGAATTTGGTTCTGGTATACTGATGGTCTGCAGTTATGGAGATCAAAATGATGTATCCGTTTTCAGAGAATTGAAATTAACTCCATTTCAGGCTATCGACTTAGAGGGAAAAATGACTGAAGTTTCCGGTCCATTGGAAGGATTAACTGTGAAAGCCGCAAGGGAAAAGTCCATTCAATTACTATCAAATAGTAACCAAATTCAAAGCCTGGAGGACAGAGAACAAGAGGTTCCAGTTAGTGAACGGGGTGAAAATCCGGTTGAGATAATCCTACTGAAAGAATGGTACGTAAAACAAACTGAAATCCAATCTAGGATTAAGGAATTGACTGATGATATTGTTTTCGTCCCCCCGAGAAACAAACAACTACTGTTGGACTGGATGGATAACATTTCCATTGACTGGCCAATTAGTCGCCGAAGATGGTATCATACAGAGATACCCCTTTGGTATGGCAAGGACGGTACTATCCTGATTTTGCCACCCGCGGGAACCTATGTCCAGCCATGGAATGAAAATCCCCCCGCCGGCTCTGTAGTACTAGACAGGCATACCAAGGAAATACTGGGAACAATAGAGGATATTGACATTGGAAAAATAACTGGTGAAGAAAAGGTGTTCGATACATGGATGGACTCTTCTAATTCGAACCTGTTTGTGTCTGGCTACGGAAAGGAAGCTATCCTATTCAATAAGTCGTTTCCAACATCCTTGAGACCACAGGGAAAAGAAATAGTCAGGACATGGTTGTATTACACTTTGCTAAAAAGCGCCCATTTACTCGATAAGCCGGCATTCAAAACCGTGTGGATTGATGGACTAGGCATGGATCCATGGGGACGAAAGATGTCCAAGTCATGGGGGAATGGTATAGACGCTAACTCTGTTCTGGATTGTGGTCTCGATGGTAAGACCGGATCTTGGAAAATCCGGGGCCCCGATGGTAAATCAGTTAAGCTGCAAGCCAGTAAAATCGGATCTGAGTGTTTCCGTTTGTGGAAGGCCGCTGATGCTCAGGTGGGGGATGATTTCCACATCAACCCCGAAGAGATTGAATCCAAATATTTTGGCGTTCTAACCAAGATTTACAATGTCGCGAGGTTTGCAAGCCAATTCCCCACAGAAATTCCGAAACCAATGGATTTGAGACCAGAGGATTCCTGGATCATTACAGAATATCAAGAGATGCTGGAAAGTACCAAGGCCCACTGGCGCAACATAGACATATACTCTGCGACCCAGAAGGTCAAAATTTTCCTCACTGGTATCTTTCCGAGCCACTGGATGGAAATGGCCAAGGGGAGGCTGTATGATGGTGATGCAAGCGCCACTTGGACGCTTCACACTATACTGAGGGGCTCTTTGAAAATCTTCTCTCCCGTTTGTCCTCTATTCTGTCACCACCTTACAAAGGTCCTTTACGATGAGGGGACCATTGACGCCAGTGCATATCCTGACCTCATTTCGACGAATCTAGAAGATTTAGGGGGGGTTACCAAGGCCATAGTCGAGTTTAACACCATGGTCTGGAGAGAAAAGAAATCCAGAAACATATCTTTGAAGTCAGCAATCAGCGGCATTAGTATTCCTGAAGAGCTGGAGAATTACAGTAAAGCACTTACGTCTATGCATAACTTGGATTAGGTCAACAGGTCTTCTATTATGTCGACAACCTCCCATCCTATTCTCAATTGTGCTTCCCTTGTAGATGCTCCAATGTGGGGGGTGGAAGTCACGTTTGATAGGGCTGTGAGTGTTGGATTTCCTTCCGGCTCCTTCTCGAAAACGTCAACACCCAGACTTGTAATGAATCCAGACTCGACGAGAGTATACACATCCTTCTCAACCATAATACCCCCTCTTGAGCAATTCACTATGTGACGCCCACAAAGGACCCCATCCGGCGATTTATCTGGCATCAACATTATCAAATCACCATTCACGATGTTCTCTGTAGAATCATTCTTGGCACAATGGATGGAAATATGGGTACAATTTGTGAACAGTGACTCTATAGAGTCGTGAATAGTGATATGATCATCATCAATCTTATTGCGCAGCAATAAGGGGTCATATGTGTGTACGTTCATACCAAATGTTCTGGATATGTTGGCTACACTCCTCGCTATCCGGCCGTATCCGACAAGTCCCAGATTTTTACCAGACAGCTCACTGCCCCTAAGCAGGCCCTTTGTCCATTTGTTACCCCTCAGGTCTCTATCTGCTCTGGATATCATACGTATGCCCGTTAACAGATGCGCTATTGTGAATTCAACTACGGCATTTGTGGATGCTGCGGGTGTATTCCTCACAACAATTCCGCACGACTCTGCAGCCTCTAAATCAATGTTGTCTAGGCCCACCCCTGCTCTTATAATGAGTTTAAGTTTAGATCCAGATCCTGAATTGGCGGTAATTGCATCAGAATTCAATTTAGTAGCTGATCTAACAATTATGCAGTCAAAGCCAGATAAAGCTCCGTTTTGAACGTCTTCTTCTCCCACACGATCAGACACTACCACGTGACCTCGATCTAGGAGGTATTCGATGCAGGATGAGTCAAGGCCGTCGTTAGCCAGTATACGTGCCATGGGTATGTATTTCGTAAGTGGTACAATATACTTAACCTCGACACCTTGATAGATATGTCCTGCTAGGGTGTAGTATGACCTTCGAACTCCCTACGTTGGATTACAGTTATGACGCACTAGAACCGCATTTAGACTCCCTCACTATGGAGATACACCATTCCAAACATCATGCTGGCTACACCTCCAAGCTAAACGCGGCCATCAAAGGGACCGAACACGAGGGAAGATCAATAGAAGAAATCCTCAACAAATGCGCTGAAAATGCAGCGGTCCGAAACAACGGAGGTGGATATTGGAATCACTGCTTCTTCTGGGAGTCAATGTCTCCAGCAGATTCAGGTAATTCAAGCCCAAGTGGTAAATTGCTGGCTTCTATAGAGGCTAAATTTGGTTCATTTGATGAATTTAAGGCAGCATTCAAAGCCTCTGCAATGACAAGATTTGGCTCCGGTTGGGCCTGGTTGTGTAGTAATAATGGAGAGCTCTCCATATGCAGTTCTCCCAATCAGGATAACCCCCTAATGAACATAGAGGGCTGCAGCGACACTCCAATACTGGGAATAGACGTTTGGGAGCATGCATACTACAAGAAGTACGGGCCCGGGCGCGGAGACTACGTAGATGCCTGGTGGAACGTCGTAAATTGGGCCGTTGTCGAGGATAGATTCAACTCCACTACCCAATGAGAATCAAATGTGTCTGAACACTCCGGGGACATCATCTCTGCGATACTTATCCTAATTATACCGGTTCTACTAACGGTGCCCTTGAGAGTTCTATGGTCTTGGTGGATCGGTAATGAGCCCGAGCACTTACATTACAAAGAACGGTTCACATCCGTAATAGATTCTGGATATCCAATTAAAAATTTCAGAGCCGAACTCGACAGAACCGCCAGACAGTATGACATCGATATTGAGAGGCAGACCAGAATAGAAACAGATATGCTAAATCCATTGGACATGAGGCATTTCTTGTTAGTACCATCATTGGTTGTCTGGCCGATCCTTAGCATACCTGCCGGATTTGTCTTTTTACCACTTTTACCCGTGACTAGATTTTTTGAGTGGATTCTAATCGAGAAAAGAATTCTTCTTTTGGTTCTCAAGTTGGTTAAAAGAGCAACAGGCTGGGATGTTGTTTGGATGGAAAGGCCTGGTGACCCGAGCCGTCCCCCAGAACCAGTTATCGCAGCGATTCACAGATTACCTATCACTGTTCTACTAGGGGTATTCGCTTACCTGATAGTTTCCTACCTTTCCTTTTCCTTCAACGTTATAGCTGCCATAACAGTAGGCGTATACGTTATTTTGGTGGCTGCCATCTCGATAATAAGAGCTGCAACCAGTGGGTCCCTAGTTTTCATCGATGCCAGGAACCGAAAGGTAATACCAGCCGATAGTTTTGTTGAGCAATTAATTGGACCATGGGTAGGGGTTGGATTATTTTTCCTCCTATCCCGTCAAATAGCACTCTCATCGACTATAAGGGACGGCACTCTGTCTGACCCATCTTTTTTTGCCATAACAGTCGTACTGGTTTTGTACATAGCGACTTTGATAGGCATTTCACTAGAGTTATCCTTCTTTCGAACGCGTGGTAGGGCCGTGGAGGTTGCCTTTGAGGAGCAAGTAGAGGATATCATGTCTCCAGACCAATACAGTTTTGTGAGACATTTAGGGAGATATCAATTGGTCGACGCTGGCATCAATAACCCTGAATCATAAATACTAGCAACATCCACTACTCGCGTCTTTAATTTCCTGTGCGCAAAAGCATGTCCGTGTTGGTACTGTATCAGCACGTGAACTCCTTTGTTTGAAGAGTTTTGTGACTTCGTCCAGTTCTCCCGATGTATCTCCCCTTGCCTCTAGGCATAATTTCAACCCTAACAAACCCCACATGTTATCCTTCCAAAGTGATATATCTTCTCTGTATACCTCCTCGGCTTCGGCGATGTATCCTTGCTCCAATAGAAGTGCGCCCAGGATGTGTCTCACTGGTTGCATCTGGCCCCATGGTTCGTTGTATGCCAAATTGAGTGATAATTTTACACCCCTTCTTAATTCATCAAAGGCTTTCTCGAAATTATATTGGTCACCGTTTTCTTTGGCGAGATATTGTCTTCTGTACTCTATCTCGCCCTCCAGTATAGCGGCATTTACGTTCAAAATAGACGGGCCTTCCTCGGGTGGTTGATACATGAAGTTGTTATGCATCATTCTGCCAGTGAGTGCAGGATTTTTCAGGGCGTCCTCGAATAATTTCTGCTCGGCTTCGGCCTCTGGAACCCTTCCCAGAGAGGCAAAGGCTACTCCTCTCGCATAGTGCTGCGTTGCAATTGTAGCCGGGAATGCGTCTTTATCTGAATACATTGGTTCTTCCAAGATTTCATTCCATTTACCGAACCTAATCATCACATGCCATGGCATTGTAACATATGACTCCAAGAAGATTGCCCCCATAGGAATTACACCAGCCAACATAAAGCTGACACCACCGTTTTCATCGCCAACAGGTAAGGTGTCTACTGCCTTTCTAGCGTATTTTATTGCCGTTTCGTACTGTCCGTCGAACATGGCACACCAGACAACGAAATGATGGTTATGCATTCTGTAGAATTTGTAAAACTGGGACTCATTTCCAGTAATTTCCACATATCTGTCATCTGCCTCAACTGCGGCTATGTTGCAATCTATTGCTTCTTTCCACTGACCCACCCATGCATCTATGTGAGAAGGCATGTGCACGAGATGGCCTAATCCAGGCATTTGAGTGCGTAGAACGTCTGCTGCTGGTAATGCGCGCTCCGGGAATGGAGAAAGCTCTAGTGCATGGCAGTATAGATGGCAGAGAGCAGGGTGTTCTTTAGCAGAATCTGACTTGTTGAAGGCTTCCTCTAGTATATCCACTAACAATAGTGTATTATCATCTGCGGGCGTTATCTCACCTGTGGTCGTATTCTTGTCCCATAACTGCCATGCTTTCAGATTCATGAGGGATTCCACATATATCGCCGTAACATCGAGATTATCGGGATATTTTTCGTATAACGGGGCCATAGCGTCTGCGAATGCAGCGTTAAGCTCCGGCGTGTTCCCCATGTTCAATACGCTGGGGTCCGCACCGTCCCTTGCTTCCTTGGAGTGCCTCAATGACAGAGCACGGATTAGGTCCATCTCTAATTCTGTGCAGTTGTCCATTGTGGAGAGTGCTTGTTGAATGGCGTCATAACCTGGGCCTAATCCTGGTGCCCAATTGTAGTTTGAAGAAACACAGTAGGCCACACCCCACCAAGCCATTGCACAGCCTGGATCCATTTCCGTGCATTTGGTAAAGCACGCAATCGCTTCTTCATGATTGTAGTTCAACATGTGTCCATATGCTAAAACGAACATTTTACGCGTCTCTTCGTCTTTGCAGGTTATGTCGTTGACAAATGAATAATTCTTGGGATTTCCAAAGTCGTAATCTAAAGGTTTTAAGCTCATATCGAAGCCAATGATTGCTACAATTTAACACTCTCGTTCATATTCTCAAAATACTTGGTTAGAAGACCGCCTATTGCTACTTAAAGCTGCGATGGCCAGCGCAATGAATTGTAATAGAAGAGAAGGATAAGGCAGTAGTGAGTCCTGTGTGGTAACTGATTTAATTTGATCGTCACCGATAGGTTCTGTAACCCATTGCGAGGAGTCTATCACTCTTTTTTGATAGTATAGCGCCCATTGCCCCATGGAGCCTGTGATATCTGTGAAATTCTCTAATTCTAGGTCGACGGATGTAGTGGCATTTACAGAAAATGTTTCCGACTCCCAGAGAAGATCGCCGTTTTCCGTCAAATAAACCAGTGAGGCGTTACTGGTTGTCGCGTGTCCAAGATTACTTATTTTCAGGTTTATTTCAGTATCCTGAACAATCATCTCGTTGATTACTAACCTTGCCCTCCAGTACCATACGTTCTCTATCAAATAGACCATAACTTCCAATTCCTCTGCCAGGCGATCTGAAAGTGCTTCAACCGTCCCCAGCAGGAATTGTTCGTCATCAGTTTCAAAAGTAAATGTAGGATAGCCCATTACTCCATAGCCATAATCCCTGCTTGTACCGCAATTGGGATACAGCCCTTGATTCGCATTACGTATTGGTATGTCGGATATGTTTGAGTTGACTTCGTCTCTAACATGGTGAAACATCTCCCAGTCTGGGGGCTGATTAGGCCATTTCCCCCAAGGATAAAGCATAATCCATACTCCTGTGTGCATGGTGACATAAAGATCAGCATCGGGAACTACGGTATTCATGTAGATTGAGTTGGCAAGAGTTTCAACCTCACTAAATGCAGAAGTCCCAGGTTGAGTTGTAGGACAAGTGTTCCAATAGTGATCGTAGTTTCTGTTGAGGTCTACTTGGTTTATGTTCCACCTAGTATCATGATCGTTACCGTCTGCATTGAGCATTATCAAAATATGCAGTTCAGTGTTCTCAAGGACGGATACGGCGTATTCATTATTTTCATTCCAACCGTCAATGTAATGCTTTGCAGTCAGGAAGGCCAGTTCTGTTCCTAGGTGTTCATTGCCGTGGTGTCCACCATCTATGTAGACAACTTCCTTTGGATGCCCATCTGGCCGGGTCTCCAAAGACCAATCAGATATCTGCAATACCCACAGATTTCTGCCAAGCTCGGTCTGTCCTGCAACCTCTAGCCTGATAATGTCATCATTCTCGTCAGCCCACTCATTTACATCCAGTGTCAATGAGGCATAGGAATGGTACCAGTGCTCTTGAATTAGACCTGGTTGTCCGATCTGTGCACTGGACATCGGTGCTAACATGGCTGTGAAAACCATGGAGACCACCAAGACACGGCTCCGACGATTCATAGCTGTTCGACATGTTATAGGATTACAATGTTTTTTTGGCTTTTCTACATGAAGCGACCTACAGTGCAGTGCAGATCGTCTTTGCTGTCACTTTGGTGTTATTGTAAAAGTGATCCCCGTCTTCTACATCATCATCGCAAATTGCGTGCGTGTAACCGTTGATACAGGGATGGATGAGTCTGAACGATCCAGTATCTGTCCTTATTGTTCGGGCGTCTGTTGATGTTTCGCAGATCAACCTCACCATTCTTTTGGTGATGCTGGTTCTAGCATCTATTTTTGCATGCACTTCTTGGCCAGGATAGCAACCATTCTGTAGTGTCACATAATCCAATAATGCGATATGGTGAGGTAGGAAATTACCGTTCAAGTGATGTTCAGTCAGACCGCCAATCCTCATTGCGACTTCCTGATTGTATACTTCGAAGATCCCGTCATTTGGTGTGATGTTGGATTCAGCTAGGGCTATAGCCCAAGAAGAATCGACCCCCAGTCCACCAATCGACACACTAAATTTGCTGGCATCGTCGCGTTCATTCGTAACGATTCTGTTGATAGCCTCAGTAGCATCTAAGACTAAACCGCCTGATTTGGATAGAGTCCTTGCTAAAGCTGTAAGATATTTTGGTTTCTGTTCTGTGCTGTGTAGCAGAATCATTCCTGCATCGTCGTTAACAACGTATGGCGCGTCAATTACTTTTCCGACTGGATCGCATATCAGCGCGCGTGATGTCGAACCGGGCTTCTCCGCAGGAACCTCGATTGTTGAGATGGTGGATACTGCATCGCTGGCTCCAGATCCCTGAAGAAGGGTGATTGGACGATTGTCTAGATAGAGCATTTTATCTCAACCAAACGACTGACCGCAGCCGCAGGACCTATTGGCGTTAGGGTTCGTAATCTGGAAGCCTCCGCCCATCAGAGTGTCTTTGTAGTCTAGTTGAATCCCGTTCAATAGGTCAGAATCCCTGTCGTGTATCATGATTATCTTGTCTGCTACCTTTATTTCCTGATAGCCTTCTTCTTCCGGTTTTTCTACTATCTTCATGTCGTACATGTAACCAGAACAACCTCCGGAATCTGCGCTGATCACCAAGACATGGTTTTCGTTATCACCCGACATTGTTGCAAGTATGGCCTTTTCAGCTGCTGGCGTCACAGATATTTGTACACTAACAACATCAACTTCTACAGCCATGGGGAGACCGAGTCCACCTCCGCCTAACAGGCTCATGGACCGCCGTCGGTCTGTTGATATTTGAACCCGCTTAGGGTCAAGCAAGATGGCTGACAATTTTAGGGACAACCGAAGGTCCTGGAAAAAGGTAGATTCGAGATACATAGTGAAGGGTGAGGATTCGGAAAGAGAATATTACGCTCCGATAGAATCCCCGATTAGAATAACCATAGCCTCTCGAGAATCCGAACTTGATATTGGGCTATTCATGCGAACTCCCGGTGCTGACAGGGAGCTTGTAACCGGACTGCTCTATAATGAAGGGATAATTGACGATTACAATACAATCACGAACATACTAATGGAATCGGGCAGCATTAGAGTTTCACTAAGAAATCTAAGTGGTTACTCTCAATCTTCCCACCGACGTTCCAGCTTAGTTACGGGATCTTGCGGTGTCTGCGGACGCGGAGATTTACATGACCACAAACCTATCCAATCAGAATACAAGATCGAAAGAAGTGAGATACTGAATTTACACAAGCGCTCTAACGAACATCAGAGTACCTACATGACAACAGGTGGAACACACGGAGTTAGTGCATTCGACGGGGAGGGAAATCTAATTGCCACGATGGAGGACGTTGGCAGACACAATGCCATGGACAAAGTGACGGGAGTGATGATCGCTCTAAATGTGGTTCCTGAAGTTTGCATCCTTTCGGGTCGTGTATCCTATGAATTGGTACAAAAAGCGATTAGAACAGGTTATTCAGTTGTTTCTGCGGTGGGCTCGGCTTCAACAATGGCAATACAGGTCGCCAGAGAACATGATCTTACTTTGATCAGTTTCGCGAGGGATGATAGAATGACAATATTGTCATCACCAAGGAGGATTGTCTGACATAATCGGGATCATCAACTGAAGGCGTTTAGTGTGAACAATAATCCTAAACCCAGTGCCATGGTAAGCAAGAAAACATTGAATTTGTTAGGAGGGCAATCTTCTCCGTAGATTGTCATGCCTTCTTCAACCCCTTCATCTCTGAGTCTGTAATAGGATATCAGCAATAGAAGCATAGCAAGCGGCCCAGTAGCCGAATCCATAACAAATTGATCAGAAACAGGGCGGGAGGCTTCACCGATGTTGCTGGCCCAATATGTGTAGTTATTCATGACCACCGCCAGTGTAAAAAACAGACCAGGGTGCATAATCGCCCACTTTCCTTTAGCCCCATCCATTATGGTGATTAAAATCCACAATAGGTACACAAGGAACAGTGATCCACCTACAGCGACTGTTACAGCTGATGGTGACCCTAAACCTAGATTCAGCATTTCCGAGCTAACCGTCCCTATTTCGTAGGAATCCACGGTGTCATCAGGGAATAATATGGCTCTGAAACAATAGAATATACCCATGATTGCCAGAGTCCCTAAGCACACTAGAGCTATTTTGTCCTTTATTTTAACACCGATTGTGAAATCTGACATTCCATCATCCACTCCTTCTTCCTTTAGCATGAAGTATGAGCCAACATACAGAGCGAGGGTTACTGGAACGACATATTTTGGGGTTGATGATGCATCAATCTGGTTGTCCCAATATAACCAAATCACTGCAGTCATGACGGATAAGCCGATCATGACGGGAACCATAATTTTCCACATTCCTTTCGGCCCTTCGTTTAGGATTATCATCGATGAGATGAATATGCCAAACATCAGAGTCCCATTGAAAGACGTCTCCGGTCCTCCCTTTCCATATGAGAGGTCACCCAAAATTGTCTCATTTGATATCAAGGTCAAACAATCCGCCCCCCCAGTCACATAACAATCAGCCCAGAACATGAAGTTAACAGAATAGACCAGACTGACAAGGGCGGATATTCCGAGTAATATTTTGGCAGGTGTGGATTTGATCCCCGATAGCATGAATCCCAATTGCAACCGCAGTTAATAGTAGTTACATACGGACAAGATTGGGAAAGAACCCGAAAATGGTTGCAAAGTACAATAATTATCAGACATCCATATAGGCCCCTATGAATACAGACTATCATGGCGAGGGGTGTATCAAGGTACGGTGATACAGTCAGTGTTCAACCCAAATTAACCGACGTTAAGGAGGTGGCCGCGGGTATTCCAGCCGTTGTGTCTGCGTGGCAACATGGTTTGAAGAATATGGGGCCAATTATGTCGGCAGTCACGCTTGGAAAGGCAAACCAGCATGATGGTTTTGACTGTCCAGGTTGTGCTTGGCCAGACCCAAAACACAGGTCACCATTTGAATACTGTGAAAATGGGGCCAAAGCCATTGCTGACGAAGGTACGTCTAGAACCATATCAGACTCCTTCTGGGAGAAAAACAGCGTTCAAATGCTAGGGAGGAAATCTGATGTCTGGCTAAATTCTCAAGGAAGGCTATCAAGACCGATGATTCTTGAGAAGGGTTCCAATCACTATACCTCTATAGATTGGGAAAGAGCGTTTGGGATAATCGCACGCGCGCTTTCCTCTCTTGAAGACCCCAATGACGCCTATTTTTACACATCTGGTAGAGCCTCAAATGAGGCTGCGTTCTTATGGCAGTTATTGGCTAGGCAGTTGGGGACAAATAACCTTCCTGATTGTTCAAATATGTGTCACGAGAGTTCAGGTGTGGCTCTCGGGGAATCACTTGGAATAGGAAAAGGAACAGTCAGATTGGAGGATTTCGAACTCGCTGATCTCATCGTTGTTGTTGGTCAAAACCCCGGTACCAATCACCCCCGAATGCTTAGTGCACTTAAGTCAGCCAAAAAGGCGGGAGCCTCCGTCCTCAGTGTGAACCCCTTATTGGAAACGGGAATGAGGTCCTTCCGACACCCACAAAGTCCGACGGACATGTTGGGATCAGGAACCCGGATTTCCGATGATCATGTCGACATAAGGATAAATGGTGATATGGCATTTTTCAGAGCTATTGGATCTCTGATGATTAAATCCGGAGCAATAGATAAAGATTTCATAGAAACAAAGACCTCAGGATTTTATGACTATCGAAAGGCAGCTGACTACATAGACTGGGAATGGACAGAAGCAGTCACCGGACAGACAGAACAACGTATTCGGGAGATAGCATCTCTGATGGCTAAGTCAAAGAACATGATAATATGCTGGGCAATGGGTATCACACAGCATAAAAATTCGGTTAACACGATTAGGGAGATAGTCAATGTGCTTTTACTGGGAGGACACATTGGTAGACCCGGGGCCGGTGCATGCCCAGTAAGGGGCCACTCAAACGTCCAGGGAGATCGTACAGTAGGTATAACCCACGCACCTACCAAGTCATTCATGGACAAGATGAGGGCTGTGTTTCAGACCCCAGAAATCACATCCCACGGTGCCGACTCGGTACATACAGTAGAGGCCATGAGGGAAAAAAGTAGCATATTCCTTGCACTCGGAGGTAATTTTATTTCCGCTATGTCCGATACAGAAAGGACCTCTGAGGCTATCGAAAATTGTAGTTTGACTGTTCAGATATCAACAAAATTAAACAGGAGTCATCTGATTACCGGAGACACGGCTCTAATATTGCCATGCCTGGGTAGAACTGACAAACAAATTACCTCACATGGACCCCAATTTCTAACGGTCGAGAACTCAATGGGCGTAGTTCATGTCTCTAAGGGTCACAAGGATCGAGCATCAATGTCCATGCGACCAGAACCAACCATAATTTCGGGTATCGCAGATAAGCTACAGAGCTTGATAGGAGGTTCGATTCCTTGGACTGTCTATGGTTCTGATTTCACTGAAGTGAGGAATTCAATAGAGAAAATTATTCCGGGTTTTGAAGCCTATGATGCCAGAGTTCGGAACGACGGCGGTTTCGAGTTACCGAATCCACCTAGAGACAGTCAACTCTTCAATACAAAATCTGGCAGGGCAGAATTTTCTAACCATAACCTAGATTCCCTGTCAGTCAATGAGGATTGCATGATAATGATGACAATAAGATCGCATGACCAATTCAATACTACAATTTACACTGACAAAGACAGATATCGTGGTATAACGGGTTCGAGGAGGATCATTTTAATGTCTCCGAGTGACATTCGAGCCCGGGGGTTAAGTACAGGATCTTTGGTCAAAATAACCACTGTGGGGGTCACTAGACCTATGGAATCAGGAGATTGGTCCGTAGTCCCATACTCGATACCGAAAGGCTGCGTTGCGACATATTTCCCCGAAGCCAATCATCTGATACCAATTGAGTCATACGCTGACGAGAGTTACACACCTACTTCGAAGTCTGTTATAGTCAGGGTCACCGTTTAGAAGCCTTCTTGAGCGCTTTGACTTGTTTAACGATGTTCTTCACTTTTTTTCTATGGTCTTTCTCGGGGTTTAATTCTGCGGAACGGTTCAGACAAGCTATGGCATCTTCATATTGGCCAAGATGAGTGTATGAGTTGCCCATGTTGAAGACTGCAGCATAACCGAGGGCGTCTGGACTCATCTCATAGCTTTGCACGTATGCTCGAATAGCCTCTTCATGTCTGTCCAATGCCGAGTATGCATCTGCAGTACCGATTTTGGCTCGCAATCTGAGCTCGACTGTGTCTTCCGCCCTCGTGTACAGGGTTTTTTCAAAGCAACCAAGAGCTTCGGAGGGTTTTCCATCCCTGAGTAGTGAAATTCCCTTGTTGTACCATTCTATTCCCTCGTTGATGGTCTCTTTTCGAGATGGTGGTACGGTGGCACGGGACCGTACGGTTTCCGCGAGGTCTTCTAGGTCGACATTCGCCACCGCCTCTCTTGCCTCGGGTGTAGATGACGCTCGTAATCTGGCTTTTCTCGCCCTGTTGGTGTACCCCAAGGCGTCCAAACACTCTGCAAGACCGTTCCATCTGCCAATGGTCTCTTTTTCTTTGATCAAATTGGTCCAGGAATCCATAGCCTCGTGATATTTTCCCCGTGACATGAGTAATATGGGTTCAGCATCATTGGAGAATTCTTGTTCTGTGGCGTTCGATGTTACTTCACTTTGGGCTTGCAGCTCACTGGCTTGTTCAAACAATTGAGATGTCAAATCAGAATCCTCATCCAACGTGTTGGATGACGAGGTAGGCTCTATGTGGTCAGATTCAAACGTGACAGTCAGCTCATCACTTGCCTCGTTCTGTGACCGTAATTGATTACCATAATTTATTGATTCCTCACCTTGTTCCTTAAATCCTAATTTCAGAAGGGCCCGTCCAATTAAGTCCCAAGCTGCGCTGTTGGAAGCAAGATCGTCTTGCACTCTTTCTCGTAGGGTATTTACAACCATAGCAGGGCTCTCATCTAAATTTGATATGAGCTCGGAGTAGTCAGGAAAAGGCTCCATGAGTCTTGAGCCGATGGTCATGGGTATTGAAAGGTGTCTATTATTGCGCAAGTAACTTAATTGATGACAATTACGAAGTAGCATGTCCTTCCTGTTGTTAAACGGTGGATACGGCATCGACGGATCTAGTGGAATTGTGGTGAACATCATCCGCGACCGGTTAAACAGCATGGGTCAGGGGTCAGATCTTTTCAGAAATGACGAAGCCATACTTCCTCAAGTTGGGGCGCCGGGGTGTTGGGACTCCACAGAGGTAAAGTTGTTGAAAAACAAGGCAATGGAAAGTAGTGGAATTATCCTTGTTTCGCCAGAATACCACGGAACTATGAGCAGCACTATGAAATTACAATTGGATTGGTTGTCAAAAGAAGAGCTAGGAGGAAAACCGGTTGCTCTCGTTAGCCTTTTGGGAGGGGAGGCCAATACATCCACATTGAATCATATGAGGCACGTCTGCAGATGGCTTGGCGCATGGTGCATACCAGAACAAATAGCGATACCACATGGTAGAAGATACCTAGAGGAGGGTGACCTCACGGATCGGAAACTTAGTGACAGATTGCATAATGTGCTGTCCAGTCTTGTGGACTTTAGCAAGATGCTCACTGACTAAACAACCGGAGGTGGGTTCTCACTTCGAAGCCTATCCTCTCTTTTTTGTTTGGCGACTCCGGAAAAATAAGCTATCATTGGAACTACAAGCATCATTGTGAAGCATCCTATGAGTGACGCCACTCCATAGAGAGTCTCTACGATTGGATCTAATTGGAATTCATTAACTTGAGTCAAGTCGTGTTCAACTATCATGACTGTTGGCGCTTTTGAGGCGTTGTAAGGCTCTCCGTCAGATGTAAGTTGAAAGGTCCAGGTATTAATCTTGGATGCAGATTGAACCTTATTTTGTGCGAGGTTTTCCGCATCCTGAAGGTCTGTTGCTTCCAAATATCCTACACCTCCAAGTGGCAGTTCGATGGAAACAATGGATTTGAATGCGATATCATTTTCATATGCCATCGTTGTATGGGTGAAACCTATGATGCAGGATTCTACAATCAACTCGAAATCTTCGTTTATGTCCTTGCAGGTGAACATTCTTCCATCATTATCTGTCCCCAATAATTCGCTTGTATGAAACGGGATAGAAGAAGATGTCACGGTTAATGCCGTGTTCTCATCTACATTCTCAATAGACACATTAAGCCAGGTTATTGCTGTGTTTGTAGTAACTAACCAAGTGTTGGCGTCAGTTTGTTCAATTTCCAAGGTGGTTGGATTGTTTGTGGTTTCGAACCTGTAATACTCTGTGTCAACAGTATTGGAGTATACCGCATATCCTAGCAGGATTATGAGCGTCATCCCTAGCCCAACCATGGTTCTAAGCATGTTTGGGTTCCTCGAGAGGGATTTCTTCATTGGCATTCTAATCTCTGGGTTAGTTTTGAAACCTCGTCAGGTATTGTGCGTTTCACTCGAGTCTTTTGGGTTATTGAAGTCATCACGGTTATATAGGGACGGAAAGTGGGCGGCTTGCCCGGTGTATACATGACGACAGTACATGACATTCCAGCTGACCTCATGATAGAGGCACTTTCAGCGAATCTTGAGTCTGACGAGATTTCAATCGCACCAGATTGGAGTAAATTCGTTAAAACTGGAATTCACCGAGAAAGGATCCCAACACAATCAAATTGGTGGGCCATAAGGAGCGCCGCTGTCCTACGAAAAGTTTCAATCAAAGGCCCAATAGGAGTGAACAGACTATCTCAGGAGTTTGGAGGCCCAAGGGACAGAGGAGTGAAACCTAACTCTGCAGCGGCAGGCTCTCGCAAAATAATCAGGACCATTTTACAGCAACTAGAAACAAATGGATTGATAGAATCTAAAAAGTCACTAGGCGGTAATGTAAACCTAGGCAAAGTAGTTTCTGCGAAGGGTCAATCATATGTTGACATGATAGCCCATTCATCTAGGGAGCTAGCTGAGGCGAGGTACCCGGATTTGGGGAGATATTGAGGGGAAGTTATGGCTAGACACAAACCCTACGCAAAAAAGAAGCGCCTCATCAAGGTCACGAATCAAAATAGAAGAGTACCGGTTTGGGTTATGATGAGAACTGCAAGGAAGGTCACCACACACCCTAAGAGGCACATGTGGAGAAGATCCAAACTTCAAAGGTGAGATGCATGGCAGAGATCAAAGAAATGACCATCCCACTAAGAGCTGCTTGGTCCGTTCCCAGAAGCAGAAGAGCTAATCGAGCAATGGCCGAAATCAAAAAGCACGTTCACAGACACATGAAAGTCCAAGAAGATGAACGTATATGGATAGACGAAGAGGTAAATCAGAAGGTTTGGGCCCGTGGTATGCAGAAACCACCGAGGAAAATCCGAGTCGTTTGCACCAGAGAAGAAGGGTTTCCTATTGAAGTCAAGTTATTGGAGGCCTAATCATGGGTAACATTCGTCCCTCGTTCATCAAAATAAGGGCTCTAAAACTGATAGAAAGATATCCAGATCAATTCACATCTAATTTTGACGAAAACAAGACCCTAGTCGAAAAATTCACAGATGTGGACAACAAGAAAATGAGGAACTGGATAGCTGGTTACATAACCAGGTACAAACAAAGGAAAGTGGACTGACACCCCGCATAGTTCTTTGACAACCACACACAGGGTGATTCATGGGTAACCGCTCCGGGGATAAACCACCTTCTTGGTCAAATCAGATATCTATTATACTCGTTCGACCAGAGAACGAAGGGAACATCGGGGCAATATCCAGGGTTTTAATGAATTTTGGTATGACCAATCTGCGTGTCGTAAGGCCATGTCCAGAACTTACTGAAATCGGCTACAAGAGAGCAAAACATGCCGGCAATATATTGGAAAGGATAGAATATTTTGATGATCTAGAATCCGCGATATCTGACATGTCATTTGTAGCCGGCACCTCGGGTAAGAGGGAGTCAGGGGAAAAGATAGCGCATAGACACTTTATCCTACCATCCGAACTCCCATCCAGAATACCAGAGTCCTATGGTAATGTAGCTATTATATTTGGACCTGAAGGAAAAGGTTTGCTGAATTATGAGTTGAGAGTATGTGATGCTCTGGTAACGATACCTACTTGGGAGGGTTATCCAATAATGAATTTGAGCCACGCTGTCTCGATTATTTGTTATGAATGGTACAAGAAAAGAGAGGATACTCTGACCATAACTCGAGATAGAAGTCTAAACCCCGAGTTACGGAGTCGTTTTAGGGACGAAGTTTCAAGGCTGGTCGGGAATTCTCCAATACAAGAACACAAAAAGAAAAGTTCTGAGGACACACTTAACAGGATTGTAATGAAAGGAATGCCTAAGGATGATGAAATTACACGAATACTCTCGCTAATTACTGCATCTGCAGACTCTTTGGCAGACGAAATTGATCCTAGCTGAATAAATGTGGGGTCGATTGAATTTTGAAGGCCATCGAATCTCTTCTATCTCTCAAGGAACGGGTGTTGAAGTTTATGCTAGACAATGATGCCTTCGATTTCACCCCCACCAATCTCCTGAGGGGAATTCCGTTGGGTCTTCTACGTATTAGTTCCATACGAAGGCACGCGGTATGCAGATACAAAGCAGGTATCACGAAGGGGATGCGTACAGGTCCTGCTGACGTGAAGGAAATATGTCTTCATCCCATCTCATTATGTCCGGAGTGGATAGAATATGGAGAGTTCTTACTATACCATGAGTATATTCACGCATTGGGATTATCCAATCATGGCCCTTATTTTCGTTACCTTGAGTCTCTTTGGCCCAATAATAAAGTGATGATTGTTGGATCGTCATTCTCCCAACACTTAGTACTCAGGAACAGCAAATGGCTGTGGAGTTGCATGTCCTGTGGATTTAAGTCCCCAAGGAGTATTAGGAACAATTCGAGGTATGCCTGCAGCCTCTGCAATATTGTATTGGTAGATTTGCCTTACACTATTGACCATGAAGCCAACGATTTCGGTGTTTCCCTGACATGAAATGCCACAATGCGTATGTTATTTCCATAGGTAGATTGGATGTGCGGTTCCACGGTCTCATAAGCCCACCTTGCTAGATTTTCTGCTGTTGGGATGAAGGGTAGAACCACTAGTTTCTGGTTCCCAATGACATCAAATGCTTCTATTATTGAAGTGTCGCCCTCATACACCAGGAAAGCATGGTCCACAACATCATGAATATGTTTGGTCAGAATCCTTTTGATATCACCGAAATCCATCAGCATCCCCTCATCAGATACGCCCGCTTGTGTCACTACGTCCCCCTGTAGTTCTATCTCCCATCTATATCGATGGCCGTGTATGTTACTACACTTGCTTTTGTGATTGGGTACCCGATGGCCTGTATCGGTCTCTATCCATCTCCTTATGTTAGTTGTCATCGTCACCACCGGCATTAAATTCCATGGATGCTGAATTTATACAGTACCTTTCGCCGCCATGTTCTCTAGGCCCATCGTTGAAGACGTGACCTAAATGAGCGTCACAGGAACTACACTTTACTTCTGTTCGAATCATACCGTATTTGAAATCGGGTATTCGAGTTATTTTAGCTTCGGGATGTTCCGTGTGAAATGAAGGCCAACCACAGCCAGATTCATACTTCATATCGGATGTAAACAGAAGTTCGCCACAACAAATGCATAGGTATTCACCGTCCCTTTTCTCATAATATAGTGGCCCTGAAAATGCAGGTTCAGTTCCCCCCCTCCTTGTTACATTAAATTGACGTGGAGTCAGTATTGATTCCCAATTTTTTTCATCATTGTCGTGGTCATCACCCATTTTTATCCATCCATTGTTCTTGCACCGTTAATGCATGTTCAAGTGCCTTAGACCACCCATCTTGGTATTCTATAGGGTCCTTTCTTCCTATCGCATGAAACGCTAGTATCCTTTCTATGTCGGATCCGCTTTTTCCTGATGATATTCCATTTGTGTTTGGATTGTAACTTGTGTTTGTATTTCTCATTACTATGTCAAAATCCAGGTCCAGTTTTTTTGTAGTTGCTAATGCATCTCGTAAAATGCCCTCCTTATCTTCATTTACGTAGGGAAGGTGAAATGAGATGTGTTCGCTTTCCCAATTCCCGGCCCTGAAAGCTGTTTCAAGTGCATTGTAAAACTCAGGCCTACAATCAGGATATATCTCATGGTCACCGCTGTGAACCCCAAGACCAATGATGATTTCATCACCGTAGGTAATGTATTCCGATATTGCATGTCCATAGAGTATAGACGAAAAGATTGCGTTTCTATTTGGGACAACGGTTTGCTTCATTTGTTCCTCTTCGTAATGACCCTCTGGAATTGCAATCTCTTTTTTTGTTAATGCAGAGTTGAATAAACTCATAGCGGATTTGAGATCTATCACTTGGTGTCTGACTTCGTATCCTTTTTCTCTTAGGTATGAGATATTTGATCTACCTTTTTCCAATTCAATTACGTGCTTCTGACCATAGTCGTAGGATAGACATGATATCTTGTAACCTTCAGAGATAAGTCTGATAAGCAACGCTGTGCTATCCATCCCGCCTGAAAATGCCATAACTGCCCTGATTATAACACCCCCATCCATTTGTGAGTCTGGAGACTTAGCCTCCACCCATGACTTTTCTTAACAAGTGCCTCGACGCTTCTGAATGAAGATCCGTTTGCTTCTACGGTGTCATTCTCCGCGTAAAGAGGTTGTAGGAATAGGTGTTGGAATCCTTCTTTTAATCCATCGTAAATAGATAAGTCTTGACCACAGTAAACCACTTTGAGCTCGTCGCCATTGCGCTGTTTGATTGACAAATTTGGGTACAATTGATCCTTCGGTGAGACGCAGATCCAATCTATTATTGGGTCGACGATCTTAGTCCCATTTGTCTCTATGGACAGGTGGTAACCTTCCTTCTTCAATTCAGATCCGATGGTATTCAAGTCTTGTAGGGTTGGTTCACCGCCCGTAAAGATAACACGCTTGCAGTCGAATTTCTTAATCTGCGAAATGAGTTCGGGAGTCGTCATGACGTCGTACTTTAGAAAATCCGTATCACACCACTCACATCTTAAATTACAATTTCCGAATCGAACAAAAACATGAGGAATTCCTGTATGATAACCCTCTCCTTGGACGGAGTGGAATATCTCAACAATGGGGTATTCGGTCATGGTTAATTCCCCTCAAGATTTGATTAACTGTAACAACTCGTTACGAGCTTCTACTCTCTCGAAAAATACGCCTTTCATGCTACTGGTTACCATTGAAGCACTTTGTTTCATAACGCCTCTGCATTTCATACAACCATGGCTAGCCTCCAAAATAACTGCTGCACCGAGAGGAGAGAGGTAAGTCACTAAATCTTGGGCAACGCTTTGTGTAATCCTCTCTTGATTTTGAAGGCGCTTTGCGTGAAGGTCCAGAAGTCTGGCCAATTTCGAGATACCGACAATCCGGTCCACTGGTATATAGGCAACGTGACCAACTCCTGAAAAGGGTTGTAGATGATGTTCGCATGTGGAATGAAACTCCACATTCTTGAGCAAAACGATGCCATCGTAGTTCTCACCATTGAATGTAGAGTCAAGTATATCCTCTGCACTCTCTTGGTAGCCAGAGAATATTTCTTCAAACATAGATACAACTCTTTCCGGTGTGTTGACTAGGCCTTCCCGTGTTTCTACACCCTTGCGATCACCTTCTATGTAGTCCAATATTGTCTTAATAGCTGCCTTTGCATCCTCTCTAGTCATGTTCTCGCCCCTCCTCATGTAGCCGACCATGCCGCTGATCAATTGAATCGAGCTGGTCGAGCATCTTCCTGCAGGCCGTTCGGATTGCATCAGCTACACTAACGAATTTTTTCTCGTCACCTACGTGATGCTTCAGGTCATCTAGCAAGTGGCCAGGCATGTCCAAACTAATCTTAGGCATAGCCATGGGTTGATAGTATGATTCAAGTATGTTTGTGCGAATACTGGGGTATTATCATAGTGATATCGACTCTATCCTAGCTACAACTGAGTCTGTATGAATTCGGATTTCCTCTTCTGGTGCGTTATTTTCCACCATGGCTATTATGACGTCCAATCCACCCTCAATTTTACCGGACATGAGATAGAAATCATTGGAAATAGTACCTGAGTCCTTTCCGTTGATCAACCATTCAGATACCTTTGCCTTTACTGCTTTGAGCTCATCAACATTCAGTTTTCGACCGGTCAAGGCTGACAGTACATCGTTCATCATGTTAATTCGTGATTAGCTGAGTTTTTGATGGTTACTTTTGAACAATCTCTACCAAAACTCCTCCAGTGCTTTCAGGATGGACAAATGCTATCTTAGTATTGTTAGCTCCTTGTACTGGATCTTCGTTGATTAAGCGTATGTTCTCTCTTTTCAGTTTCTCTAATAGGGATTTTATATCGTCAGTACCTAATGCCAGTTGTTGTATCCCTTCCCCTTTTTTTGAAATAAAATTTCCTATCGGGGTGTTTTTATGCGTTGGTTCTAATAATTCTAGTTTGGGTTGGAGAGCTTCATCACCCTGCATGAATGTGATTTTTACTCCCTGTTCTTCATTGATAGTAGTGCCTGATTTGGAAAAACCCAAAAGTTCCCAAAATTTCATTGATCGATCGTTTGATGTACATGCTATTCCGATATGATCAAACCATATTTTCATCTAAACACCTCCTGGTGCTACCCATGTGCCCAGTTCTTCCCTGAGTACCCCACAAATTTCCCCGACCGTTGCTGATTCTTTGCATGCGGCTCTGATTTGGGGTATCAGGTTCGATCCTTGCTTTGTTGAAATCCTGAGTTCTTCGAGGGATTTTCTAACTTGATCAGGGTCACGATTGCTCCTAAATTTAGACAATTTAGAAACCTGCTCCTTGTAGGCCTCATCTTTTATTTTCTGTCCTCCTGAATATTGTATTTCACCCTTGTTTTCGTATACATTGACACCGACTACTTTCTGTGCCCCACTCTCTAGGTTGCTTTGTTGAATCCAAGCGCTTTCATGGATCAGTCTGGCTTGAACACCTTTTCTCACTGCTTCAAGTGATCCCCCTTCATTCTCGACCAGGGATATCACATTCTGGGCGTCTTGCATTATTTTCCTCGTCAAGTCCTCAATGACGGGAGATCCTCCAAATGGGTCTACATGATCTGTGATGCCTGTCTCATGTGCGAGTATCTGCTGGGTTCTGAGAGCTAACTTAGCTGAGTCCTCAGTTGGCAACCCAAGGGCTTCGTCAAATCCATTGGTGTGCAGAGACTGCGTGCCTCCTAGAACAGCGGCCATGGCTTGGTATGCTACTCTAATTATGTTGTTAGTTGATTGTTGGGCTGTAAGGGTAACACCCGCAGTTTGAGTGTGAAACCTCATTCTGGCCGACTTGACGTCGTCAAAATCGTATCTCTGCATCATGGTTTCATACCAGAGAGTTCTTGCGGCCCTAAATTTGCATATCTCTTCGATGAAGTTATTGTGACATCCAAAGAAGAATGATATTCTTGGACAGAATGAGTCGATCTCAAGACCTCTTTCGACAGCGGCATCTACGTATGCAAGAGCATTAGATATGGTAAGGCCAACTTCTTGTGCTGCCGTAGCACCTGCCTCGCGAATGTGATATCCGCTGACTGAAATTGGATTCCATCGAGGAGTGTTTTCTGAGCACCACTGAAATAGGTCTGTAGCCAACTTCATCGATTGTTCTGGGGGGTGGACGTAAAGACCCCTTGCCATATACTCTTTCAGAACATCGTTTTGAACAGTACCGGAAATAGATTTCAACGGTACGCCCTCCTCTTCAGCCACGACAGTATAAAGAGCAAATAAAACAGCTGCAGGAGCATTTATTGTCATTGATGTACTTACTTTGGAGAGATCAATGCCTCTGAACAATTGCCTCATATCCTCCAGGGTATCTATGGGGACGCCAACTCTTCCCACTTCCCCGATAGCCAAGGGATCATCTGAGTCTAATCCGAGTTGTGTGGGAAGGTCAAATGCCACCGATATTCCAGTTTGACCGGATTTCAATAGAGTCCTAAATCTGTTATTTGTAGAGACAGGATCGGAAAAACCAGCATATTGTCTCATGGTCCATAATCGATCTTTGTACATATTCGGATGTATTCCCCTCGTGAAAGGTGGAGTTCCTGACGCAGGGGGTTCTTCATTACTCATAATGACACCAGAAAAATTCTCGAATCATCTCCTGACAGTATAATCATCTATCAATTTAAGCAGACTACTGGCCTGATCTTCATTAAGAATTCCTTCAGTTACCTTAGAGTCAACAAAATCCTTTGCATGGGCTGCCGTTTTCCTTTCTCCTTTGGCCCAAACAGATCCAATGAGGGAGGACCTGTGTTCTTCAGGAACTCCAATCTCTGACAGAAGGCCTTTCATCTCGTACTTGTACTCCATGTGCCTGGCTCTGTTTAGCCTTCGTTCTCTCGCCGCTGGCTGGTAGGTTTTCGTTTTGCCTCGGTTAGATCCCTTCTTCTTCTTCGGCGGGGGTCGTGTGGTTACCATCTTCGCTTTTGGTATCAATTTGGCTTCCTCAGACCTTTTTTTGGCCCTGTTTAATGCCTCTCGTACTTCCAAGTCGATTGTACTGATATCTTCTTCCTGGGCGGGAGGTTCTGCCTCTACCTCTTTTTTCAGACCGGGTGATTTCCGTCTCGGCTCACCAAGTATTTGCGATTCAACTACTTCTATGACCTCAGATTCAGGTATTGAATCAATGTTAGTTGTTTTCGGATCTTCAACAATAGGCTGAGTTGGTATTTCGGGGGTCTTCTTCGGTATTGGAAGGGGTTTCCTTACAGGACTTTTCTGAGGAGTTTGTTGAGGTGTTGTTTTTTTGGGTTTCTTGGGTTTCTGACCACCAGCGAAAACATTTGCCGGCGCTGCTTTTGGTTTCCGTCTCCTCTGCACTTCCCAATCAACCGAACCAAGCGCCCGGACGGGTCCGAATAAGGATATGGTATACTATGACCACAATATAGGGGTCATGTCAGTTCTCAGGGAGGGGTCAATTGCACTATTTTCGAAACTCGTTGTTATGTTTGAATCAAACATTCGTCTTCCCAACTCAGCTATCATAGTCCCGTTGTCTACGCAGAGGGATTTTTCTGGCCAAAAGGCAGATCCGCCCCTCTCTGATGCCATTATATGTGTCATTTCCCGTATACGATTGTTACAGGCAACGCCTCCCCCCAGTAATATTTCTGATTTCCCAGTGAGAGCCATGGCTCTCTCTGCAACTTCAATGCAACTCGCGAATGAAACCTCTTGCAAGGAGTGGCATATCAAACCATGATCCGCCCCCTTCTTTGCATGGGCTATAGCTGCCCCCAAAATCCCGCTAAATGCCATATCTGTGCCGTGCACAGCATACGGTAGTGAGAGTATCTCTCCCGATCCATTTTTCTCTATGTATCCGATTGCCTTTTTTTCGATCACAGGTCCACCTGGAAATGGTATATCTATGGCCCTCCCGAACTTATCTAACATGTTACCAATACCGATATCCAGAGTCTCTCCGAGAACACGATATCTACCAGATGCTCTGGCAATAACTTGTGTATTTCCACCACTTACGTACAGCAATACAGGGTCTTCGCAGCCTGTCATTCGCCTCCCTATTTCGATATGTGCCACACAATGGTTAACTCCAATCAGAGGTACATCAAGCGCCATACTAATTGATCTCGCTACTGATGCCCCCACACGCAAGCACGGTCCGAGGCCAGGCCCTTGGCTATACGCAATGGCGTCAATGTCACTGCCTGCAACACCCCAGTCAGAAATTGCATCCTCTAAGAGGCCTCTTGACATGGTAACGTGGTGGTCTGCTGCCTCTCTAGGGTGTATGCCCCCTAGTTCCGGCCTGTAGAGAGAAGAGTTTGATTTCATAACTTCTTGGCCGTCAGTGGAAACCGCTCCGAATGAAAACGTATGAGCGGTGCTCTCTATACCTAGTATAACACCCACAGCCTTAGGAAATGGTGAGAGGATTAGAAATTACGGGTCAATACGATATGCATCCAGCCTTTGGGTAACTCATGGCAGACAGCATCCTAGTTCACAATACCGGTGAAGTTGCCACATTATCTCAGAGGACTTTCGACGGACCACTTTGCGGTCATGAGATGACCCAAAAGGATGATTTATTCATGGACAAAGGGACTGAAATACTTTTTTCTGACGGGTTTGTGACCGCGATAGAGTCGGCTGGAACTATATCATCAGAATGGCTGGGAAATAGCAATGTACGAGATATAGATGCTCGGGGGAAAGCGATAGTACCAGCGTTTGTTGACTCTCACACTCACTTGGTATGGTCTGGGGACAGAAGCGATGAGATCACAATGAGGTCGAGAGGGCTTGGTTACGAGGAAATAGGTAAACTAGGAGGTGGTATAAAACGCACAGTGGCTAACACGCGAAGATCCACCGAAGAAGAACTCAGAAATTTGGTAAAGAATAGAATAGATATGGCCCAAAGATCCGGAACAGGTAGGCTGGAGGCGAAATCAGGATACGGGTTAGACGTAGAACACGAGAAGAAATCACTCGAGGTGTTGGACTACTTCAACAGAAACGGATCTAACCAGATGGAATGCACATGGCTGGGTGCGCATGACATCCCAACAGGATTTACTAGGGGACAGTATTTGGATAATCTATTGGATGAACAATTGCCCATGGTAACTCAAAATAAACTGGCCAGATATGTAGATGTATTTTGTGAACCAGGGTGGTTTACCACAGATGAGACCACTCTAATATGTGAAGAGAGTAAAAAAATGGGTCTAGAGGTGCGTCTTCATGTCGATGAGTTTGTCGACTCTGGGGGTCTTGATCTTGCCACGGAGATCGGTGCTGTATCAGCAGACCATGTTGCGAGATCGCCAATGCCATCCAGAGTAGAAGCTAGTGAGAGCGGAACGATGCAAACATTCCTACCCGGCACCCCATATGCCCTAGGTAAACCTCTGGACCTGCCTCTCAAACAATGTATGGATGCAGGAGTATCATTCTCATTAGCCACGGATTTCAACCCAAACTGTCCATCCTTATCATTGCCATTTGTTGCAAGTTTGGCAGTACACAGGATGAAGTTAGACCCTGTAGCCTCTCTGGTTGCGATAACAAGGAATCCAGCTACAAGTTTGGATTGCTCTGGCACAGCTCACAGAGGAACGATAGAGGTCGGCATTGAGAGTAGGGTACTGATCTTGGAGTCGGAAAACTACGAATCGTTCCTTTCTCCCTTTGGTACCATGAACAACTTCGATATGATTAACTAATAAAAATCGAATTAAATCATATTGTTAACAAATATAGAATTCATTAAATAATTATAATTAACTCATGGAAAAAAAAAATTTCCTTCATTTCCCTAAGCCAGTAAATTCACAATATTTCTGAGTCTTCTCTTGTATATGGATACCTAAGTCTACAGACAGCCGGGCCGATAATGCACATTATCAGCCCATTTTTTGT
>TARA_B100000674_G_scaffold94675_2_pt1 | contig 103585 bp, 103 predicted proteins | sample TARA_B100000674 | Tara Oceans TARA_B100000674 (sample SAMEA2622759) | marine metagenome | biome: marine biome (ENVO:00000447); feature: surface water layer (ENVO:00002042); material: "saline water (ENVO:00002010), including plankton (ENVO:xxxxxxxx)" | depth 5 m | reverse complement strand
CCTCTACCCGACGACCCTGGAGGGAAGTATCGTCAACTGTCATTGAAGACTTTCAACGCGACGGGGTCATCATCATGCGCGAAGCATTCCCCGAATGGGTAGAACCATTGCGAGACGGTTTGCAACGTAACCTCGACAACCCTCAAAATTTCGCTTTTCCTTGCGAGAGCACCAGTGGCGACGAACCGGGAAGATTTTTCGATAGCTACTGCAACTGGCAATTAATTCCGGAATATCTGCTCTTTGCATTCACGTCTCACGCAGCATCTATCGCAGCACAACTCATGCAAAGTAAGACTGCGCAGCTATTCCACGAACACGCATTCGCTAAAGAACCTGGAACCCAAAAGGCCACGCCTTGGCACCATGACCTCCCGTATTACTGCATAGACGGAAGACAAACCGTTTCGATCTACATAGCCCTCGATGTGATTCCTGCCCCCACTGCTGTTCGATTTTTCAAAGGCTCTCACCGAGATGGCAACACATACCGACCCCGTGATTTCGCATCAGGTACCGAATACGACCACAACGACACATCACTTATTTCAGCGCCAGACATCGACCCAGACGGAACACATGTGTTCGTTGAAGCACTCGAACCCGGAGACGCCCTATGTTTCGATTTCCGAACCTTGCACGGTACAACAGCGGCGGAAATAAAAAGTCGCCGCCGCGCTTTCTCGACACGATGGATGGGCGACGACGTCCGGTACCTTGAACGTCAAGGTGAAACCTCCCCACCGCTACAAAACCTAGGTCTCCAGTCAGGCGACGTAATGCGCGACGACTTGTTTCCCGTACTCTGGCACCCACCCCACGATTGAGGAATACTCACCAAATGGACTCGATCAAAACACCCGAGCGCATGGAGTTAGTAGAACGTGTCGCCGCCCTCGGGCCTCATTTCGCCAAACGCGCAGCCGAATATGACAGAAACGCATCGTTTCCCGCAGAAAATTGGAACGACCTCACCAACGAGGGATTCCTCGGGCTTTGCGCACCCCTAGACGTAGGAGGGTTAGGCGGAGACTTTGTTGCCTACGCGTTAGTAAGTGAAGAAATCGGCCGACATTGCGCCACCACAGCTCTTACCTTCAATATGCACACCGCAACGGCCTTACTAGCCGGGTGGATAGCCGACCAGCTCGGTATGGATAACGAACAACAAAGCCACCTCGACCGGGTTCGACCACAACTGTGGAACGGGATGTGTCATCAGGGCATCATCCACAGCCAACCTTTTTCAGAAGGACGTACACCTGGCAGCGGCCAACCAATCGGAACAACAGCAGTGCCCGTAGAAGGGGGCTACAAAGTCACCGGTAAGAAAATTTTTGCATCACTTAGCGGCATAGCAAATATCCATAACGTCGTCGCCTTAGTAGACGGAGATCCCCGAGTTCGCTTGTTAGGTGTACCGGCCGACGCAGAAGGTGCGTCGATCGAAGGTGACTGGGATCCGCTTGGGATGCGAGGAACCGACTCACGTGACCTCATCCTCACAGAGGCATTCGTCCCTGACGACCATGAGGTACTTCCCCCGGGTGTTTTCGACGCAATGGTGCAACGATTCCCCTATTTCTACATGACCCTAAGCTTCTCCTACCTGGGCCTAATGCGAGCCATTTTGGACTTCACTGGCGAATATCTCAGAGGCGAACATGGAGTTGCTTCACGACGTGACAACCATGTCAAACAAGCAGGTTGGGCCGAGATGCAAATGATTTACGACAAGGCCCAGTCGTTGATGTACAGGGTGCTAACCGAGGCTGCAGTCGACCCCAGCAAAGCAGCGCTACGCCGTGCCTGGAGCACGATGGTCGCCATCATGGAAGGCGCACCAGAGATGGCGTCTCTGGCTATCCGAGTGTGCGGCGGCCGATCAATGCTCCGACCGAACAAACTCGAACAGCACTACCGCGATGCGCGCTGCGGAGCGACAATGCTGCCCTGGAGTGTCGAAGTATGCCTTGACCGCCTCGGTCGATACGACCTTTATCCCGACAACTAACAGACCGTCACTTTAAAGGCCACCACCACTGAGCATTAGAGTAAGACTGTGCGACGAATTCAACATTTCATTGATGGCCAGCACACCGCTGGAATCAGTGGTCGTGTCGGCGACGTGTACGACCCGGCAACTGGAAAAGTTCAAGCTCAGGTCGATTTAGCCTCAGGATCTGAGGTGGACCAAGCAGTTGCTTCCGCGACCAAAGCAGCGATCGGGTGGTCTGAGAGTTCCCTTACTCAACGAACTCAGATCATGTTTCGCTTCCGAGAACTATTGGCCTCCCGCACAGATGAGCTTGCCAAAGTCATTAGCAGCGAGCACGGAAAAGTTGTGTCAGACGCAGCGGGCGAAGTTGCACGCGGTCTGGAAAATGTTGAATTTGCCTGTGGGATAGCTCACCACCTCAAAGGCGAAATTAATGAACAAGTGTCTGATGGCATTGAGGTATACAGCTTGCGACAACCACTCGGAGTTGTCGCAGGAATAACGCCGTTCAATTTCCCCGCCATGGTGCCCGCGTGGATGTTTGCTACAGCAATCGCATGCGGAAACACCTTCATCTGCAAACCATCGGAGCGTGACCCATCAGCAGCGATGCTGATCGCTGAATGGTTGATCGAAGCTGGCCTCCCACCCGGAGTGTTTTCGGTTCTCAATGGCGACAAAGAAGCTGTGGACGCGCTGATCGATCACGAAAACGTTGCCGCTATCAGCTTCGTTGGGTCGACCCCCATAGCGAGCTACGTCCATGAGCGAGCCACTAAAGCCGGTAAGAGAGTTCAGGCATTAGGCGGAGCTAAAAATCACATGCTGGTGCTACCCGACGCCGATATCGACATGGCAGCGGACGCCGCAGTGAGCGCAGCGTACGGGTCCGCAGGTGAGCGATGCATGGCAGTAAGCGCACTTGTTGCGGTCGGATCAGTCGCAGACGAGCTCGTGCAGGCAATCGCCAACAGAATTCCGGCAGTCAAGGTCGGACCCGGAAACGAGCCTGAGGCAGAAATGGGTCCACTGATCACACAAGAACACCGTGACCGGGTAGCCGGCTATGTCGAAAGAGCCCAAAAAGCAGGAGCTGTTGCCGTAGTAGATGGAGCCGCAGCTGATCTTCCCTCCGACGGATTCTTTTATGGACCAACGCTGCTAGACGAAGTCACCTCCGACATGGAGTGCTACCAAGACGAAATCTTTGGACCGGTATTGAGTGTTGTTCGAGTCGACACATTCCGCGAGGCGATTGATTTGATCAACTCGAATCCTTTCGGAAATGGAACTGCGATTTTTACGCGTGACGGCGGAGCCGCCCGCCAGTTCCAACACGAAGTGCAAGTAGGAATGGTCGGAATCAACGTTCCGATCCCAGTACCAGTCGCCTACCACTCATTTGGCGGATGGAAAGCATCTCTATTCGGAGACACACACATGTACGGACCCGAAGGAGTGCGCTTTTATACCAGAGCAAAAGCGATCACCGCCCGCTGGCCCGACCCGACCTCCAGCCAAGTTGATCTAGGGTTCCCACAAAATCAGTGATCGAGACTTACTCGCAACGTAAAACGTGCACCACGCAGACAGCGCCTATCCCAACCATGTGGGCCATTCCAACCCGAGCTTCGGGTTGCTGCCGATCACCGGCCTCTCCCCGTAACTGAGACACGATTTCAGCGATCTGACCTACACCAGTGGGGCCAATCGGATGTCCCATAGCCAGAAGCCCCCCCGAAGGACTGAAAGCGCAGCTACCACCAATGTCGAAGTCTCCCGACTCGACACGAGATGCTGCTTCACCTGGCTTGCACAGACCCAATGCTTCCGCGTACAACAATTCCTCAATCGCAAAAGCGTCATGAACCTCAAGGACATCAATGTCTGACGGATCCACGTTCGCTTCCTCGAACGCAGCCATCCCAGTCTCAGCAGTCAAAGCGGCGTCAATACCGACACCTTCCCCATACAGACCCTCGGTTCTAGTAACCGACGAAAGAACCTGAACAGCTCGAGACCGGTCAAGGTTTAAGCGCTTAATCCCATCTTCTGATGCCACGATAACCGCGGCAGCCCCTTCACCAACCGGACAGCATTGAAGTCTCGTCAACGAACCAGAAATAGGTTCGGAAAGAATTTCCTCCAGGGTTCGAACCTTCTGGCGTTGCGCAAAAGGATTGAGAGATCCGTTCCTATGATTCTTTAACGCGACACGTGCAACCTGCTCATCACTGACCCCATGTAAATCCATGTACTCAGAAGCCAACAATGCGAAGTGGGTGAACGGCACAATAGACCCACCTTCAAGGTTTGGAATTCCAGCTTGACCCGGCGCTGCACCTAGACCCCCCCGGGGTTTATCAACGCCCAAAGCTAAGACAACGTCGGATCTCCCCGAAGCAACTTCAAGGCACGCCTGAGCTACCGCAGATGACCCTGAAGCTGACGCATTCTCAACTTGGGTCATGGCGATGCCGGTAGCCCCTAGTCGGCTCAGCATGATCCGACTAGACCCCATACCCAATAAAGCAGTTCCGGTATACGCAGCCTCGATATCAGGCCACATGACGCCCGCGTCTACCAAAGCAGCCCGGACCGCAGTTATTCCTAAGTCCACATACGTGGTCTCACTTCGGCGTTGATAAGGATGCAGACCTGTCCCAACCACAAACACAGGTCTGTCTGACAACAAACTGCGACTGCTCATGTCACTACCTGAAAATGTAAATCGACGACCGGGTTTCCATCGTTATCTTCACCATCCACGAGCACCCCTATAACGGAATCACCGACAGCAACTGCCTCACCTTCAACAATGGCTTTCAACACGGGGCCGGCGACCAACTCAACTACCCCAACCGTAAAAGGGGTAGATGGTGACGGATGATGGTGACGATGAACCGTTGCTACCGCTCGAACTGAGCCCTTCGCTTCAAGCTCAAATTCATCAAGTTCTGTCGCTAACGCGCCACATTTTTCACATCCATAGGGATCAGGCGGAAATGCAATCCGGAGACAAATCGCGCACCGATGTCCCACCATTACAGGGGGATCTGTCATCTTCAACAGCTGCGGGTGTCTTGGTTGACTAGTCATAAAGATCGAAGGTAAGTAACGGTAGTCAAGATAGAAGGCGCACTGCTGCAGTCACTGCGGCCGCGCCCACAACCACCGCAAACATCGGAACCCGTTTCCAACTCAGTACCGCGGCCACAACGATTCCCGCCACCCGGGCGTCAACCACCAACTCGCCACGAGTGCTTAATGTTTGCAACGCTGTCACCGCACACAAAATCGACAACGGCACCATCGCCAGCACCTGTCTAGAACGATGTCCCAAACGATCGGGATCAACCAGCGCCATCCCAAGAGCTCTCTGACCGTAAACCCCGACAGCTAGGACTGCCACCACACCCCAAGTGAGCATTAGGCCCGCTCCCCATTTCGGTTTCGCAGAGCCAACAGGGCCGGAAGCGCTGCCACTAAGAACGGCAAACCCCCCTGTAACACTTCGACCAATGCCAACGCGATGCCCGCGCCCAATATTGCGATCAGACGAGCATTGGTTGTTGTCAATTGCGGACGAATAATCGCAATAAATAAAGCTGGGAACATAGCGTCCATCCCCAGAGCTTTTGGGTTCGAAACCCAATCACCGATCACCACTCCGAGCGAAGCTCCCAACCACCAAGGCAAAACAAGCCACAGTGACATCGCGACGTAGACCCTGCGAACATCTGTGTCCTTTTGCTCCCTATTCGCCAAGGCAATATTGGGATCAAATGCAGCGAATGCAGCCACAGCACGCTTCCATCTCTCAGGCCATAAGCGAGGCGCTAACGCCGCAGCCAAAACACCGAAACGCGTCGCAGTTAAACACCCGGCCACGACCCCTGCAGTCGCACTCCCGCCAGCGGCAGTTACCGCTGCATACGCCAAGGTCGCAGTCGCAGAATTCACCAGCAGCGTTGCGGCGACAATTATCCACGGAGGGGTACCTGCAGTGCTGTGAACTAGTGACACCGTAATTGCGACAGTGAAATAGGTGAACGCAATGGTCCACGCTTCGCCCAAAGTTAAAGACGTTCCAGTAGGTATTTGACGCACTGGCAAATCATGCCAGCCCAAGCGCAGTGCGTTCTCGCTAGTTTGGTGGATATGGCTGATGTGTCCGATATTGCCGAGTGGTGTTCGCAGCGCGGCTATCAACAAGCGACACTCAGAACCCGACGACCAAATTTGTGTGCCGCCCTGCGTGAGGCGGGAATTGAGATCGTCGACGGCCCTTCGAGTCTTGTCCTGTGGCTTGACGACGAAATCTGTTTTTCTGCCCCATGGACCCAAAGCTCAAGTGGGGGAGAGGTGTTGATCGAAGCATCTCTCCCCATGACAAGAGGTGTTCACGCACTAGCAGTTGAGACCGACAGAGCAGTGATCTTGAGCGCAGACGGTAATGGATATCGACGCATCGAATTCACCGAAGGTCAAATGGCCGCAGTTGATATCAAACCGCTGACAACGAACACCATTGATGAGTCGGCGAGACAAGCAGGTTTTACCTTGATCGATAGATGGGTGGACTGGTCGATGGATCCACCGCTGCACAGTGACCCATGTCACTTGTCACTATTCCGTAACGTTTAACAGGGAACCAAAATGCTCAGCTGGCCGTTGTAAAGCAAAGGCCGAGGATATGGAGGACACGTGCGTCGGATTTGGGCAGCTGTCACTTGTTCAATACTGCTGAGTGCCTGCGCACCCGACAACGCCGGAGATCACTACCCCGATCGACGAGTTGACCTTTCATCTGCTCAGCTGCAATTGGCGGCGTCCCTCACTCCATTCACTTCATGTGAACCATTTCTCAAACATGTCAAAGCTAACGCATTAGCAATGGTTGGACCGTGGGGTCTAGAAGGCCAGGCCTATCCGGAAATACTGGAGTCCTCAGACATGGCGGAGGCTGCGACGGACACGGCGATGAAGTCCGCAGACCCGGTCCCAGACGTTGACTACAGCTCCACAAACACCCAGGAGGTCGGCGTAGACGAGCCGGACATAGTCAAGACCGATGGCAAACGAATCGTTGCCATCATTGACTCCGAACTTCAGGTCGTTGACGCTACGGGTGACCGTCTTCGCTCACTAGGGCAAGTTCGTTTTGAAGATTTCTGGCCCCAAGAAATGTTCCTGAGCGGAGACAAGGTCACCATTTTCGGCCAAATGCACAACAATCCGAGCATCGTCCGAAGATCTGGGAACTTTTACGGGCCTTGGAGCCCAATCACCACGATCATGAGCGTTGACATTGGTCAAGAGCGCCCGCGCATCACCCGTCAACTACATCTTGATGGGGCATATATCAGTAGCCGACTTGTCGATAACACCGCCCGCATTGTGTTGCAGAGCCGACCTACCGGTTTGGAATGGTCATACCCCGAGGGATCAGGGTTAAGAGCGGAACGACGCGCAGAAGAAGAGAATCGAAAAATCATTAGGCAGTCCACCATCGATAATTGGGTGCCTTGGTTCGTCCTCGAGAACGGCCGTGGCGAGCTAGTGCAAGAGGGAACTCTCACAACATGCAATCGGATCTACCACCCGACTTCCAACAGTGGGCTTCGCATGCTCAATGTCGTGACCATCGATCTCGAAACTGAACTATCTCCCCACGAGCACACCACCTCGGTGCTGGCAGATGGGCAAACGGTTTATTCGTCAACAACAAGCATGTACGTCGCAACTACCGAATGGGTTGACCGACGGTTCGATGATGTTTGGAATACCGACCCAGCCGAACGACCGCCGGTTATGACCCGAATCCACAAATTTGATATCAGTGATCCAATCCACACCCGTTATCGCAACTCAGGGCAAGTCATCGGCACTGTTCTCAATCAATACTCAATGTCAGAACACAACGGGTACTTCCGAGTAGCCACCACTGATCACCAATGGTGGTCTCCCGACGGTAACGCCAACAGCGAAAGCTATTTGACGGTCCTCAAAGACACTGACGACGGACTTACCGAAGTAGGTCGCATCGGAAATCTAGGCAAAGGAGAGCGCATATATGCGGTCCGATTTCTAAATGATCTAGCAACGGTTGTCACATTTCGCCAGACCGACCCTTTGTACACGATCGACCTCTCACAACCTGAACAACCACGTCTGCTCGGAGAACTAAAAATTTTGGGCTACTCGGCGTATCTTCATCCCGTTGGAAACTCATTACTGCTCGGGGTGGGACAAGATGCCCTTGAAACCGGGCAAACAACAGGCACACAAGTCTCACTATTTGACATCAGTGACCTTTCGCAGCCTAAACGCGTCGACCAGTGGCAACTGCCTGGAGCCAGTAGCGAAGTTGAGTTCAACGCCCGAGCCTTCTTGCATTGGACCGCCGAAAATCTTTTTGTTCTTCCCCTAGCAACCCATCGAATCGACGACGCTACAAGTGAGCCGTTCGTAGGGGCCGTTGCGTTGGAATTGAATGACAACAAGCTGAGAGAACGCGGACGTATTACTCACCTAAAGAAACCACCTCAACGAAATTGTGAAACGTGGCTAGAAGACACCGAAGATGAAACGGAAATCGAACGACAATATTGCTGGGTCAATTTTGATTGGAGAGCAAACATTCAGCGATCGCTTGTGATCGGCGAAAAAATTTATTCATTATCTTCTTTGGGGATACTGACCAGCGAAATCGGATCCCTCCAACCGCTATCTTTCCTCGATTTCTAGGTCAACCCTGTGCCGTATCGATCCCCGCTGATAACGAAAAGTGAATGAGTGCGTCACTTAATTGTTCATAGCCTGCCCGGTAGGCAATAGTGGTGTCATGAGCGAAGTCATATGGGAGGAAGCGCCCAGCCTTCAAAGTCCGCTCTTAGTCGTTGCTTTCGAAGGCTGGTTCGATGCAGGGGAATGCGCCACAGGAGCAATCCAATGGATTGTTGACCAACATGACGCACGGCGAATCGCTTGTATCGACCCAGAAGAATTTTTTGATTTCCAAGAGAATCGACCGCTTGTAGAAATCGCCGATGATGGTGAACGGCGAATCAAGTGGCCGTCACTAGACGCTCACGTCATCGAAAATGATTTTCCGCATGATCTAGTGCTCCTATCAGGGCTTGAACCGCGGATGAGATGGCGAACATTTTGTGACTCTGTTGTCGAAATAGCTCACGACACAAAATGTGAGATGGTGGTCACTTTGGGAGCAATGGTGGCCGGAATTCCGCATTCGCGACCTGCTGAAGTCAAGGGCAGTGCCGCGAGCGCTGAACTCGCTAGACGACTTGGTCTAGACCGCCCTAGCTACCAAGGCCCTACTGGGATCATCGGTACCTTGCACGATGCTCTAGACAGCGCAGACCTTCCTGTCATATCGCTGAGGGTCGGCGTTCCTCACTACGTTGCTGGCCCCCCCAATCCCAAAGGAACCCGAGCTCTTCTTGCTGAATTTGAAAAAGTGACGGGTGTGCCGACTGGTTACAGCGACCTTGACGCAAGCGTTCTTGAATGGGAGCAACGAGTAAGCGACGCAGTCGAACAGGACTCTGAAATTGTTGGGTATGTCCGTCAGTTAGAGGAAGAAGCAGATCGAGCCGAAGCTTCCGACCTTCCTTCAGGGGACGACTTGGCTGCCGAATTCCAAAAATTTCTGCGCGAACAACGCGACGAATAGCTCAAGACCTCAAATTAAAGTGTTCGCTTGCTGACGTAACAACTGATCAGCCAGTACCAAACAGACCATCGCTTCGACCATAGGCACCGCGCGAGGCAGAACACACGGGTCGTGTCTACCCTTCGCCGCTAAGACTGTGGCTTCATTAGATTGCGTAACGGTTTCTTGGGGTGAAGCAATAGTCGCTGTTGGTTTGAAGGCAACTCTCATGACCAAGTCTTCGCCGTTACTTATCCCGCCTTGTACTCCACCACTGTTATTGGTGGAGGTGGATGGTGCGCCATTCGGGCCTGGAACGAAAGGATCATTGTGATCACGGCCTGTCATCAAGGTTCCAGCAAAACCGCTGCCAATTTCAAAACCTTTTGCGGCCGGAAGAGACATCAGCCCTTTGGCCAATTCGGCATCCAGCTTGTCGAAAACTGGTTCACCGAGCCCCGCAGTCATATTTCGAACGAGGCAAGTGACAACTCCTCCTAACGAGTTACCATCTTTTCTCGCTTCCTCTATAGCAGTGGTCATGGTCTTGGCTGCCGATGGATCAGGACACCGAGTTGGATCAGCTTCAACCTCCTCGCGAGTCACAGTCGCAGGGTTAACGTCTGCTTCAATACCGTGTACAGAACTGACCCAGCTGAGTACTTCTATGCCAGCGACCTGACTGATTAGCTTCCGAGCAATGGCGCCTCCTGCGACACGCCCGATTGTTTCGCGAGCTGACGCTCGACCTCCTCCCTGCCAGTTCCGAATCCCGTATTTGGCTTCAGTTGTCCAGTCAGCGTGACTTGGCCTGTAGGTGGTTCTCATGTCGTCGTAGGCGCCAGAACGAGCATCTTCATTTCTCACTAACATGCCGATGGGCGAGCCAATAGTGCGACCCTCGAATACCCCGCTGAATATTTCTACGCGGTCAGCTTCTTGTCGTTGCGTTACCAGCCTGCTCTGACCCGGACGACGCCGGTCGAGTTCGATCTGAATGTCGTCATCGGTGAGCTCCAAACGCGGGGGACAACCGTCGACGACCACTCCGACGCCCCCACCATGAGATTCGCCGAATGTAGTGATGCGGAATTGTTTTCCAAAGGTGTTCCCGGCCATACCACCGAGAGTAGAGGTCGCGAGCCCCAACTCACGAAGAGATTCTCTAACTAGAACTATTTCCTAGGTAAATAGCGGTAATGATTGCAGGAATGGAACTCATCGACGCAGCGTTAGTTGTGGGCGCTGGACTGGTCGCGGGAATAGTGAATGCGATGGCAGGAGGGGGTTCGCTCCTTACGGTTGCGCTTTTGAACGTCTTCGTGGGGCTGCCTGGACTGGTGGCAAACGGCACAAATCGTGTCGGCGTTCTCGTCCAAAACGCTTCGTCGGTTGCGAGTTACCGCAAAGAAGGCATCAGAGGTTTCCGAAGAGCAGTCCCAGTATTGGTGCCAGTAATCGCAGGTTCATTGTTGGGGTCTTTGCTGGTGTCAAGCGTAACGGATGAGACCTTTGAACGAATTTTCGGAATTCTGATGGTTCCTCTGCTGTTCTTGAGCCTCCGGTCCCCGAAGAATGTTGGCTCGCAAATCAACTGGCATCCGGTAACAACCGCAGTGATCTTCTTTGGGATTGGACTATATGGCGGCGCATTTCAAGCCGGTGTGGGACTTTTGATCGTCGTCGCCCTTTCAAGATCCGGACTTGACTTGGTTAACGCGAACGCTGTCAAAGTTGTCGTCATCTTGGTACTTACAACTATCGCTGTTCCCGTTTTCATTGTGCGCGGACAAGTCGATTGGGGGTTCGCTGTAGTTCTCGCCATCGGTTTTGCCGCAGGTGGATGGATAGGCGCACGAGTCGCCGTTCGAGGTGGTGAAAAGATCATCAAACCAGTACTCATCGGTGCAGTTGTGGCACTTGCTGGTCGAATGATCGGACTTTATTAATCTCAACGCTCTAGCCTGCGTCCGTGATCTTTGACTTAGACCTCGACCGTGTGCGCAACCGTCCAGGGATTAAATGGGAGCGCCACGGCAACGATGTGCTCTCGGCGTGGGTTGCCGATATGGATCTCGAAGTTCCAGACTTCATCACCAGTGCAGTGATCGAGAGAATCAAGGAAGGCGGCCTGGGTTACGGTTTCTACGACGAACCGATTCCGGTGTTAGAGGCCTTCAAAACTCGAATGTCCAAAGCCTTTGATTGGAGCGTCGCAACCTCTGATGTTCTCCGGGTACATGACGTCATTCAGGGACTCGAGTGGGTTCTTGAAACGCTGACGCCACAAGACTCAAGCATTGTCGTTCAAACCCCTGTCTATCCGCCCTTTTATTCCAGTGTGGAAGGAACGGGAAGAAATTGGGTAGCTAACCCGCTTCGTGAAACTGAAGACGGGTGGGAACTCGATTTCAATCACCTAGAAGAAGTGGCTGCCCGAAATGACGTCTCGGCCCTTCTGCTCTGTCACCCGCATAATCCCTGCGGTTTTGTTATGAATAAAACAGACCTGGCACATGTCGTGGACATAGCGAACCGCAATGACCTGTTGATAATTTCCGATGAGATCCACTGTGATCTGGTGTACTCACCAAACACCCACGTTCCGACGGCATCAATCAGCGATGTGGCTGCAGAACGCACAGTGACCCTCATTGCAGCAACCAAAACGTTCAACATGGCCGGTCTGCGTATGGCATTCATCCATAGCTCATCGACCAGGTACGCGCCTTTACTGAAAGAAATTCGTCCCCGAATGCTCGGTGGAATTAATGGCCTTGGCCAAGTAGCCACAGTGGCGGGATGGGAACACGGTGATCAGTGGATAGCTGAGCTAGTTGAGGGACTTGACCACAATCGCCACTTTCTTTCTGCATTGTTGAATGAACACCTCCCGCAGGTGCGTTATCGACTTCCGCAAGCGACTTATCTCTCCTGGCTCGACTGTCGCGCGTTGGAGCTAGGAGATGATCCGGCAGAAGTTTTCTTATCGCGGGGCAAGGTAGCTCTCAATTCCGGACTCGACTTCGGTGCTGAAGGAGCAGGATTTGTTCGACTCAACTTTGCTACTTCGCCGGAGATGCTAACCATGCTTGTTGAACGCATGGCTTCAGCAATTTAAGCCGAGTCCTTTAAATCCTCAAGGTTGCCTTTGCGTGCCTGGCGTCGCAGCACCAAGGGGTACCCCACTGCTCCAACCGCAAAAAATAGGAACCACTGCACAGCGTAAGCCAGATGAGGGCCAAGGTCAGTAGGAGGAGGGTCAACGGCCACAGCTTCAGCTACTGATGGGTTGCTGGCTATCAACTCGACGTACACCGGTGCGAGGGAGAGAGCAACTTGCTGATCTACCCGAGCTACGTCAGTTCGAGCGAGCGTTTTGATGACTCCGTCGGCTCGGTCACGAGCTCCTATAGCCCCTCGAGTTTGACTAAGTCGTACCCTTCCGACCAGAGAAACGTCACCGGTTGGTGCCTCAAGCTCTTTGATGTCACACAATGGTGCGCTCAGCCAGCCGGCGACCACTAGAACCCCTTCGTTGCTGCTGACTTTGAGGGGAACAGCCAAATGACAACCCGCTATGTCTTGGTGACTGCGGTTTCGTATCAACACGCTGTCACTGGCTGACCAGCTCCCGTTGAGTTGCACCAAACGAAACTCAAAAATATCTTGCGCTTCGAAAAGGTCCGCGGCCTCCAGCATCACTGTGTCTGCGCGATCTAGTACGACGTCGTTGCGGTCAAGTCGTTTTTGGTGTCGCCCGAATTGCCATGTTCCAGCTAGCAGAAAGGTAACCAACAACAGCAACACGAGCATATGAGCCGCTATCCACTTAGGTTGCCGAACAAAGCTGTACATCAGTTGCACGCTAGCCGTCCCCGTAGACTGATCGGCCGTGTACCGCCGCCTGAATTTCGTGGCTTCTTGTGTTCTGACTCTCGGCATCACTGTTGCCTGCGCTGAACCCGAAGCAGATCAAGCGATCTTTGTGCAACGCGAAAGTACGACCACTGACCCGTCGAATAGCACCCAATCGCTGCGAGTCTCCTCAACTGTTGAGGTTTCCGAAGCCGACGCCCGAGCCGACGATCCGGCACCGACTACCGCTCCTGAAACGCCAACTTACAACGCCACAACGACAACTCTCAAAAAGCGACCATGGACATTGCTTGCAGGTGGCGATGTGCTTCTCGACTTAACGGAACCAGAAGGTGTCGATCCCTTTACGAAAGTTGAGCCGAGTCTTTCTTCAGCAGACGTCGCGATCGTCAACCTTGAGATGGCTATCACTGAACGCGGGGAACCCTATGACAAAGAGTTTGTTTTTCGAGCGCCGGGTTCTGCAGCGCTGACCCTTGCTGGCGCTGGCGTAGATGTTGTTTCGTTGGCCAACAACCACATTCTTGATTTCGGATCAGAAGGGCTGGAAGACACCATCTCGGTTCTTGACGAGGTAGGTATTTTGCGCCCCGGAGCAGGAGCGAACAACGCCGAAGCTTACGCCCCGAGAGTGCTTGTTTTGGATAACGAAATCAGGGTGGCTTTCGTGTCAGCATCAGCAATTATTCCCGGAGGTTTTTCTGCCGGAGCTGAACGACCCGGTATCGCAGATGCAAAATGGGCGATTCCGAGGGTACTAGCAGCTGTTCGAGCGGCTGCGAGCGGAAACGACGTCGTGGTAGTCAGCATTCACTGGGGTGTGGAGCGAGCGACCTGCCCATCACAAGATCAACGAGATCTGGCTCAACAGCTAATAGAAGCAGGGGCGAACCTCATACTCGGGCATCATCCACACGTTTTGCAGCCCATAGAGACATTTGATCGCACCGTCATAGCGTATTCGCTCGGAAACTTTGCGTGGCATCCGCGATATGGCATCACCGGCGACACAGGTGTCCTCGAAATTTTCTTCGATGGACCGATAGTGGAGGGTTACCAGTTCCACCCACACATCCTCGACTATCTCGGCGGTGCGATGCCGGTCGATAGCGGAGATCGTTACGATCGCATCATCGACATAGTTGAAGGAAGATGCGAAGCGCACAGTCCCGAACCGCCCACCACAACTGAAGTGATTACCGAGGAGGACCGTGATGCAACGGCCCCAACGACGGAGGGGTGAGCTTACGAAATTGATACCTTCTCGATCTCATCAAACGGCTCAAAATTAAGTACCTGCCCCAAGAACGAAAGTTCCGCATCTAAAGCTCGAATGATTGTCTCAGCCTTTCTGAAACCATGGCTTTCTCCTTCAAAAAGAACATAAGTGTGTGGGATAGATGCTTGGGTAAGTGCACTCACGAGTTGTTCCGCTTGTGACGGTGGCACCACGGGGTCATCAGCACCTTGGAGAATGATCATGGGAGTTGACAGTTGATCTGTGTGCAGAATCGGTGACCGCTCATCATAGATCTCTCTTTGGGAGGGCCATTCCCCGACAAGAGAGTCCAAATAACGAGCCTCGAACTTGTGTGTGTCCTGCGCGAGTGTTGCGAGGTCAGCCACCCCATACCGCGATATCCCTGCCGCGAAGAGCGAGCTTTTCGTTAATGCGCATAGTGTTGTGAAACCTCCCGCTGAACCGCCCTTGATAGCGAGGCGGTTGGGGTCAACGACGCCTTTATCTGCGAGGAATCGCGCTGCTGCTAGGCAGTCCTCGGTGTCGGCGATACCCCACTGACCTTTAAGTTTGTTTCGATATCGAGTTCCGAAACCTGTACTTCCGCGGTAATTAACGTCAACAACGGCAATTCCCCGATTAGTCCAATATTGAATTGCGGGATCAAAAGATGATCTGGCTGAACCTGTGGGCCCACCATGGCTAAGGACTAACAACGGTGGCAACTCTGAAGAGGAAAGACACGAAGAATTTGTAGGAGCGAAATAGAAACCGTGAGTGATCTCCGAAGATGCATCGCCGATGGTTATGGATTCGGGAATAGAGACGTCGTTAGGCGCCAAGAGCGGTGGATGCGAATCGCTGAGTTGTTCGCATGTTCCGTGTTTGTCTATCGCCAGTACAGCGCTCGTCGACTCCCAACCTGCAGCAACGCTCACCACCCTTCCGTCATGGAGCGTGTCTATCCCGTTGAATTCAGTCAGACCGCACTCGACTTCTAGTAGGCCTGATTCATTTATTTGACCAATTCGTCCTACCCCATTGTCGATCCAACTGCACCAGAGGTCTTCCCCGGACCAGGTGTAGGTTCGTTGGCCAAATACCCAACTAGGAGTACCGAATTCCAACTCGGCCTCAAAAACGGGTTTGGACATCTTTCGGGAAATATCTACAGCGTGAATATTCCACCAGTCAGTCGCGTCGCTTACCACATGTAGTTGCCCGTCAGGCGAAAATCTCGGTTGCTGTAGTGCGGGTCCATCAAGCACTACTTGGTGTCCGGTCCACCCCGAAGGAGCACGTTTTGCTATGTGTAAACGCACGTGATCCCACGGCATCGAAGGGTGATCCCAAGACAAATAGGCGAGTTGAAGGCCGTCAGGCGACACCACTGGTGAAGAATAAAAATCTGCACCAGAGGCAATCTCGGTTACCTCCCCGGTCTCGGTTACGGTGACCAACATGTTGTGAGGTTGCCCACCCTCTCCCTGATGTCGTTCCGTGACCCAAATTGTTTCGGTGGAGTCCGGCACCTCAACACCGTTTGCAAAACGATGTCCACGCAAGACAGACGGTTCGGCGGTTATTGGGCGAAAGTCATCGTTGAGAAGCCAAAGTCGTTGATCCTCAAACGAGGTAACCCAAATTCCGCTTTGTGTTGGCAGCCAGCCTCCTCCGCCATACTCGTGAACCAAAGTCCGAACGTTGAGATCGTCAGGGCCAAGGGTCTCGCAACGAACGCCATCAAATTTTACTAATGCTGTTCTCCCCGCCTCAGCCGGGCGACCTTCAAGCCACAAAACTTCACCGTTAAACGCTCTTGCTTCAGACAGTCGAACAGCACCGCTTGCTAGTTGCTCAGAGGTGAGTTGTGACGGCCAACTGCCGTATGGATGATCTTCTTTCACGTGCACCTCGAAATAGCTGATCTATGAATTGCATCACGCTAGCGGTTAGGTAAGATCCACCCGGCTGAAAGACCGTGGCTTGGTTACTTGAGCACGGTCTTTTGGAACAAGCACAGTTTTTACATCAGAGTCGCGACTCTGCACCAAAGAGTTGCAAGGCGTGCGCTCCGGATCTCCCACCGATCTGAGAGCGTTCCGTGAGCCGAGGGAGAACCCACCGACTCCCTCGGCTCACATCTTTTTGATTCTTTATCTTGAGGGCCTAGTGGTCGTCGAGGTTGGTCACGATCCGCTCCACCTCGACTCTCGTGGTTTGCAAACGCGCTCGGCACCACTCGATTAGTTCAGAAGCTCGTTCGAGGTCGACCGCCAGTGAGTCGATGTTCACATCGTCGCCGTCGAGTTTTTCAAGAATTGAATCTAATTCTTGCGTGGCGGTCTCAAAGGTGAGTTCTTCGTCGGTCATATTGACTCCTTACTCTCGCGTGTTTCCGATTCACTCACGGTGCTGGTGATCAACAATTCGGCAGTTTCACTGAATAATGTGCTTCCAAGGGGAACGTGATCTCGGACTATTTGACCGTCGTGATCGCGCGTAATCGAAAATCCGCGGGCCAGTATGCGGTCGGGGTGAAGGGCGCGAAGCAAATCAGAAATTCGATCCAACCGTTGCGAACTTCGACTAATTGTCGTTAAACCCAAATTCGACAAACGGCCGCTAACTGCAGTTAATCGTTCTTCCCTGATATCGAGAGTTCTGCGGGCCCGATCACCAATCGCTCTTACCGAGTACGAAATGGCTTCACTAGCCCTGTCATGGCTGTTTACCGCGAGAGTGACAATGCGTCGTGCCGACAAGTCGAGCTTTTGATGAAAAGCCCCGACAGTCTGCACTAATGCAGCAGCGCAGGCTGTCGGAGTTTTGTACGCAGTGTGAGCAACCTCATCGACTATTGACCGGTCAATTTCATGACCTATGCCTGAAAGAACGGGTCGGGTTGAGTTGGCTACCGCAATCGCCACGCTTTCGAGATCAAACGCCATAAGGTCAGTACGCGCTCCACCGCCTCTCACCACTGCGATCACATCAACGTCAATATCTCCCAGTGTCTCAATCGCTGATACCAAACCGCTTTCCGCTTCACCTCCTTGCACCGGTGAATGAGCGAGAGAGATTTTGAAGGGATAAGAACTCGAGGAAATTTCGTTTACGAAGTCGTTGTAGGCAGCACTTCCGTCAGAAGTAATCAAACCGATATGTAGAGGAACCAAGGGCACTTTCAGAGCGCTATTTGCATCTAATAGGCCAGCGCTGGATAAGGACCTCAACACCCGTTCCCGATCTACTGCGAGTTGCCCCAGTGTGTGAGTGGGATCTATAGCGGTCATCAGAAGCTGAACTCGACCTTGAGGCGCAAAAAAGGAAAGCTCTCCCTTTATCCGTACTCGTATCCCGTCGACCAACGGACCGGCTTCAGCCCTAGCTAGAACAGCCTCGACTCCCTGCCTGCGTCCCCTCCACAGAGCAACAGACATTTTGTCCACGCGACTTCCCTCGGAGTCGGGTTCAATAACATCGAAGTAAACGTGACCGGAAGAAGCAACGTTAAGACCCACAATCTCGCCCTCTACCCATATTTCTTCGGGAAAAACAGCTGAAAATGTGTCCCGAATCGCTTGACAGAGATCCCCGACTGACCAGGTGTGTGTCTCCGTCACCGTCGGAGCCAAATGTTTGTGTGCATCACAGGTGACCTTAGGCCGGAAACTACTCGCTCGGGAGCAGCCACAGATATAGAGGCTCTGGTTGATGGTGAGAGAAGCGCCGAGAGATAGGCTCACACCCGGAAGGTTGCCAGAGCGGACGAATGGGGCGGCCTCGAAAGCCGTTGTGGCCTCCGGGTCACCGTGGGTTCGAATCCCACACCTTCCGCCAATACGAATATTCGGTCCGACCCCGGTCTTTAGCGTCTCTCAGCGAAGAACTTTGACAGAATCGCGCCGCACTCGTCTGCCAACACACCGCTGGTGATTTGTGCTTGGTGGTTCAGTCGAGGATCAGCCAAAAGGTTATACAACGTTTCAACGGCGCCCGCCTTGGGGTCATGCGCTCCAAACACCACATGCGAAACGCGGGCGTTGAGTGCCGCCCCAGCGCACATTGGGCATGGTTCCAAGGTTGTGACCAGCGTCGCCTCGTCCAGGTACCAGTTCCCTAACTGCGCAGCAGCGTCACGTAAGGCCAAGATTTCTGCGTGAGCGGTTGGATCACCTGTTAGCTGGCGTTCGTTGTGGCGTGACGCAATAACCGTGCCATCCACTATTACCAACGCACCTACTGGGACGTCTTCATGCTCAATTGCCTTTTGAGCCTCTTCAAGGGCGAGGCCCATCGCTTCTTCAAGCTTCATGGCGGAGAGTGTGGGATTCGAACCCACGGAGGCCGGTTAGACCTCACACGCTTTCCAAGCGAGCCCATTCGTCCGCTCTGGCAACTCTCCCTGGTCATCGGCCCACGAGGCGACCAGGTGATCTGCGGCACACAGCGAAATCCGCTGAGAGCTGCTGCCTCCCGGCCCTGACTCGATTCACGGGACGCTGTTGCACAGGACCCGGCCGCCACGTGGAACGATGACGCGCTCTTAGGCTACTTGCCCCTCAGCGCCGCGGCACCCAAGTAGCATCAGCGACTAATGGTGTACCAGTCTTTGTATCGACGCTTTCGACCCCAAAGCTTTTCTGAAGTTGTTGGCCAAGACCATTTAGTAGCCGCGCTCCGAAACGCAGTGATCGAAGAAAGAGTTGGGCATGCGTATTTGCTCAGCGGTCCACGAGGAACAGGTAAAACCTCGACAGCACGCATACTCGCCAAAGCCCTTAATTGCCTTGAGCCTCCCGGTAACGGTGAACCCTGCGGAGTTTGTGAAAGCTGCGTCGCTTTTGAATCGGGTAGTTCCATGGACTTAGTTGAGTTGGATGCCGCCTCCAACAACAATGTCGCAAACATTAGGGAGATCACAGCAAACGCCGCCCTCGGTAGCCCTGGTAAACGAAAGATTTACCTTCTTGACGAAGTTCACATGCTTACAACGGCTGCTTCTAACGCTCTCCTCAAAACCCTCGAAGAGCCTCCAGAACATGTCATCTTTATTTTGGCGACCACTGATCCACAAAAAGTGCTTCCCACTATTCGCAGCAGAACACAGCACGTGGAATTGACATTGGTGCCAGCGCGAATTCTTGGTGACCACGTCAGAGACATTGCGGAACGAGCTGAACTACAAATCGATTCCGCGGTCGTTGAATACGTCGTTGAACGCGGCGCTGGTTCAGTTCGCGACACGCTTTCAGCTTTGGATCAAGTCGTTACGGCTGGCGGGATTCCAGAAACGAGAGGATCGGTTGATGCTCTCGTCGAGGCCATCGCCAATCAAGATCTCATCGAAGCACTGACGGCTATCGCAACGACCATCGATGCGGGTGTCGACCCAAAGGACCTCGCGTATCGCGCTACCAGAAAATTACGGGACGTATTTCTCGCTGGAGCAGGAGTCAATTCGGGGCGGATTAGCGAAGCGGAACTCCCAGCACTTGCCGAACTAGCGTCCCGCATGACACGAACCATGAATGTTCGAGCCCTAGAACTTCTAGGTCGCGTTCTTGTAGACATGCGCCAGTCGCCAGATCCTCAATTAGTTCTCGATTTGGCGATGGTCAGACTATTCGCGGCCCCAATACAAACTGAAACCGCTCCAAATACATCTCAAGGTTCGACGGCTCGTCGAGAGCCAGGTGCTAAACCTGCCGAACAGGCACGCGCCGCGCTTGCAGCACTTCAACCCGAAAAAGAGCCAGAAACCGGGACTCCTAAATCGAAAGCTGCTCCCGCTGCGCCGCCTCCACCAGATGACACTGCAAATCCGACTCAACCCCCAGGTACATCACAGCCCGATGAGAGTCGTGTTGTCAGAGCTCCAGAGGACTTATCGATCGGAGAGGTATCAGACGTATGGCAGCACAAGGTCCTCCCGGTACTCACTGCTAAAGCGAGGGCTCGGTTCCAAGTAGCAAAAGTGATAGACGTATCTGACGGACGTGTGCGCATGGAACTGCCTAACGAAATTCATCGGGAGCGGTGCGAACAACTAAAAGGCGATATCGAAAAAGCCCTGAGCGAGATGCTCGAAACCTCAGTTGAAACTGAGCTAATCGCCAGTGAAGAAAAAGCACCCGAAAGTAATGACCAAATCCAATCGACTACTGAAGAAGAAGTAGTTGATCCTGCGGAATTCCGCGTAGCGGGCGATGGGGGCCCGTCGAGCGTTGATCGTGTTCTCGAGGCATTCCCCGGTGCTGTGGCATCAGATGAAGAAACTGGAAAGTGAGAGTGCCGCGGCTATGACCGAACCATTGTCTTCTGAACAGCTATTGCGGCAAGCACAGGAACTGCAAGAACAATTGAGCGAACAGCGAAAACAAATATCTTCGACGGTTGTCGAGGGTTCCGCAGGTGGCGGCGTAGTAAGGGTTGGTATGCGCGCCGACGGCACGGTTCTTAAGGTACATATTGACCCTGATGTGGTGCATATCAGCGAAATTGACATGCTGGAAGATCTAGTAGCTGCCGCTTTTCGCGATGCATTGCGCCGATGTGGCAACGCTCAAGCAGCAGCGATGACACGGGTCGACGCGCCCTCTACAACTGAGAGAGAGGTGTAGAGGTACGTGTACGACGGTCCTGTGCAAGATCTCATTGACGAGCTCGGTCGACTCCCAGGGGTTGGGCCCAAGTCGGCACAGCGGATCGCCTTCTATCTACTCAAGCTCCCCAAAGGTGATGCACAGCAACTAGCGGCCGCCATTGTAGAGGTAAAGGAACGAATCGGGTTTTGCGACACATGTTGGAACATTTCAGAAAGTGAACGGTGTTCACTTTGCTCAGATCCGCAGCGCCAGACGGGCTCACTATGTGTAGTTGAGGAGCCCAAAGATGTCATTGCTCTTGAACGAGCGGGCTTCCGCGGCCGCTATCACGTCCTACAGGGTGCGCTGAATCCAATGGAGGGCATAGGTCCTGAGCAATTGCGTATCCGGGAACTGATGTCACGTATCTCTGACGAAGAAGTGCAGGAATTAATTTTGTGCACCAACCCGAATATCGAAGGCGAAGCTACGGCTATGTACCTGTCACGCCAATTGCAACCGCTGGGCATCAAGGTGACACGGATAGCTAGTGGTTTACCGGTAGGCGGTGATCTTGAATATGCCGATGAGTTGACTTTAGGTCGCGCACTGGAGGGAAGACGCGAACTTCAGGGTTAGACCTAACACGACGGTGGGAGGGCGGATGCCGGAGCTGGGATCTACCCGGATCAATGTGTCGCGGGCACATTGCTGCCTATTCCGTAGCTGCCAACTCCGACATCCGTAAAAGATGGACTCTTTGCATTTACGTTACAAAAATTTCGGGAGTATTACAAGACAAGCGAGATAGCTAGTAACTACGCGACCTCGAGAATTAACGCGTCGCCCTGACCGCCACCCCCGCAAAGAGCCGCAGCACCAAATCCACCGCCTCTTCTGCCAAGTTCGTTGATCAATGTGAGAGCTAGCCTATTGCCAGACATACCAATCGGATGCCCTAGCGCCACGGCCCCGCCGTTCACATTTACTATCTCGTCGCTGACACCAAGATCATCTGTAGCAGCTAACCCCACAGCAGCGAACGCCTCGTTTAATTCGAAAAGCCCTAGGTCTGTGACTTTTAGATCGACTTTTGAGAGGGCTTGCTGTATCGCTCGAGATGGCTGAGTGAGCAGCGACGTGTCGGGTCCTGAAACCATTCCGTAGCTGACGACGCGAGCAGAAAAATCAAGCCCAAGCTCTTCAGCCTTTGCAGGAGACACCATAACTACTGCGCAGCCACCGTCGGAAATTTGTGAAGCGTTACCGGCGGTCACCGCTCCGTCAGCAGCAAATGCGGGTCGAAGATTTGCCAGACTTTCGGCCGAAGTTCCGGGACGCACACCCTCGTCTGAGTCGATGATTAGCGGATCGCCACCCCGTTGAGGTATCTCAACCGCTGCTATTTCGGCTTCGAGTTTTCCATCCTTTTGAGCCGCAGCTGCCCTCTCATGCGACCTGGCTGAAAACTCATCCATCGCTGATCGATCTATCGAAGCATTGGCAGCGTCTCGCTCGGTCCCATCGCCCATGTGTCCGTCATCGAATGCGCACCACAGACCATCGTGGATCATCGCGTCTTGTAACTCTCCGTGACCCATTTGCAACCCGTTTCGACCGCTTGGAAGAACGTAAGGAGCGTTGGTCATCGATTCCATCCCGCCAGCTACAACGATGTCGGCGTCGCCTGAAGAAATCATTTGATCCGCCAAATAAATGGCATTCAGTCCTGACAGACAGACTTTGTTGATGGTGATAGCCGGAACGTTCATAGGGATACCGGCCCCTACTGCAGCCTGCCGAGCAGTTATCTGACCTTGGCCCGCTTGGAGGACTTGGCCCATGATGACGTGGTCGACTTGTTCACCGCTTACTCCAGCGCGTTGTAGTGCGTGAGAAATAGCGTGTGCTCCTAATTGAGCACCGGCGAAACCAGCCAACCCGCCGTTAAAGCGGCCTATAGGGGTGCGCGCCCCCGCAACAATTAGTGAGCCAGGCATGAATACCCTTTCTCTGGAGTTTCTACTTCTAGTTCTCTAAGTGTAGATTTCGTGGATCACTGGTGCTTAGTTGATGCAATGTTCTAGGTATATTGGTGAGCCGCCCCCTTATTACCGGAGAGTAACTTGTCCTCCATGCAGCACATCCTTGAAGCCATTCAGGCCGACGCATCCGGCGATGAAATCGCCGCGCTCGACATTCCTGAAAGTTATCGAGCCGCCTATGTCACTAGAGACGACCAACATATGTTCGAAGGTCGAGAATCTTGGGAAAAAGATCCTCGAGAGTCAATTCATATCGATGAGGTTGCCACCCCCGAACTTGCTCCCGATGAGGTGTACCTCGCGGTTATGGCAAGTTCAATCAACTTCAACACTGTCTGGACTTCGATCTTTGAACCTCTCCCAACCTTTGGCTTTTTGGATCGTTTAGGTCGCGAAAGCACCTGGGGTGCGCGGCACGCACTTGATTATCACGTGATTGGATCAGACGCTTCGGGTGTAGTGCTCAAAGTTGGGTCCGCTGTACGTAACTGGAAGCCGGGGGACCGAGTTGCTGTTCACTGCAATTACGTTGACGATCAAGACCCAGCAGCTCACGAAGACTCAATGCTGGCCTCCAACCAGAGAATTTGGGGATTCGAAAGTAATTTCGGAGGACTTGCCGACCTTTCGGTTGTCAAAGCCAACCAATTGATGCCGAAGCCCGAGCATCTTTCATGGGAAGAATCGGCTGTGAATGCGCTCTGCGCGTCGACGTCATACCGCATGTTGGTCGGAGACAACGCGGCCAGGATGAAGCAAGGTGACAACGTTCTAATTTGGGGAGCGTCAGGTGGCTTAGGAGGCTATGCCTGCCAGCTAGTGCTCAATGGAGGAGGCACGCCGATTGGAGTCGTTAGCTCAGCGGACAAAGTTGAGCTGCTCCACGAATTAGGCGTTGAACATGTAATTGATCGCAGTGAAGAGGGCTATCAGTTTTGGTCCGATGAACACACTCAAGATGAATCGGAGTGGCGCCGTCTGGGAAAGAAAGTGCGCGGTTTCATAGGTGATGACCCAGACATTGTTTTCGAACATCCCGGACGGTCAACCATGGGAGCCTCAGTCTTTGTGACTAAACGTGGCGGCAAGATCGTCACTTGCGCAGCCACCAGCGGATACATGATCGAATATGACAACCGACATCTGTGGATGCGACTCAAGCAGATTGTCTCAAGTCACTTTGCAAACTACTCAGAGGCTTGGGAAATGAACCGACTCTTAGACCAAGGACAGATTCAACCTATTTTGTCTAAAACCTTCGCGCTTGCTGACACCGGAGAAGCTGCGAATCAGGTGCATCACAATCAACATGAGGGGAAGCTAGGTGTCTTATGTTTAGCCCCTGAAGCAGGGCTAGGAATTACGAACCCCGAAAAGCGCGAGGCTATAGGAGAAGACAAAATCACCTTGTTCCAACGACACGCAGATTCACTTCAATAGCAAACTGGAGTTGACCATGATCCTGACAGAAATCGACCACGTAGCTATTGCGGTTCACGATTTGGAAGCCGCTATCGCTTATTACCAAGAAGCCTTTGGCGCTGAAGTTCACCATCGCGAGATTGTTGATAGTGACGGTGTTGAAGAGGCTCTCGTGAAGGTCGCCGATAGCTATATCCAGCTAACTACAGCGACTCGCCCAGACTCGCCGATTGCCAAATATCTTGAGAAGAGAGGGGAAGGGCTTCACCATATTGGCTATCGCGTCGATGATTGCCAGGCGGCGCTTGACGCAATGGTAGCTGCGGGTGCAACTCCCATTGATCAGGCCCCTCGCCCGGGGTCCCGAGGCACAACAGTTGCGTTCATGCACCCCAAGGGGAGCTTCGGCACCCTGATTGAACTGGTCCAGGAATAGTTCTCAGACCGAGGTCGAACGGATGACTGGGTACTCCGACGACGAAGTTGGGGTTGGTCCTCACCCACGGCCGTGGCCCCTAGAAGCTCACTACGACCCAGAACTACTGCGCGATGGGGACCGCCGAAATGTTATAGACCAATACCGGTATTGGCGTCGCGAAGCTATTGTCGAAGACTTGGACAGGCGACGCCATCCTTTCCACGTCGCCATTGAAAACTGGCAGCATGATTTGAACATCGGCACAGTTGTCCGAAATGCCAACGCTTTCCTGGCAACAGCGGTGCACATTGTTGGTGATAGGAAATGGAACAGACGCGGTGCGATGGTCACCGACCGTTACCAACATTTGGAACACCACGCTACTGTCGAGCAATTCGTGACGTCGATGGTTGCTCGAGAACTGACGGTCGTTGGCATCGATAACCTTCCAGGGGCCCAGCCAATCGAGACCACCCGGTTGCCAAAGAACTGTGTTTTGGTTTTCGGACAAGAAGGCCCTGGTTTGTCGCCTCAGGTTCGAAATGTTGCTGAACTGGTGCTTTCCATAACTCAGTTTGGCTCTACCCGCTCAATCAATGCTGGAGTTGCATCCGGCATCGCTATGCACACATGGATTCGTCAACACGCCGACTTGTGACGAAACTTCAGAATCGTCCTCAGAGGGACCAAAAACAGAACTAGGGTCGAGAACGCTAAATGCCTCGGGAGGGGACAGTCCCTCAAGAACTAAGGATGTGAATATGGCTCCCAAGCGGCGACATCTCCTCGCCCTATTGATGGTCCTCGGACTCGTTACTGCGGCCGCGTGTGGCAGTGATGACGGAGGAGGAGTTTCTGGTGGTTACTCAATCGGTTTGGTTACCGACACCGGCAAGGTTGATGACAAGAGCTTCAACCAATCGGCATGGGAAGGCGCGCAACAAGGCGCTGCCGATATCCCCGCGTCTGCCACTGCCAGTTATATAGAAACCGAAGAATCCAAAGATTACGCAAACAACATTCAGCTGTTCCTAGATGACGGAGCGAAGGTCATCGTGACAGTCGGCTTCGGTTTGGGTGAAGCAACTATCGAAGCTGCGAAAGCGAACCCTGATGTGATGTTCATTGGCGTCGACCAATGGCAAGATGATGCTTTGCCGAACCTTGCTGGTTTGATGTTCCCTGAAGCCACGGCCGGCTTTATGGCGGGTGCGCTTGCCGGTATGTTGACTGAAACTGACATTGTTGGTGCAGTTCTGGGAACCGACCTAGTTCCCCCGGTTGTCTTCTTCAAGGAAGGCTGGGAAAACGGTGCTCGTTACACCAACCCAGATGTGCAAACCATCTCGACCTACCATCCTGGCGGTCTTGATGTTGCGTTCGGTGACCCCGAGTGGGGTGCCACCACAGCACGTCAAGCGTTGGACCAAGGTGCTGACATTATCTTCGGAGCCGGTGGAGCCACCGGTAACGGTGCTCTGATCGAAGTAGCAGGCGAAGCAGGTGCTCTCTGCGTTGGTGTTGACTCAGATCAATGGTTCACTGTGCCAGAAGCACACCCATGCCTTGTTACCAGCGCAATGAAGCTCATCGACGTGGGCGTAGCAGAACTGATTGGCCAGGCTTATGCGGGAACCATGCAAGGTGGAAACTTCTTCGGTGAGGTCGGACTTGCTCCATTCCATGACTTCGATGGCATTGTCACCGATGAAATGCGAGCCACTCTTGATGACGTGATGGCGGGATTGGCCGATGGGTCTATAAATCCCATGCCTGAATAGCGACTTCGACTTGAATGGGGGCACCACTCATAGAGAGTGGTGCCCCCAAGTCGCGTTATGAGCCGCTCACTACTTCGAACAGTCGCCACTCCGCTCGCTGCGGTGGTATTCGGTCTATTGATCGGTGCAGTACTTATCCTCTCCCAAAACGCATCACCCATAACTGCTTATTCGGCGCTAGTAGTTGGGGGATTGGGTGACGCAGATTCTTTACTGCGCACCTTGCAGAAAGCGACCCCACTGATCTTCGGAGGACTAGCAGTAGCTTTCGCATTTAAAGCTGGCATGTTCAACATTGGCGGTCAGGGTCAACTGCTCGTCGGAGCCGTTTTTGCCGCAGGTGTCGGCTTTGGTGTCGATGGGCTACCAATGGTTGTTCATTTACCTGCTGCTCTAGTTGCGGGAGCGCTCGCAGGAGCTGTATGGGGAGGTATAGCCGGAGCTCTCAAAGCCACCACTGGAGCCCACGAAGTAATAGTCACCATCATGTTGAACTTTGTTGCAGGCAATCTTACCGACTGGCTTTCTGCAAACCCTTGGAAAGATAACTCCGGCAATAACATCGTTGCGCGCACACCGCTCGTTGAAGATTCTGCGACCATCCCGACTTTGGGGGCAGTGCCTGTGGGGTTCGTACTGGCGCTTGTCGTAGCCGCGGCGTGCTGGTTCGTTCTGGAAAGAACCACATACGGTTTTGAAGTCCGCAGTGTCGGTCACAACAGGAACGCTGCACAGTACTCAGGAATCAAAGTCGGTTGGATTATGGCTTCAACAATGGCCGTAGCCGGAATGCTTGCTGGTTTGGGCGGTGCGGTTGAAAGCCTCGGCGTAGATGGCAGATTTGAAGCCGGTGTCAACGTGGGGTTGGGATTCGAAGGCATCACTATCGCGCTACTCGCTCGTGCGAACCCCCTTGGGGTTATTCCCGCAGCGTTGCTGGTTGGGCTGATGGAAGCAGGTGCCTCTCGTATGCAATTCAAGGCCGGAGTCGCACCCGAACTCATTGACGTTATCCAAGCACTCATCCTGTTCTTCGTCGCCGCGCCCATCATCATTCGGTGGGTGCTGCGAATGCGCGCAGATAACTCCGAACAGCTCCAACTCGGAGCAGGTTGGGGTAGGTCATGACAACACGACAAAAACAAATGCTCTATGTCGGAGCGACACTCATCGTTGTTATCGCGTGGACCTTCTACACGGCCGATGGCCCGCAGACGACAGCGGTACTCGCCGGAACGGTTAGAGCAGCAACTTTGTTGGTCTTGGGCGCTATGTGCGGAATGATTGGAGAACGTTCCGGTGTCGTAAATATTGGTATTGAAGGCCAGTTTCTGTTGTCTGCCTTTGCGGCGTTCACGATTGCGTCGATGACGGGTTCGTTGTTTCTTGGCACAGTCGCTGGTGTCGGCATGGGTTTGATTATGGGATGGATGCTTGCTGCTATGGCAGTTGGCCTCAAAGTTGATCAGATCATTGCTGGGACTGTTCTCAACATCGCGGCCTTGGGCCTAACGTCATTCTTTTACGATCGAAGCCGCTCGCTGGGGATGGGCAAATACACAAATATTGATCTGGGTCCCCTGGCAGATATCCCGCTTGTTGGCACTGTATTTTTCAGCAGACCTCCGTTGACCTACCTCACCATGGTTCTACTGGTGGTAGTTCATGTCGCTCTTTTCCGTTCGGTATGGGGAATGCGGACCAGAGCAATCGGGGAACACCCTGGAGCTGCTGACACTGTTGGCATCGACGTCTTAAAATTGAGATATTTCAACGTCACTATCGCCGGCGGACTAGCTGGGCTTGGAGGTTCATACCTAGCCTTGGAAGCCGTTGGAACCTTTAGCCGCGCAATGTCCGGTGGCCGCGGGTTCTTAGCACTCGCAGTAATGATTTTTGGGCGGCGCACTCCCTTTGGAGCTTATGCAGCAGCATTGTTTTTCGGTTTCACCACTGCGCTACAAAACCAATTTCAGTTGAACAGTACCTTCGACATTCCGCCGCAATTTGTAGGGATGCTGCCGTTTGTAGTGACAATCATCGTTGTAGCGCTCAGCGGGCTTATCGGGTCGATGCGGGATCCAGCCGCTCTGGGTCAAGTCTACGAGAAAGGATAGTTATGCCCGAAATCCTTCTTGCTGCGCGCAACGTCACCAAACAGTTTCCAGGCGTCTTGGCCAACGACAAGATCTCTGCCCAACTTCGGCCGGGCCGCATTCTTGCTCTTCTTGGCGAAAATGGAGCAGGGAAAAGCACCTTGGTGAACATTCTCTTTGGTATGTATCGACCCGACAGTGGCGAGGTCATCATTAAGGACGAAGTTGTAGATCTTCATGGGCCCGACGACGCCATATCTCGAGGGATCGGCATGGTGCATCAGCACTTCCAGCTCGTGCCCCCGATGCGAGTGGTGGAAAATATAGTTCTAGGAGCCGAACCTAGTAAGCGTGGCCTCGTCGACTTAGCTGAAGCTCGCAAACGAGTGGTCGAACTCTCTCAACGTTATGGATTAGAAATTGATCCGGATGCGCTAGTCGAAGACTTGCCGGTCGGTATGCAACAGCGTGTCGAAATTCTGAAGGCCTTGTACCGGGAAGCAGATGTCCTTATTTTGGACGAACCCACCGGTGTGCTGACGCCGCAAGAAGCTGATCATTTGTTGAGTGTCCTGCGAGATTTGACTGAGACTGGGCTTGGGATCGTTTTCATCACTCACAAACTTCGCGAAGTGTTAGCGATCGCGGATGACATCGTCGTTCTGCGCAATGGACGCGTCATAGGAGAAACAACTCCAGCAGACACAAACGAAAACGGACTTGCCGAAATGATGGTCGGTCGCAGCGTTGTTCTGCGGGTCGAAAAATCTGCTGCGGAACCGACTGATGTAGTGCTCGCAGTAGATGAACTAGAAGTCAACGATGATCGAGGCCAGCTCGCAGTTGACGGACTGAGTTTTGAGGTGCGAGCCGGTGAAATTCTCGGTATCGCCGGTGTGGAAGGTAACGGTCAGCGCGAACTAGTTGAAGCCGTCACTGGTTTACGTCAACCGTTATCTGGAACCATGCGAATTAATGGGGAAGAAGTTACCAATGGCTCGGCGCGCGATATTTCGAAAAGAGGTGTAGCCCACATCCCCGAAGATAGAGAAAAACACGGTGTTATCGCCGTTTACTCCCTTGCAGAGAATTCTGTGCTCAATCGCTATCATCGAAGCCCTTTTTCTTTCCGCGGAATTCTTCGTCGGGATGTGATTGATCGTCATGCAGAAGACGTTGTAGAAGAATTCGACGTTCGTACCCCCAGCATTGCTGTCACCGCTTCAAGCCTCAGTGGAGGAAATAAACAAAAGCTCATCGTCGGTCGTGAATTCAGCGATGACATCGAATTGCTAATTGCGGCCCAGCCCACTAGGGGTATTGACATTGGAGCAATCGAGTTCATTCACCGACGCATTTTGGAGCAACGGGACAAGGGTGCTGCCGTGTTACTTGTTTCTGCTGAATTGGATGAAATTCTAGGCTTGTCGGACCGGATAGCGGTCTTGTATGACGGCAAGCTGATGGACGTTTTAGACGCGCAAGACGCTGACCGTGAACGGGTAGGTCTGCTTATGGCGGGTATCACTCAGTAGCTAAGTGAGGTTTAAATCACTCGTTCACTTCCGCCATCAATAGGAATCTGAGCTCCTGTTATTTGCAGGAAGGCACCTGTGCAAACGGTAGTGACTAACTCTCCAATGTCGGCGCTCGTGATTTCTTGCCCGAGGAGATTCCTGCGCTTGTACTCGTCAACGTTTAGTCCGTAGCTTGCTGCCCGCTCTTCGATTAATTCTTTTGACCACAAACCAGTGTCGAAGACTCCATCAGGGTGAATCGTGTTGACGACGATCCCATCGTTGGCCCATTCAAGAGCAGCGACTCGGCCTAGTTGAGTGACCGCTGCTTTTGAGGCGCTATATGCTGCTGCGCCCTTGCCAGGCGCGGGAACATTCTTAGAACCGATTAACACAACTCGCCCTCCCTTTGGTGCTAGCGAGAGATAGGGGTGTGTTACGTGGAGTACATTGCTCACCCCGGTCAAGTTGACTGAGAGAGTTGCCTCCCATTCATCTATAGCTAAATCAGCTATTTGGCTCGTGGTTCCAAATATTCCAGCGGCAGCTACGACGATATCCACACCGCCGAATCGCCGAACTCCAGCGTCAATTGCGGTTGCAAGAGATTCTCGGTCTGTGACGTCAGCGGTTAATTCAAGAAATGCCGGATTGTCTGACGTTGCAGAAGCATTTAGGTCAACGCCGATCACTGCTGCACCCTGACTTAGTAGAGCATTTACGCAGGCTTGCCCAATGCCCGACGCGGATCCGGTAACTACAGCCACTTCACCAGCCAATGGAGGTGAAGCTCCCGACTTTTTGAGTTTCGCTTGCTCAAGTTCCCAATACTCGACTTCAAACAGATCAGATTCAGGTAGGGCTACGAACCCGCCTAGTCCTTCGGAAGCTTCGATGACATCAATTGTGTGTAAATAGATATCGGAAGCGATTTCGCAGTCGACAATACGTGTGCCGGCAGTTAGCAAGCCTAGGTCCGGATCAAGAACCACTCGGGGAGCGGGGTCAAGTTCTTGAACATCAGGAAAACGAGACTGGTTTCGTTCGAAATACTGGTGATAGTTAGACACGAAGGTGTCGATATCGCGACCAATCATCGGAAACTGTTTTGTCCTGATGATGTGGTCAGGAGTAGCTGGGCCTCGTGAGGCGATGTCAGCCAAGTCGCTCCTCGACACAAACTGGTGTGCCCTTTCATTGGGACTATGAACTAGAAGCATCGACCGACTAGCCGCTTCGGATAGGTCTTTCCTTAATTTCGCTTGGCTCAATGTCGAACCGCTACCGGTGCGGCTGCCCGCATTCGAAGCTGATGAAGTGATATCTACACCTGCTGTTGTTTGGAGGTATTCCTCAGCTTGGCTGATCACCTCAATCATTTGGTCGTAGGCCTCTTTAGTGGTCTCTCCGAAAGTGAAAACGCCATGATTCATGAGGATCATCGCAACGGTGTCTGACGAAGCCTGCTTCTCGAACTCCTGCGCGCATGTCAAAGCCAGATCGAAACCTGGCATCACATATGGCACGACAACCACAGAGTTCCCCCATAATGCGCGAACACGTTGCTCACCGTCGACGGTATTCGTGAGGGCTAGAGCGGCATCAGCATGAGTGTGCTGCACCGCCGCGAAAGGAAGGCAAGCATGCAAAATAGCTTCGACTGATGGGTTGGGCGCGGAAGCATCTAGCAGGTTGAGCCGCAGTTGGTTCACCATCTCGATATCGGAAAGAGACGGCAATTCTGCTAACCGCTTGACGGCGTCAAGCCGCAGAGGAGCAAATCCTTGAGGCTCAATAGTTGCGAGATCCCAGCCGCTTCCCTTTACGTGGAGAACGTCCACCTCCTCACCATGAATGTCGTGTTCCCTAGTCTTCACTGACGTGTTTCCCCCGCCGTGTAGCACCAGTGCAGGGTCAGCTCCCAGGAGCCGTGAGCCGTACACGCATTCGCCTAAAGCACCCGCGAATTTCTCAGCGTCACTGGCCTTCCACAAATTTTTCATTAAGGTGCTCCGGTTCGTGTAAGTGCGTCAGCTATTGAACCTTCAAATGGTGCCCGGAGCACCCCTACCTCGGTGATAATCGCAGTAATGAGATGGTGTGGCGTTACGTCAAACGCAGGGTTGGCGGCGTTAACCCCTTGCGGAGTGATTCTTGTCCCGGTCATTTCGTGCACCTCTACTTCGTTTCGCTGCTCGATTTCTATGCGGTCTCCGCTCGGCAAATTGATATCAATGGTGGAGGTTGGCGCCGCTACGTAGAAAGGTATCCCTGCTTCTCGAGCAGCTAGAGCATGACTTACGGTTCCTATTTTGTTGGCGGTGTCACCGTTTGCTGCAATGCGATCAGCGCCGACGATGTAGGCGTCCACTTCACCAGACAAGACGGTCGAAGCCATAGCCCCATCAGGGACAACGGTCACATCTATACCCGCATCTTCTAGTTCCCAGGCTGTTAACCGCGCCCCTTGCAATAACGGACGTGTTTCTGAAGCAAAGACCCGCAACGGCTCACCGGCTTGAGCTTTTGCGTACATTGGCGCTAGGGCAGTTCCCGTTCCTGCTGTGGCAAGACGCCCTGCGTTGCAGTGAGTACCAATCGATGTTGCCTCTTGTAGTAGTTCGTGACCGAGTCGTCCGATTTCGCTACAGGCAGCTTCATCTTCCGCTGCCACCGCATGTGCTTCGGCGAGAAGCGCTGCTCTGAGGCTGCCTAGGTCGTCACTTGTTGCAATTGCCTTGTCGATAACTCTGTCGACTGCCCATCGAAGGTTCACTGCGGTAGGGCGCGCATTCCCTATCAGGGTCCGAGATTCTTCAAGGTGAGTTATCGCATCTGAGAGAGTTACTGGGGCAGTTTCATCCAGTGCTACGACCAGCGCTAATGACCCGAAAGCGCCCAATGCGGGTGCTCCGCGAATAGCAAGCCTTTGGATGGCGTCAACCGCCTGTGCGGCGGTCCTGATTTCTACGAATTGAACTTCAGTGGGTAAGAGGGTTTGATCAATGATCCGGATGTGATCCTGAACCCATTCGATGGGGGGCGTCGGACGTTTCATATCTAGGTCCCGTACAGGCGGTCGCCTGCATCGCCCAACCCCGGCAAAATATATCCGGAATCATTTAATTGTTCGTCTAGGGCGGCGGTCACAATTCGAACCTCAGGGTGATGAGAAGTCAGGTGTTGAACTCCCTCGGGTGCTGCGACTACACACATCAGAGTCACGCTTGCAGGATCTTGTTGGGCCACTCGATTTAGAGCGGCGACTGCACTATGACCTGTCGCGAGCATTGGGTCAACAACTATGACGTGGCGGTTGGCAAGGCGGGGAAGATTTACCAGGTATTCAACTGCTTCAAGGCTTTCGTGATCTCGCGCAAGGCCGATGAATCCAACGTCTGCGTCCGATAGAACCTGCAACGCTCCGTCGAGTAATCCATTGCCAGCTCGCAATATCGAAACCAGTACCGGAGTGTCGCCGTCAAGCTGACGGCCTGTGGTTTCCGCCAACGGCGTGTGGACCGTAATTTCTCTTGTCGGTAAATGTTCGGTCGCAGATGGAACCAACAACTGGCCAATTTGTCTTAAAAGGCGCCGAAACTCGTCTGTATCGGTATCTACAGAGCGCAGCCGATCAGTCCAAGATGCTATGACGGGATGTTCAATAACACGAAACACATCCCCACAGTAGAAGCAGGCGCGCTGAATTGTCATATGCCTGACATGATGTAGCCATTAGGGAGGACCAATTGATTGTTGTCGGAGATGAAGTTAAGGATGCGTTGTCTGCTGGTAACGCGGTGGTGGCGTTGGAGTCAACCATCTTTTCCACGTTGGGTTTGCCCTCGCCCGCCAATGAGGAAGCCCTTCAAAGATGTCTGACAGTTATTCGAAGCGCTGGGGCAGTGCCAGCGCTTACCGCAGTGCTTGATGGGGACATATGTGCGGGAGTTTCCGAAGAAGCACACGAACGAGTGCTCGCTAGTGCAGTCAAAGTGGCGGCAAGAGATCTTTCAACCGTGGGTTTCCGAAACTTGCCAGAAGGTGCGACGACGGTGTCTGCCAGCGTTGTTATCGCCGATGCTGTGGGGATCGAAGTATTTGCGACTGGAGGAATTGGCGGTGTTCATCGTGAAGTGGAAATTACCGGCGACGTTTCATCAGATCTAGACGCGATAGCTCGACATCAAGTCCTTGTAGTGAGTGCGGGTGCGAAAGCATTTTTGGACTTACCTCGAACACTCGAATATCTGGAAACACAGTCAGTTCCTGTTGTTGGCTGGCAAACCAATCACTTTCCGGCCTTTTACACTCGTGATTCCGGGCTTCCAGTGCCCCATCGTGTTGAGGACGCAGAATCAGCCGCTCAAATCCATCTCGCTCGTCGGGAACTGGGACAAGGTGGAACGCTGCTAGTGGCGCCCATTCCCGCCGCGGACGAGCTTGATCCCACTGAAATCAACCGGGTCATCGAAGAAAGTTTGAATGATCTTCGCGACAGAAAAATTTCAGGACCACAAGTCACACCGCATGTTCTTTCAGGTCTTGAAAAGGCAACGGCAGGCGAAAGTGTTTCAGCCAATCTTTCTTTGGCCGAACATAATGCTCGTATTGCGGCCGAAATAGCGGTCGAGATAAGCGCGAAGTGAATTTTCTGGAGCTCTTAATCGTTGCTTTAGCAGTGATTTTAGGATCGCTAATTAAGGGAACGACGGGGTTCGGCTTACCCCTTACCGCTGTGCCGGTCATTGCGTTTTTTGTAGGGGTTCAAGATGCAGTTGTGATCATGGCTGCGCCCACGGCGGTCAGCAACGCAATGCTGGTGCGAGAATACAGACGAGAATTGCGATTCGTTCAAGGCCTGCCTTCCTTCGTTGGACTAGGCGCAATCGGAGCAGTTGCTGGTGCCTGGCTCCTCCCTCGCATCAATGATCGCTTGCTGTTTCTGTTACTTGCTTTGCTGCTTTCCTCTTTTCTGGCATGGAGATTTTCATCTGCTAATCCCAGATGGTCGCCGCGAGTGCAAAAATTTGGTCGAATACCGGTAGCGCTTACGTGTGGGGTATCGCAGGGAGCGACTGGCATTTCAGGACCACTCGTTGCTGCATGGTTTCAGGGCTTAGGTGTTTCACGCGAGCGTTTCGTGGCTTCAAATACTGTCATTTTCTTATTTACTGGGAGTGTCCAGCTACTAACCCTGAGTGCGACAGGCCAGTGGTCTAACCAGCGATTTTACGGGGCTGCACTAGCCGCTGTACTTGTGGTCGTGGTTCTTCCATTTGGTATCAGAATTGGTCGCTCTTTGGATGCTGCTCGCTTCGACCTAGCGGTGAGTGCGGTTATCGTTGCGTGCACAGTCAGTCTCATGGTTCGAGCTTTCTAGAACGCCTGTAACGTCTCTGTGGTGAGTCGCCTCGTAGCTATATCTATGCCCGGTGGGCAACAGTATGTGGATGCCATTCAACGCGTTTGGGATGCGGGTGATGCTGTACTACCGGTAGATCAACGACTTCCAAAAGAAATGCAGAAGCAGTTGATCAAGGATATGGGCGCATCTGAAGTAGTTAATTCTTCAGGGTCATTCTCTCTTGAAGGGAAAGCTGTAGAGCCCGGTGACGCGTTAGTTGTGGCGACTAGTGGGAGCACCGGACAACCCAAAGGTGTCGTCTTGACTCACGAATCGTTGGCGGCGAATGCGGAAGCTACAAGCGATTTCCTCGAAGTTGACCCTGCTGTCGATAAGTGGCTGGCCTGCCTTCCTTTAAGCCATGTTGGCGGCTTTTCGGTTGTTGTTCGAGCTCTTCATTTAGGCGCGCCGTTAGAAGTTCACGATGGATTTAACGCTGACGCGGTAATGACTGCTGCTCAAGAAGGAACGACACTCGTTTCACTGGTTCCCACTGCTCTGCAACGAGTCGATAGTGCCTTGTTCCGTCGCGTATTGGTGGGTGGTTCATCTGTGCCGGAACAGCGACCGGAAAATGTCATCGCTACATACGGGATGACAGAAACCGGTAGCGGAATCGTTTACAACGGACACCCTCTCGAAGGTGTTGAGCTACGAATAGTCAACGGTGAAGTGCACATACGGTGTCCGATGTTGTTTCGGTGTTACCGCAACGGAGATGATCCCTTTACTGCAGATGGCTGGTACCCAACTGGCGATTCAGGGTCGCTTGATAGCTTCGGTGTGTTGACCGTGTTCGGGCGAATGGGTGAGATGATTATCACTGGTGGTGAAAATGTTTGGCCGGTCGCAGTTGAACGAATTTTAGAAAAAGTGACTTCTGTTGCGGAGTGTGCCGTTGTGGGACGTCCGGACCCAGAGTGGGGGGAAAGCGTTACCGCGATCGTGGTTCCGGGTGAAGAAGTGCCTTCTTTGGAGATGCTTCGTGAGGTGGTGAAGGAATCGTTGCCGGCGTTCTGTGCGCCACATTCTGTTGAATATGTTGATCAGCTTCCGCGGACAGCGCTTGGAAAAATTCAACGCCACCTGCTGTAGCCGAAACCGGCTGACTGGATTTCAAGGGCAGCGAAGAAACCCGTTGTTAGGTACGACATCGGCGGGGAACTTATCGATAAATAGGGATGCTGTTCCAAGGCCGTGAATCTCGTTCGGCGCTAACTCTATGGCTAGATCCCTCGCGGACCGGAGTGCTATGGGCCCGTCTAGAAATGATGAGATCAAGATGTCTATGTCGTTTGTTCTTGCCAGTTCGGCAACTTTTCGTGTGGCTGGCGGCCCTCCTATGACAGAAGGTTTGAGAACGAAGGTTTGTGCCGCGCCGTATTTAATTAGCTGATGCACTTGTGATTCATTTGTCAGTTGCTCGTCCGCTCCGATTTTGACGCCGGTCTCTTCGTTAACTTTTTTCCAATCAAGAGGGTTAGCGGTTGGTTCCTCGACCAAGTCCACGTCGTCCGAATCTACGGCGCTTAGAACATAGAGAGCGTCCTCCAACGACCATCCGCCGTTAGCGTCCAAACGAAGTGCTGCCTCTGACCCGACGAGCTTTATCGCACTTTGAATGCGGGCAATGTCAGTCTTTGTGTCGCTGGCCGCGACCTTCACTTTGATAGCTAAATGACCCTGGTTCAACGCATGAGAAACTTCGGATTCGATTGATGAACTTTCCGATGATCCCACGAGTGCTTGGACCGCGATCTTTCCGCTTGTGGGAGCAATGGACGATCTAGCTTTCTCCAAGTTCTCGATTGCTGTGGCCGCGGCGCTGCGAGCAGCCGGAGCGTCTGGTAAACGGTTGGGGTTCTTAACCCAATTTTGTAGCGCCGTTAGTGATTCGCTGAAGGTCTCCAAACCGAAGCCGGGAAGTGGAGCTGCTTCTCCATGACCTTGGAAGCCGTCCTCGGCAGCTGTGACTTCGATGATTTTTCGGTGTGTAGTGCTCCCGTGTGCGGTAACTAACGGATGCCGTAACCGCAACTTTCGGGTTTCGAGAGCTACTAACACGCGAAATGCTCGATGATTGCTTGGGCCGTCGCTGCGGGCTGTTCAAGGTGGGCAGCGTGTCCAGAATCGGCAACGATGTGAATTGACGCGTTGGGAAGTGCAGTCGACATGTCTTGGGCAATTTGCAAGAACTTATGATCTTTGTTCCCGACCAATAAGAGGGTTGGGATCTTTAGATTACGAAGAGCTCCGTGAAGCGGATTCATGCTGCCGGTGCCGCCTGCTCTAAGGCTGTTTGCTAGCCCAAGCGGATGATTTGTTTTACGTTCCGAGATTGATTCCTGCCATTGAGTCGCTGTCAGTTTGTTTCGCAAACTTTCCCACATGGGCAAATCGACCCAAGACTCGATAAATGCTTTGACTCCAAGGTGAGAAATAGATGCGGCCAAGTCATTGTCGGCATTTTTCCGGGAAAGGCGGTCACTGTCATTCTCTATGCCAGGCGAAACTCCGATTAACGCCAAGGAGCGGACCTTCTCTGGGTGGTTTACTGCGAAGTTCAACGCGATACGACCGCCCATTGAGTATCCGACAATCGATGCTGGTGTCGCGTCGAGGTAGTCGAGTAGCGATGACAGTTGTTGAGAGACAGCATCGAGATGGTACGCGCTGCGAGAAGCAGGAGATTCGCTGCGACCATGACCAATAAGGTCGGGGATGATTTTTCTGCCCGGTAAACGATCGGAAAGCGGTTTCATGGCTAAGGCGGATCCTGTGAATCCGTGAATAATCAAGACCGGTTCGCCTGAGCCCGCTACGTCTACTTCTAGAGCGGTGCCGTTGCAGATTATGTTCATAACAACTCTATGGAGTCTGTGACTGCGCGAGCGATCCGTCGGTGTTGATCGACATCAAGAGCTGAGTCAATCGGGATCCTGAGCACTTGAATGCCTTGCGGTTCACCAATTAAGCCTGCGAATGTAGCGGCATCGGAGACTTCTTGATACCTGATGCCTAATGCGTCAACGATCTCAGCGATAGGTAAATGCTGAGGGGTTGTGAATAGTTGGTCGAATACTGCCTGCTCCGTTACCTGAGCTATGGGCAGGTGACTGAAGATTCCTCCACCTTGGTCGTCCAAGACCACTACGGTCAGGGTGATGTCGAGACTCCTGGCGGCGATTAGCCCGCCAATGTCGTGTTGAAAGGCCAGATCCCCAATTAAGAGGGTGGTTGGCTGACCGCTTGCTGCTGCACCTGCAGCGCTGGAGATCACTCCGTCGATACCGCTTGCTCCCCGATTTCCTATTACACGGAGGGAGCTGGAGTGGGGATTCATAAAACTGTCGATATCTCTTACAGGCATGGAGTTCGACACGTAAAGCAAATGGTCTGGGGGGAGATGACGGCCAAGGTCGCGAGCGACAGCGGCTTGCAAAAGCGGTTCAGTGTCAAGAATTTCGTTGATGGCCGCGGATGCTTGACTATTCGCAGAACGCCACGCCGTTTCCCACTGAGTATCACGCATGGCTGGGTTGATGATTTCTGCTATTGCGTTAAGTGCTTCATTACCAACGTTCAAGATCTCTGAAGTTGTGAAACTGGGATCTGCCCAACTGTTAGATGGGTCGAACATAATCATGGGGCAGCGATGGTGTTCCAACCATTTCTTCAAAGCTTTGCAAGTGGGTGGTCCGCCTAATCGGATCACAATTTCGGGAGCTACCCGCGTGGACCATGAACTGCGAAGTAAATGGTCGTGATGTTCTAGAACAGCGACGTCATTGAAATTGACACGCAGTTGTGACAGTGGCTCCGCCAAAAGCGGATATCCAGTTTTTGTGCAGAAATTCTCGACGGCCTGCCGCCATTGAGATCCTTGAACCATGGGGCCCGCAATGACTACTCCCCGAGGTGATTGTTCAAGGAGTTGTGCGAGATCTCGGATTTTGTTGGAGCTAAGCGTAGTCTCGGCCATCTCGAGCTGAATGGGGTCAGAAGGTTGGCCAAGATCGGCGTCTTCGATTGGTTCAAGTGGCTCGCGGAATGGCCAGTCGAGGTGAACAGGCCCCGGTCGTGGCCCCATAGAAGACTGGAAAGCGCGAGCGGCAGCAAATTGGAACCAATGTGTATCCAGTTCGTTGGCGATCGGAAGTTCAGCGAACCAGCGAACATTGCTGCCGTAGATGTTTGTTTGGTCAATCGTTTGACCGGCGCCCCAACCTCTTAATTCTGGTGGCCGGTTCGCTGTTAGAACAATGAGCGGAGTTTCAGACCAGTTTGCCTCAACTACCGCCGGAAGGTAGTTGGCGGCAGCAGTCCCCGACGTGCAAATCAAAGCGACTGGTTTTTGTGTCTGCTTTGCCAGACCTAACGCAAAAAACGCAGCCGAGCGTTCATCTAATTGAACCCAGGTGTTGATGTTTGCTGTCTGCGCGAATGTGAGTGTTAGAGGTGTCGATCTAGAACCAGGTGAGATAACAACGTGGTCGACGCCCTGGCCGGATAGTTCGTTCGCAAAGGTTGCGCATGCGCTGTATACGGGGTCTCTCGTCATGGTGGTTACGGCGTCAGATCGAGAGCCCCCAAAAGAGCTTCGAATTTGGTGGCCGTCTCGGCTAATTCGTGTTCTGGTTCTGCTCCGTCGACGATGCCTCCGCCGGCAAACAAAGTCAGAGCTTTGCTGGTCAGAAGTGCGGAACGTAGAGCGACTCTGAACTCGCCATCACCATTTGGGGTCATCCAACCCACAGGTGCTGCATACCAGCCCCTATCCATGGTTTCATTCTCATCAATCCAATCTTGAGCGGTTTGCCTTGGTAACCCGGCGACGGCGGGGGTTGGGTGCAGCGCTCTAACGAGATCCAGAATGTCTTTGTCGTCCGGCACCAGCCCCGAGATTGGGGTGTGGAGATGTTGAATGCGGCGAAGTTTCATAACTCCAGCCGGCGATAGTGAATCTAAGCGGACTCCCGCAGTAGTTAATGATTCTTTTATGTCTTTGACAACAATGTCATGTTCGTGGCGTTCTTTGGGGCTGGCGAGCAATTCGGCGCGTAGACGAGCGTCAGCTCCTGGATGTTCGTGGCGTGGTCGTGAACCCGCTAAAGCTGCGGTCTGGACTTGATTCCCGTTCATTTTGATCAGTGTCTCGGGGCTGCTTCCAAGAAACACTTGATCACCACGAGCTATGGCGAAAGTCGCGCAAGATGGGTGTCGAACTTTGAGTCTTTCGAGTAGCGCTGCGGAGTTCAGATTTGCGGGAAGTGACAGCGATCTTGCCGTGACCACTTTGTCCATATTGCCGTTATGAATCTCTTCCAAGGCACGAGCCACGAGCTTTAAATATGCCTTGTCGTTTCTGTGGTCGACGCTCGACACGTGACCTAGATGTTGTTCGAGTGAAGGACTCAAGTCGGGCAGTTCAGCGTTGTCGACGTGGGTAATCCATGTCGAACCGTGACATCGCACAACAAAAATTTCGGGTAGTACTAACTCGCCTCCACCAAAAACTTTCCAGTCGGGATGTCGTTCAATTTCTCGGTCGCTGAACGAAAATCCGCCGACAAGAATTCCCGCAGACAAGTCGGGACCGGGTTCACCCACTACGTCAAACTGAAGGTCTCTTAGTCCTTCGCGAACTGAATCGAATCGAGTTCGACGTTCTTGAGTTCCAAAATGTAGAGCACTACCCAGTGCGATGAATTCAATTCCTTCGTCAGGGATAGCCCAATACGACTTTTGGTAATGAGGTGATTGTTCCCATAGCGCTAAGAAGTCGACAGGTTGGTCGACTTGTTTTCTCACCAGCGTGAGATTGCGGGAATTAGTCAACGTCTTCATAGTGGTTTCGTTTCGTCAAGCAAATGACGGCTTACGTGTTCGATGAGCGTTTGACGAAAATGCTGGGCAACTAGTTCAGTTACGAGAGGCACGATGGTTTCGACGGTTTCGGTTTGCGAAGAGTCACTTTTCTCAGTTAGGTGTTGGGCAAACAGCGCAACTGCGTCTTCAGCGACGCTTTCTACATGTTGCGCATGTCGAACCGCTAGCTGTACTAATTCGTCGAAAGGCAAGCCTGAATTAAGTAGACCGACCCCCGCCTTTAGCATTGAAAGAGTGTCGAGGTCGAACCGGTCAGCGTCTGTGGTGAGAGGCCGAATGAGTCCTGCTTCGATTGCCATCTGAACGATTTCGTCACCGAGGCCAGACTGATTCACTAGTTCATCGAAAGACAGCGATTCAGAGACTTCGTTGAGCGAAGACAGAAGTGGATGAGGTGAGGCATCTGAGAGGCGTTGTATTTGCGCCAAACTGAATCCCTCGTCAGATAGTTGCCTGATCTCGATGAGCCTTGACGCGTGGGAGTCGTCGTATCGGGCTACTCTGCCTTCCCGCGTCGGGGGGTGAAGAATCCCAATTTTTTGATAGTAACGAATGGTGTCGACGCTGAGATGGGAGTCGCCGGCTAACTGTTCAACACGCACACTCTCAGTTTAAGAGTAAATACTCCAAGAGTCTCAACTCTTAGTGTTTATCGTTGCAGGTGCGTTAGTTGATTTGCTTCTCCATGTCTTCCCAATACGGAGCGCGAAGCTTGAACTTTTGGAGCTTGCCGGTCGCAGTGCGAGCGAGTTCGTCCCTGATCTCAACCGAAGTTGGGCATTTGTAGTGGGCCATCTTTTCGCGGCAATAGTCAATGAGATCCTGCTCTGATGCAGCTTCGCCCTCGGCCAAGACGACAAGAGCTTTCACGGTCTCGCCCCATTTCTCATGAGGCACTCCAATGACAGCTACCTCGGCTATTGCTGGGTGACTGAAGAGCACATCTTCGACTTCGATGGAAGACACATTCTCTCCGCCCGAAATGATCACGTCCTTCTTGCGATCAGAAATAGTTACGTGATGCTCTTCATCCATGGTGCCGCCGTCTCCGGTGTGGAACCAGCCATCGACGATTGCCTCGGATGTTGCTTCCGGCTGCTCCCAATAGCCCTCAAGCACAACGTTGGAGCGAGCCAAAATTTCGCCTTGGTTATCAACTTCGATCTTCACCCCGATAGCGGGGGCGCCGGCGCGACTCAGCTTGCGAGCCTTTTCTTCAGAGTCAAAATCATCCCATTCTGAGCGGCAGCGGTTCATGGTCAGCAGAGGAGAAGTTTCGGTTAGGCCGTAAATCTGAATGAATTCCCATCCCAACTCTTCTTCCATACGGGCGATTGTCCGGGTTGGAGGAGGAGCTCCTGCGACGACCATTCTGACTCGACCGCGGCCGGGAATTTCACCTTCCCAGTCTTGTGCAGCCTCCAAAACAGCTGCGACGACTGCTGGGGCTCCGCACATGTAGGTGATGTCATGTTCTTCGATGCGTTTCAGAATTTCGTCGCCGCGTACCTCGCGCAACACGACATGCTTTCCTCCCATACCTGTGACGGCGTACGGCATACCCCAACCGTTGCAGTGGAACATAGGCAAGGTGTGAAGATAATTGTCCCTGTCACTTACACCAGCGTGCCATCCGAAGGTCGTGGCGTTGACCCATAAGGCGCGGTGCGTCTGTTGCACTCCTTTTGGTCGGGCGGTGGTACCGGAGGTGTAGTTGATCGTCGCCGTCACGTCTTCGTCCGGTGTCCACAGCTGCGGATCGCCGCCTGGCAAATACATCTGGTCGTCGCTGTCGGTACCCATCACCACGAAGTGGTCCACGTCAATGTCCTTGCAGGTGTCCTCCATTGAAGGATCAACCAGCAGCATTGATGCTCCGCAGTGGTCGACTATGTAAGAAATCTCATCATGGCTTAACCGAAAGTTGATTGGAACAAAGATTCGGCCGTACCCGGAGACACCCCAAAACGACGTCATTAATCGCCCGGAGTTCTGTGAAACCATAGCGACGCGCTCGCCGGTGCCAATACCCAGCTCGTCTAGCTTTGCAGCCTGCTCGCGGACTTTGACCCCGAAATCCCGCCAAGTTAACTCTCCTAAGCCACCTCCGGGCATATCGGGCTCATCGACGAGCGCGATGCGATCTGCATAAACGTTCTCGGCTCGATACAAAAAATCGGAGATAGTGAGAGGAACCTTCATGATGTATTTCCTTGTTTAACTGATCGACGTTGGAGCTAACAGTAGACCGCTAAGGTCCATGGAAGTCCAATGAGATGACCCAAAATGTCTTTTGAAGTACACCTAATCGACGGAACTTATGAGCTTTTCCGACACTTCTTTGCCGTGCCTTCTCGCAAAACTCCCCACGGTTCAGAAATTGGTGCGGTGCGAGGCGTCCTTAACTCTGTTCTTAATCTCTTCGAGATGGGAGCAACACACATGGCGGTCGCCACTGATTCCACTATTACTTCCTTTAGAAACGAGCTTTGGCCGGGCTATAAAGACGGATCAGATATCGATCCCCTCATAGAGGAGCAGTTCGACCCTCTTGAAGAAGGTCTTCGAGCGCTAGGTATAGAGCTCTGGCCGATGTCTGAATTTGAGGCGGATGATGCGCTGGCTGCAGGTGCTGCGATGGCTAGTGATGACCCCAGGGTAAGCAAGGTATTGATTTGCACCCCAGATAAGGATCTCGCTCAGTGCGTAGGTGGAAAAATATTTCAGTGGGATCGGCGAAAAGATCTATTGCTAGGCAGTCAAGAGGTCGAAGAAAAGTACGGTGTGTCCCCGGCGTCTATTCCTGACTATCTTGCTCTTGTCGGCGACTCCGCTGATGGTTTTCCTGGTCTCAGTGGCTGGGGACAGAAATCCTCGTCCGTTGTTTTGAACCACTACGGCTCAATTGACTTGATTCCTGATCGATATGAGGAATGGGACATACAAGTGCGTTCAGGTGCCTCGTTGGCTTCGAGATTGGCGTCGGATCGCAACCTGGCGATGCTGTTTAAAGAAATTGCAACCGTATGTAACGACGCGCCAGTCTCGAACACAGTTGATGCACTGGAGTGGTCGGGCCCCACCGTGAACTTTGAAGGTTTCTGTGAAACCAACGGTCTTGAAGCTCTTTTCGCACGAACTGAAAAGGTCGTGGCTGATCGGACCTAGGATAAAGAAATGGAACTCGGACCGGTTCACCACGTATCCATCAACTGCGCTGATGTCGAAGCTACTGCGCCGTTCTACACCGACGTGCTTGGCATGAAGACGCTTGATCGCCCTGACTTCCCTTTTAATGGCCGGTGGTTGCAGACACCTGGAGGCGGCGAAGTTCATCTGATCGAGGTTGAAGGATGGCAACCGCCTAAAGGACAGCATTGGGCGTTTAAGGTCGAAGATATTGACGCCACGGTTGCCGAACTGCGTCAAAAGGGTGTTGAAATAAAAGATCCGAAAGCGCTGCCAGGAACAACGGCGCGCCAAACGTTTTTCTTCGACCCCTCAGGCAACATGATTGAACTTAATCAGCCTGTTTGATCTAGATACACCCACGAGAAGTCCAATAAATAGCGCACCGGGCGCACTGATGTTCTAGTGACATGGGTAGCGGACCCGTTGGACGCTACGCTCAGATGCTGTGGCAAACCCAAGCATGTCAGAACGATTAAATGATCTTGAAGAACGCCGACAGGCGGCTCTGAACGCCGGTACCGAACGTGCCGTTACGCGACAACATGAAAAAGGAAAAATGCTCGCCCGCGAGCGCATTGAGTACTTGCTCGATGATGGTTCATTCCACGAGCTAGATATGTTGGCGCGCCACAGAGCACACGATGTTGGATTGGACGAACGCCCCTACACAGACGGAATTATCACTGGCTGGGGGACAATCGACGGTCGCAAAGTTTTCGTAGCGAGTCAGGACTTCACCGTCTTTGGCGGAGCCTTGGGTGAGGTATTCGCTGAGAAAATGCACAAAATTATGGACTTGGCTGAGTCGGTTGGCGCGCCAATGATTGGCTTGAACGATGGGGCGGGAGCCCGCATCCAAGAAGGTGTTGTTTCGTTAGCTGGATACGGCGGAATTTTCAGACGTAATGTCCAAGCTTCAGGTGTTATCCCGCAGATCAGTGTGATTCTCGGTCCTTGTGCGGGGGGAGCCGTTTACTCGCCTGCAATGACTGATTTCATATTCATGGTCCGCGACAGCAGTCATATGTTCATTACCGGTCCCGACGTAGTAAAAACAGTTACGGGAGAAGAAGTAACCCTCGAAGAGCTCGGTGGAGCAGGATCACACAGCACTAAGTCGGGAGTTGCCTCATTTGTGGCGTCAGATGAACAGAGCGTCCTCGATGACGTTAAATATTTGCTCTCGTTCCTGCCCTCAAACAACTTAGATAACGCACCGGTTCTCTCCGAGGGAGACGACCCTGAACGTCTCTGCCCTCAACTACGAGAGATACTCCCTGACAGCGCGAACGTACCGTATGACATGAAGGCCGTCATAGCTGAAGTAGTCGACGATGGAGAGTTCCTCGAATACCACGCTGGATGGGCGGGTTCGATTGTGTGTGGCTTCGGTCGCGTCGATGGCCGATCCGTGGGCATAGTGGGTAACCAACCAATGGTTATGGCTGGGGTACTTGACATCGAGTCATCTGAGAAAGCCGCTCGGTTCGTCCGCTTTTGCGACGCATTTAATTTGCCACTACTCACCTTTGTTGATGTTCCGGGCTTCCTACCCGGCGTTGACCAAGAACATGGAGGCATTATCAGACATGGTGCGAAGCTCCTATACGCCTACTGCGAAGCCACGGTTCCTCGCGTCCAGGTCATAACGCGCAAAGCTTACGGCGGAGCGTATGTCGTAATGGATTCAAAGTCGGTGGGTTGCGATGTGTCGTTCGCATGGCCAACTGCGGAGCTAGCTGTCATGGGTCCTCAGGGGGCAGTCGAGATCTTGAACCGGCGAGAATTACAGCAGGCTGCAGATCCTGAAGCTCGCAAAGCTGAACTTGTCGACGATTACACCGAAAAGTACGCGAATCCCTACGTAGCGGCTGAACGTGGCATTGTCGATGCGGTGATCGATCCAGCCGAAACACGACAAAAAGTCGTTGCAGCTTTCAGAATGATCGAAAGTAAACGAGAGGAACTGCCCAAACGTAAACATGGGAATGTTCCGTTATGAGTTTCCCCATTGTTGGCGATGTGCGCCCGTCCCCTACTGATGAAGAAGCTGCGGCGCTTGCCGTGGCGCTCGAACTTCTGTGGCCGGCACCAGCATCCGTTGAAGAAGATGCTGTCCCCTCTAAATGGAGATTTAGTGGCCGTTGGTGGAATGAGGCCACTAACTGGCCTCGCCGAACCTATTAACGGTCCTCGATATATCAAAAGCAGCGTGCGCTAGTTTTTCAATCATCCCAGAACCATGACCCGTGAAAACCGAAAGGTACGCGCCTGGGAAGAATTACCTCTGCCAACGGGGCCTCACCTGGCGCAGAAGCATCCAAGACCGCCAAAATGCTTCTGTCCTCAGTCTTGTCATACACGTAGCCGATAAGCCATCCGTCGTCTTCTGATTTGGCGCTATCTCGCTCAACGAAAACGAATTCTCCGGGTTCTTTGTCTTTGCCAAAGTCCCAGACCTGAGACTGATCATTTTCCAAATCGTATTTGACGAGCGTTCCACCACCAGAGGCTTCACTTCCACCGGAGAGATCGAGACTTACCGCGTAACCGAACTTGTACTCGAGTCCCACCCGGCTATCGGCAACGCGCGCAAATTCGATTGGGCGATCGTCTAGTTGAGTTTCGCTGACCTGACCGAGGGCTGTGTCGATCTCCCACCGCCATAACTGAGCTGTAGTAGTAAATTGCCCGCTCCCCGCTTCCCACATACTCGGGTATCTAGCTACATCTATGATCACGGAGCCCCCATTGTCGTAGCTGTTTACGGGATGAAATACGTAACAAGGATCAATGTCGAGCCATTGAAGGTCGCGAGCTGTATCACTGCGGTTCATCACACCCAGTCGAGCGCCGTTGTCTCGTCGGAACGAAAAAGGCATCCCTCCGGCCAGAGCTACATCGAGATCAAATACAACAGGTAAGTCCATAAAGACGACCCGTTGAGCAGTGACATTGAAATCATGCATCATTACCGGAGCCGGTATTTCTATGTCCTGCTGCTGAACCAACTTTCCTTCGGGTGAGACGCAATAGAAGGTGAGATAAGGCGGTCGTAGTCCGTAACCGAACGCCAACATTTCTCCAGTCAGCGGACAGATCTTGGGGTGAGCCGTAAATGAGCCATCAAGCCGGCCATCGAATGAACATGGGCCCAGTGTCTCCATCTCCTTGGAAATTTCCCATGGAACATGACCCTCTTCAAGACACAGAATGCGGCCCGCGTGTTGCACAACATGAGTGTTTGCTTTGGAGTTCTTGCTACTGAAATCAAGGTTTTCTAGATCAATAACTGGTTTAGCTGGATCCTCATAGAAAGGAGTTTGTACCCATCGATTCCGATACCACTCGGCTTTACCGTCTCGCAGTCGGACACCGTGAATCATTCCGTCGCCAAGAAACCAATGGGCTGACTCACCAGTAATCGGGTTCGCTCCGTTACGAAAGTAGCGACCGTTCAACTCACTGGGTAACGACCCACGAACCTCAAGATTTTCGGCGCTAATTTCATCCGTAACCGGAGCGTAGTTACCTCGAAGATGAAAGGGAATTGTGCTTGAAACAGTCATGAGCTTGTCTCCATGCGTACTGGCAGGATCTATTCATAGTTGCACACTGAGTGAATCGTTCCGGTTCGTGGCAGGATCATGATGTGACCGATAATGATCTTCCGCTTGCGGATTTAAAAGTCGTTGATTTATCGACCGTATTCGCAGGCCCACACTGCGCACGTTATCTCGCCGACTTCGGGGCAGATGTCGTGAAGGTCGAACGCCCCTCAGGAGACACTGCTCGCAATATTGGCTGGCGTGATACTGACGGCACCACCTTGTGGTGGAAGTTGGCAAACAGGGGTAAACGCGCAATTACCTTGGATCTGCGAGATATTGACGACTTAGCGACAATGAAACGGATGCTAAGTGTCGCCGATGTTCTGGTTGAAAACCTAAGGCCCGGCAAACTGGAAGCCCTTGGATTAATCCCAGATGAACTCATCAACGTAAACCCCAAATTGACCATCACGCGGGTGACTGGCTTTGGTCAAAGCGGGCCGTATCGAGATCGAGCGGGGTTCGCGACTTTGGCGGAGGCTATGAGTGGGTTCGCCGCAATGAACGGTGAGGCTGACAGTGCTCCTCTGCTGCCACCGATCGCATTAACCGACGAACTCACAGGTTTGGCAGCAGCTTTTGCGACGATGGTTGCGGTGCATGCCGGCGGTGGCCAAACCGTTGACGTGAACCTGCTCGAGACAATGCTGCAGGTAATGGGACCCCTAGTTTCGGCTTGGCACACTGAAGGCTATTTACAGCCTCGACTGGGGTCGGGCATTGCTTACAGCGTGCCTCGGGGCACATACCAAACTTCTGATGGCGGTTGGATAGCAGTAAGCACTTCAAGTGACTCTGTAGCCCAACGAGTCATGGAACTCATTGGGGTAGCCGACGACGAGAGATTCCAAACCTTTGACGGGCGAATCGCCAATCGGGACGAAGTCGATGCCCTGATGGCGGAATGGGTCAAGCAGCGCACAACAGCTGAAGCTTTAGAGAGCTTCGAAGCAGCCCAAGCGGCCGCTGCACCGGTCATGAACGTCGGCGAAATCTGCAGTGACCCCCACATAGCCGAACGAGGTGCATTGACGGAAGTCGATGGACTAACAATGCAAGCCCTAATCGCTCAACTCTCTAGAACCCCAGGAGCGGTCCGCTGGACCGGTCGGGATTTAGGTGCTGATAACCCCAAAACTCCTGACACTGCCTCTCGTTGGTTCAGCGACAGCTGAGGCGAATCATCCGCGTTGGTTCTCACGTTCTGACTCCACCAAGTCAACAACATCGTGCATAATGCGAGTCAGCTCGTAATCCTTTGGTGTGTAGACCTGAGATACACCCGCCTCGATAAGTCCGCCCCGGTCGTCCTCGGGAATAATTCCCCCAACTACCACAGGAGCTGTAACCCCCTCGGCTTTCAATGCGCTCAATACAGACGGAACTAGCTGAAGGTGACTGCCAGACAAAATTGATAAGCCAATGACATCTACATCTTCGTCTCGGGCGGTCGCAGCCACATGATCGGGTGTCACTCGAATGCCCTCGTAGACCACTTCCATGCCCGCGTTTCTGGCTGCGACAGCGATTTGCTCAGCACCATTCGAGTGTCCATCTAGGCCCGGCTTGGCTACCAACAAACGAGGAGGGCCCCCGGCGAGAGAACTTGAACGTTCTGCCACTTCCTTCAAGCCGGAAGAATTTACTGACACATTCTGAACACCAGTGGGCCCGCGATATTCACCAAATACCTCGCGAAGAACCTGAGTCCACTCACCCGTAGTGACCCCCGCCCGAGCGGCCGCAATAGTCGAGTGCATTATGTTCTCATCACTCTCAGCGGCTACCCGCAGTTCTTGGAGTGCTAGATCCACGGATTCTTGAGAACGAGATGACCGCCAGGTCGTAACGTCTGCCACCATTTCAGATTCGACCAAGGGGTCGACCTTGAGGAAGCTGCCGTCACCTCCCAGAGGGGAGTCGGTGGTCTCTTCGAAGGCATTGACCCCGATAACGGTTAATTCAGCGGATTCGATTTTCCGGACCCGCTCGGTGTGACTAGCAACTAAACGTTGTTTGAGTTCATTGATGGCAACGAAAGCGCCACCCAAATCCAACACATCGTTTAGTTCAGCTTTTGCTGCATCCACGAGTTCGGCTGTACGGGCTTCAATGACGTGTGAACCATCAAAGATGTCGTCGTATTCCAATAAGTCAGTTTCCAGGGCTAGTACTTGCTGCATCCGCAATGACCACTGTTGGTCCCACGGCCGCGGTAACCCCAGCGCTTCGTTCCATGCTGGCAATTGAATTGATCGCGCTCGAGCCCGTTTAGACAACGTGACTCCTAGCGATTCGAGGATGATGCGTTGCACGTTGTTTTCGGGTTGAGCTTCAGTAAGGCCCAGAGAGTTCACCTGCACTCCGTACCGGAAGCGTCGAAGCTTGGGGTCAGCTACGCCGTAACGACTCTCGCAGATTTCGTCCCACATCTGAGTGAAGGCCCTCATCTTGCAGACCTCTTCAACGAATCTGATTCCGGAGTTCACAAAAAAAGAGATGCTCCCCACCACCCGAGGAAAATCTTCGCTGGACACTTGACCCGAATCGCGCACAGCATCAAGAACATCGATCGCGTTCGCAAAAGAGTATGCGATTTCTTGAACAGGAGTCGCTCCGGCCTCCTGGAGGTGGTAGCTACAGATGTTGATCGGGTTCCACAACGGGACGTGCTGTGAGCAGTAAGCGATCATGTCAACGATCAGACGCTTACTAGCTTCCGGTGGAAAAATGTAAGTGCCGCGACTCAGGTACTCCTTGACGATGTCATTTTGGGTTGTTCCTCTCAACGTGTCTGAAGCGATTCCCTGCTCCTCGGCATTTGCTATATACAACCCCAACAACCAAGCGGCAGTCGCGTTGATTGTCATTGACGTGTTCATTTGCTCAAGAGGAATCTGGTCAAGCAACGTGTTCATCTGGCCCAAGTGGAAAATAGGAACGCCGACTTTGCCAACCTCGCCAGTAGCGAGTGGGTGATCCGGGTCGTATCCAGTTTGGGTTGGAAGGTCAAACGCTACAGAAAGACCGGTTTGACCCTTTTCGAGGTTGCTGCGATAGAGGTCGTTAGAAGCTTGAGCCGTGCTGTGACCCGAATAGGTGCGCATCACCCACGGACGATCCCTCTGAGATTTAGGTGCGTCAGTCACACGGGCTCCTCGCTTCAAGAATGAGCCTAGGGTTTAATGCAAGCTCTTAATTGTCAAGCAAAGTGAAATTCATCGGCCGAGCCCATACCTCGGCGAGCGGTCGATCTACAGCTTGACCCAACAGTTCCAAATAGTCGCCGCGACTGATTTCAACAGCACCAAGACTTTCAAGGTGTGGCGTGTTCCATTGGACGTCGATTAATGCGCCGCCAGTTACCTTCATCGCGTCCACCAACGCCACCAGCGCCACCTTGGATGCATTGGGAACTGAATGGAACATTGACTCACCAGCGAAGAACGCGCCAATCGACACTCCGTAAAGGCCGCCCACCAACTGGTCGTCTTGCCAAGCTTCAACGCTGTGTGCCCAACCAAGGCGATGCAGTTCGAGATAAGCATCTCGAATGTTGGCGTCGATCCAACCGTGTGGACGTACGGGGCTAGCGCACGCATCAATGACTTGATCGAAGGCATGATCAACCCGAATGTCGAAATCTCGGCATGCCCGACGAAGCGATCTTCCTACCCGAAGATAGGAAAGGGGCAACACCCCTCTTGGGTCAGGAGACCACCAACCCAAAGTATCCCCCAGGGGCATTGGGAAGAGCCCCGAGCTATATGCAGAGAGCAGCGTGCCCGGCTTTAGGTCCGCGCCAGCTCCAACTAATCCGTTTTCGTCAGCTGTGTGAGCAGGTGGAAATGTCCAAATGCTGGCTTCCGGCTCGACTGGTCCGGTAAGAGTGTCCCCGCGCATACTCGTGAGCATACGCATTAGTGACGCTCAGACTCAAAGCGGAATGCTTATTCAGTCAAATCCTTATACGTGTCTATCTGCTCTGACGTGGCGTCGCTGACAGCAATTGACGCTATTGAAATCGCTTCTAAGGGCAAATCCAGATCGTCGGTTTCTACGGTTTGGATTTCCAAAGCGACTTCAAGACCGGCTACAACGTGACCCATTAGCGAATAGTTAGGATCTAAAGCTGCGCCGAATTGACCAGTCACAACAAAGAATTGAGACCCGTTGGTGTTTGGTGTTCCCTGATTGGCCATGGCAAAAGAGCCCACCAGATATCCCTTCTCGGGTCCGTAAGCACCTGTGAACTTGTAGCCAGGGCCGCCTCTGCCATTCAAACCCTCGACGTCTCCGCCCTGAATTACGAACTGATCGATTACACGATGGAAGATCGTTCCGTTGTAAGCGCCATGACGGGCAAGGAAAATAAAGTTATTTACGCTTCGAGAGTCCTTTGTCGGATCGAGCACAACGGTGAAATCTCCAACGTTTGTGACGAATTCTGCTGCGTACAGCTGTCCGGTATCAATACACAGCTTGGGTGGGGTATCAAACTGAAAGCGGCGTTCTGCGGAGCCTTCAACTGGAGGGCAACCATCTAGCCCAAGGGTTTGAGCTCCAATTGAATCAACCTCTTCTACATTCGCTATTGAGTCTTTGTCGTCACCACCGGTCAAGCTCCACAAAAATGCGACCACAACCACCGCCACCGCGATTGCTACCCACCGAAATATAAGTTTGGTTCGTTTAGAACTCTTTTTGGCACGTTCCTCAGCTGCTATCTGGGCCTCACGGTGGGCTCGTTGCCGTTCACGCTTGCTGTTGCTCATAACTGTGTCGATATTCCCTTACCTGACGGTCTTCGCCAATGACGGTAGCAACGTAAAGACCCTAAGCCAGGTCCACAACACCGAAAATCACCCACGGCATAAGAGTTCTCGGAAGGTACCCTCAGAGCTTGTGGCATTAGTCGTTCAAAAATTCGGAGGCACCTCTGTTGCCGACGCCGATCGCATGCGAGAAGTAGCCGATCACGTCAAACGAACGCGCAGCCGCGGTGATGATGTTGTTTTGGTCGTCAGTGCCATGGGTAAAGAAACCGATGTGTTGCTCCGACTTGCAGACGAAGTGAATGAACACCCCCCAGGGCGGGAAATGGACATGCTCATCACCGCAGGAGAACGAAAGTCAATTGCGCTTATGTGTATGGCCCTGGAGGCAGCGGGAGTACCAGCAGATTCGTTTACGGGAAGTCAGGCTGGTTTTCAAACTGATGGCAACCATGGGAACGCGAAAATCTTGTCGGTCGACCCTTACCGGGTGCGTGACTCAGTGGACAAGGGGCGAGTAGCGGTGGTGGCTGGGGCCCAAGGTATGTCTACCGACAACAACGTCACTTTTTTAGGTCGCGGTGGATCCGATACCACTGCGGTGGCGCTAGCTCATGGTTTAGGAGCTGACGCGTGTGAGTTGTATACCGATGTTTCGGGAGTATTCACGACCGATCCGAGGGTCTGTCCGACTGCTAAACGAATGGAATCAATTTCGTTCGATGAATTACTAGAGATGACAGCGGTGGGATGCCCTAAACCCGTAATGCGTTCGGTGGAAGTAGCTCGAGCCTTCGGCGTTCCGCTGCACGTTCGGTCAGCATTCACCTGGGAACCAGGTACATGGGTGCTTGAGGAGGCCCCTGATATGGAAAGAGCAATAATCAAAGGGATAGTGCCCGACACCAGTCAGGCGAAAGTGACTCTCAGTGGAGTCCGAGACGAGCCCGGACTAGCCGCCAAAGTTTTCCGTACCCTCGCCGACGCGTCAGTCAATGTCGACATGATTGTTCAAAACGTCAGTGAGCGCGACCGTACCGATATCTCCTTCACCGTGCCCTTGGAAGACTTAGAAGTTGCAACGGCCACCTGTGAAGGACTAGCAGACGATCTAGCTTTCTCCGGTGTCATGGCAGATCCAGACTTAGGTCGCGTTTCAGTGGTTGGCGCGGGGATGGCATCGAATCCGGGGGTTGCCGCAACAATGTTTGAAACGCTTGCTGAAAATGACGTCAATATTGAGATGATTGCCACGTCTCCGATCCGCATTAGCTGTGTTATCGCTGAAGAAGATGTAGATCGAGCCACAGTCGCATTACACACTGCGTACGGCTTGGACTGATAACGCTCCAATAATCGCGCTGGAGTAACGCACGACCCTCGGTAACCTCAAAACCTATGCGAGTAGGAATCGTCGGAGCCACAGGTCAAGTTGGGGGAGTGATGCGAAGCATCCTCCAAGAACGCTCATTTCCAGTAGACGAAATGCGGTTATTTGCCTCTGCGCGTTCGGCAGGAACCAGCATTCAATGGAATGGTCAAGAAATTGTCGTGGAAGATGCCAGCACGGCTGATTTCAGCGGGGTCGACATAGCGTTATTTTCGGCCGGAAAAACGACTTCCCTTGAACTGGCTGAAAAAGTCGCTTCCCAAGGTGCTTTAGTCATCGACAACTCCTCTGCCTGGCGTATGGATCCCGAAGTGCCTCTTGTTGTGCCTGAAGTTAATGCTGATCAAGTGTTGAATACTCCTAAGGGCATTATCGCCAACCCCAATTGCACCACTATGGCAGCGATGCCCGTACTCGCTCCTTTGCATAATGAAGCTCAACTAGTTGGCATGGTGGCCTCCACATACCAAGCTGTGTCAGGCGCAGGTCTCGCGGGCGTAGCGGAACTGGGAGAACAGATTCGAGCGACCGTAGACAATGCAGAAGGATTGACCTACAGCGGTTCCGCTGTTGAGCACACCCCACCCTCATCGTTCGCTCAACCTATTGCCCATAATGTTCTCGCTCACGCAGGTTCTTTCGTCCCTGACGGAAGCGGCGAAACTGACGAGGAGCAAAAGCTTCGTAACGAAAGCAGAAAAATTCTTGACATACCGGATCTTCACGTCTCGGGCACCTGCGTAAGAGTTCCAGTGTTCACGGGACACTCACTTGCTTTGAATTTGCGCTTCAGCTCAGAAATCACCCCGGAGCGAGCTACAGAACTCCTAGAGAAGGCGGAAGGTGTCGTCCTGGCTGATGTCCCCACCCCACTTGTGGCGGCTGGACAGGACCCCTCGTTCGTTGGTCGAATACGACGCGACCCCACAGTCGAACATGGATTAGCAATGTTTATCGTCGGGGACAACTTGCGAAAAGGCGCTGCATTGAATGCAGTGCAGATAGCTGAAACAGCTTGCGAGACCAGATTTTCTTAACCCTGGATAGACAAGTTCGGACAATTACACGGTTTGAGACCGCATCGCGGGCAGCCTTGCGCATAACGATCGGCCGCTTCCTCAAGAGATAGGTCTAGTTGCGCCGCCAGTGAAGCTAACCAAGCAAGAACGTCGCCGAGCTCGTGAAGTTGTTCATCACGGCTACCCTTTCGCACTGCTTGAGCTAGCTCACCTAGTTCTTCGGTGAGCCAAGCAATGGTAGCTGCAACCCCCCTTTCGCTATCTCTTAGACCATAGGTCTCTTCCATCAAATGTTGCAGTTCACTTAAGTGCACGACCTGACGTTAGATCCCCCCCAGGCCGATCTCAGCCATGTCCGCTGCTAGCTCCAAGCATTGAAACTGTGGCACCCTCGATTTACCCCTAGTCTTGTAAACCTTGAACCCCATCACCGAACGCGACTGAAGATGAGAAAAACGCTGACCACGATTGTCGTATTGCTTCTGAGTATCGCCTGCGCAGTCGTCATCGTTATAGGCATCTCTGGTACGTCCAAGAAGTCCAAATCATTAGAGATAGCGGCACCTATTTCCAGCAGAATTATCAACCCCAGTGCAAGCTCAAGTCAGGTATCGCAATCTGCCGAACACGCCGCTATCGAAGGCCCCTCGCAACGACTTGCTAACGCCGCAGCTGGAACGATCACTTGGCTCCCCAAACCTGGCGATCTCATTGAGTTCGGAACAGCCTTGTACGCCGTAGACCACAAACCCATCATTTTGATGGAGGGTTCATTACCCATGTACCGCGATATTGCTTACAAGGTCAGCGACGGACCGGATGTGGCCCAGTTAGAACGGAATTTGGTGAATTTGGGCTATGTGGCCGACGAAGCCACAACGGGTAATTCCAGTGACCTAACTGTTGATCACCACGTCACACCACTTACGGAGTCTTCAATCAGATCGTGGCAGCTTTCCCTCGGTCTTACTTCTACCGGTGTTGTGAAACAAGGCGATGTGGTGTTTCGCCCTGAGGCGGTTCAGATTTCAGAGCTGCATGTCGCACTCGGTGAAGTTATCGAAGCTGGAAGCGTTCTGTCGGTCCTGCTCAATCCTGAAGAGTAGAGAACAAGCACTCATTAGAAAACGCTAGTTTCGTGCCATGAGTACGACGGCGATACAGACTCGATTAAGTCCACAAATTCAAGAACTGGAACTTGAGCAATTTGTGCTGCAACTTGAGGTCGACGGTCTATGCGTAGTTCCACCTGAAAGAACAGGAGTTGCACCGGAGACCATCAACGCAATAGCGGAACAATTGCTGTCGGAGGCTCAAGAAGTAGTGGGTTGCGAGTTTGACCTAAATGAAGGCCCCAAGGCTGAGCTAACTATGAGCGCTGACGAAAACGTCATCGCGCAATTCAGCGGAGATCGAGGTGAACCGACCCAGTTTCTGGTTCAGCAGCTATGTGCTCGAGATCGTCTTTTCCGAGATCTAGCTATTAACCCAGTAGGGGTGGCGTTGATTCGTCATCTCATAGGACAGAATGCCACTCGATTTAGTAGTCACAACGCGTTCATTAAATGGCAGGGTGAGTTTGGTTACGGACAAAACCTGGGTTTGCATTGCGACCAAATGGCTGTACCTCGTCCATGGGGGCGCAACGCGTTGACAGCTAACACCAACTGGTGCATTACCGATTACTCACTTGATGGGGGAGCGTTGGCGTATGTCCCAGGGTCTCATCGCCGGATGGAACCCCCACGTTTCCCTGAGGCGGTCGAACTAGCTGTGCCTGTTGAGGCACCAGCGGGATCGCTTATTGTTTTTCATGGCGCAACCTGGCACGGAGCTTTCCCTCGGTTGACAGAGGGCATGAGGCTGTCGATAGCGAACTATTTCCGGCATTACATGGTCTTACCCCAAGACGACATCAAGAACCTTTTTCCGCAAGAACTCGCAGAAGATTGCGACGACCCAGACATGTTTAAATTTTTGGCTGGATTCGCCGATGAATTTCCTTACTCACAGCAAACTGAGAGAGTTCCGCGGTTAGTTCTTTGATTTAGATGGACGCGTCGGCGTTGATGACGATCTTCCCAAAAAATTTCCGTTCTTCGAGAGCTCGATGAGCAGAGATCCCTTCTTCCAGGGGGACACGAGAATCAATCACTGGAGAGAACTCTCCCGTTTTGGTTAAGCGAAGTAATTCATCGAGATCGCTGCGTTGCCAACCATTGGATCCGCGAATGTCCATTTCTGCGGTCCAGATGAATCGCAAGTCAGTTGGGGGATCGAAACCTGCAGTTGCGCCGCACGTCAGGACTCGCCCGCCGAGTTTTACGCATTTAAGTGACTTTGCCCACGTGTCACCGCCGGTGAAGTTCACTACAACGTCGTATCCACCCCCACTGAAAAGGCTTCCTGTGTTTTCACGGCAGTACTTCACAAAATCAGTAGTGGAGTAGTTGATAGTTTCATCAGCCCCTAAAGCTCGTAACTGCTCACACTTTTCATCGGTTCCAGCAGCAGCGATGACTGACGCACCGCACATTTTTGCTAGGAGTAAAGCGCTGGTTCCGACTCCGCCGCTTGCCCCCAAAATCAAAACGGAGTCACCGGCAGTGACACCACCGCGTGTCAACATCATTCGATGCGCAGTTCCATACGCGACCGGGAGACAGGCAGCGTCATCAAATGAAACGTCGTCGGGAAGCGAAATCAATTGCTCGGCAGTCACAACCACGTACTCCGCGTATGCGCCCCACAGAGTGTCACCGATCATCCACAGCTTGCCATCTTCGTATCTCACGGGGTCAACGAGAACTCGGTCCCCTATTTGCCAGCCCGTCACATCGTCTGCGACCTCAGCTAGGACGCCTGCGCAGTCACAGCCTGGGATACCCGGGAGCGGAACTTTGATTCCGGGCATGCCCTGGCGGGTAAAGACATCGTGATAATTCAGTGAACATGCCCGGACCGCAACACGAACTTCACCTGGTTGCAGCGCCGGCTCCTCAATCTCTCGGTAATCGAGAACATCGATTGGTCCATGTTCGTCAAAGACAATGGCTTTCATTGAACCTCCGTATCCAAGTTCAGTAGTTTCTCAGCATTTTTGATGAGCTGGGTTCTATCGATTTTTGCGGTAGAAGCAAGTGGGATTTCATCAACGAACCAGACATGTCGAGGGTGCGCGTACGCAGGACCATTTTTGAGCGCGTACTCCTTGATGTCATCCGCGTTTATCTGAACGCCTGCTTCACTGCGAATGAACACCGCAGGTAGCTGACCCTTCAATTCATCCCTAACAGGGACCACGACTGCCTGATGTACTGACGGGTGGTGCTCAAGCATTTGTTCGACAGCGTCCGGGTAGATGTTCTCACCTGCGCAAACAAACATGTCGTCCACTCGGCCGACGAAGAAGTACCAGCCATCCTCGTCTCGGTGCATTAAATCGCCAGTGTGGTACCAACCGTCGGTCAATCGCTCAGCGTTTGCTTCCGGTAAACCGTGATAGCCGAGCATCACCCCTTTAGATTTCACCCACAACTCGCCGCGATTTGATTCTGCTCCGGTATCTGGATCTACCAATTTCAGTTGCACACTGGAATGCTCATACCCCAAAGAAATCTTTGGTCTTGGGAGATCTTCAGGATGAGGGCCAAATTCCAAAACAGCTTCTGTAGTTCCGTAGCCGTTGGTCACCAGAGCCTCAGGAAAGAGTGCTTGCACGTCATCAAATAGGGCTTCAGTCAGGGGTGCGGAACCAATCAAAACTCGCTGTACCGAAGAAAGATCATGCTGATTAGGTGTCTTCTGTAACTCAGCAGTCACCAAGGCGTACATCGTGGGCACACCAGAACACATCGTGACTCGATGCTTGGTTATGGCGTCAAGGTATTCACCTGCTGAGAACTGAGGAAGAAGAACGACTTTTCCGCCGCTGGCGAATGCAAGCTTCGACGCCATCGACGCGTTCTTGTGATACAGAGGCGCCGAAACCAGCATCACTTCCCCTGGAAGAGCTGCACCATATTCGAGCACGGTAAAAGTTATGTTTTCGTGCGACAACAACACCCCTTTAGGCTTTCCCGTCGAACCCGATGTATAGATTTGGACGGCTACGTCATCCGGTTTGACGTTCATAATGCTAGGGGCGGGGGCGCTACTCATTATTTGGCCCCACTGTTCCGAACCAATAACGACTTTCGGTACGTCCGCTCTGAACTCGGCATGTTCGGTGTCAGTTATCAGCAGTTTCAGATCCGCATCTTGGATGATGTACTGCAAAGTGGACTCGGGAAGCCGGGTGTTCAGCGGAACAAAAACCATCCCCGCCGCAGGAGCACCAAACATCACCGTGTAGTACTCACCGAGGTTGCCGGCTAGTAAGCCGATTCGAGAACCCGGAGTCAAACCAAAATCAATCATTGCCTGGGCAAACACATGAACTTGGTTTGTGATTTCGGCGACAGAAACTTCTAGAGCAGGGTTCTTGGAACGATCGATAAGAGCGACGTCAGTGGGCTTGGGATTCTGATGCAAAAGCTCGGCAATATTCATCCCGGTGATTATCCCAAAACCTCCGGTTCACATGTCATCAAAATTTCGGCGACGGTAGCGGTGTTGGGCAACCGAACAATCGTGGCTACGGTCTCAGCCAAATCGCCCGGCTGGATCATGATTGCAGGATCCACTCCAAAACTTGATGTCATGTCGGTTTCGACGTAGCCAGGGCAAATAGCGGTGACTCGGATACCTTCGTCAAACGTCGCATGGCGAACCGCGTGATGCAGAGCCAGAAACGCATGTTTAGTCATCGCATATCCGGGCGCGAAGTTTCCCTTCACCCTCTTCCCGGAAAGGGATACGACGTTCACGATTCGCCCTTCGCCGGAAATAGCCAATAAGGGAAGAGCACGCTGAATGAGACGCAATGGGCCTTTGACATTTACTGACCACATCTCGTCAAGTAGTTCTTCGGAAAGGTCAGCTAGTGACTCCATATGTCCGATGCCCGCATTGTTTGTCAAACCATCAATTCGTCCGTGCAGTTCTTCAGTTGCACTCACCCATTCGTCGCCGCTGACGGGATTGAGAGCATCGTATGGGTGACACGAAACATTTTGATCTGCCCAGTGGTGAACCGATGCTTGCAGAGCGTCAACGTCACGAGCTCCAAGACTTACGGCCCAGCCATCAGAGTGGAATTGCTGGGCCAAGGCAGCACCGATGCCACGATTCGCGCCGCTAATCATCATTACCCGACCTGCTGGATCAATCATTATCAACCTCGCCACTTGGTTAGAAGCACGCGCAGCTTTGCAAACAAACTTCAACGCGTTGTGGTCGGGCAGGCGGGATTTGAACCCACGACCTCTTCGTCCCGAACGAAGCGCGCTACCAACCTGCGCCACTGCCCGTTGTCACGTTCTGGAACCTCTGACGCTAGCGCATATGTAACTTGATTCCCCTGGAGTCTGGCTACAACACGCGAACAGACCTATGTGACCTGAGGGACCTCTTCAGTATCAGTGGACTCGTCTTCGTCTGAGCCGAACTCACTTTCTTCTGGCGAGATACCTTCCGACAACCGTTCCGTCTCAGGAGTTGTTCCTTCACGCATGTCTTCTCCAGCGAGCAGAGCGACGGCAGCCATTTTCAAGCGAAACGAATCCAGTGGTTTAACCAACCAGCCCTGAGCTCCGGCTTGCTGTGCTAGGTACACGTCGGCCTCGCGATCCAAAAGCATCAAAATTGGCACCGGAGACAGTCTCTCGGCATCAATTTCGAGGCGAAGATCCATGCACGTTGCCATCCCCCCCATATTCCCGATTTGCAAGTCGAGAATCACCAAATCAGGGATTTGGCTAGATACCAATGCGCGCACATCTGCACCCGCGCGAACCACGTTGACCGTGGTTCCTGGATCGCTGAGAGCAGCACGTACTTCTTCGATAAGCCAGTCAGCATCACTTGCCAGAAGGACAGTAGTCATCACTTACGAGGCTAGCCGCAGAGAGCCGAGTAAAGAGGTGTCATGAGGACAAGGCTGGAAGAGAATGGGAGAGTGACGCTCGCTCTGTAGTCTTGGCAAAGCAATCTAAATCCGGTTGATGGGCGAACTCTTGAGCAACTTGAAGCGCACCCGCCGCTCGTTAGCGGCCTTAATCATTGTCGTTGTAGCCCTGACCGGGTTATTTGGTTCACCCGCCGCTTCACATGACGGCCACGACCACTCCCGTGAGATTCGGATCATCGAAGTGAGTGGACTTCTCGACCCAATTGAAATCGATTACATCGACTCGCAAATACAAGATGCACAAAGGCAGTGGGCCCTCGCCATAGTCCTACAAGTCAACAGCCCGGGAAGCGTCTCAGATAGACAAGAAATACTTGACCTTCTGCAGAACATAGAAGGTTCTTTGGTTCCCGTTGGCGCCTGGATAGGCCAAAGTGGAGCGACTGCGCAAGGTGCAGCAGCCCATCTTGTACAAGCAGCCGATTATTCGGGTATCGCCCCCGGCAGTCGCATAGGCAATTTTGCCGAGTTCACAACCTCCGCAGAGTCCGCCCCGCAGGCAGGTTCTAATGATCTACGACGCGGTGAAGATGCCGTTGAAGCCGGTCTTGTCAAGGTAATGGCGCCCACTCTTGGCGAGTTTCTGCTTGCCATGGAGGACGCAGAACTAATTGAAAAAATCTCAACAGAGATTGAGCAAGCTGACGGACTAATACAACGCTCAGTGGCAAGCGATGTCACGGTCGCTTTCAACAAGCTTTCCTTGCTGGACCAGTTATTTCACACCATCGCCAGTCCAGCTGTCACATATCTCTTATTTCTCGCCGGGATGTCATTGTTGCTTCTTGACTTCTTTACTGGCGGTATCGGTGTCGCAGGTAGTGTCGGCTGTGGCTCATTACTGTTTGGCTGTTACGGATTAGGAGTTTTAGACGTTCGTCTCTGGGCTCTCGTGCTGCTGGTTATAGCGATGCTCGGATTTGCAGTCGACCTTCAGACAGGAGTGCCCAGATTCTGGACTGTCGTCGGAGCCGTACTTTTGATTATCGGATCACTATGGCTTTTTGCGACCCACTCGATGAGCTGGTTAACGCTGGGTGGCGGAATTGGTTTGACTCTTGCATTCGTCCTTTCGGGAATGCCGGCGTTAATCAGAACTAGATATGGCACCAGTACTCTCGGACGAGAGTGGATGGTTGGCAAAATGACCGAGGCGGCAACGGATCTCACTCCCGATGGTCTTGTAGTTTTTGAAAACTCACAGTGGCGAGCTCGAGTAAATCGACTGACCCCAATCAAAGAAGGCGAGTCAGCGCGCATCGTTGGCCTTGAAGGCCTTGTTTTGGAGGTAGAGCCCGAAGAAGGCGGCGCTGTTGACTATCGAGAAATGCGACAAAAAGAGAAATAAATCATCTACTTCGGTGCCGTAAATAATCGAATCTGGGTCTGAAAACGTTAGATATTCCCTGTATAAGGCGAGTTTCAAAAATTGAATCGTTTTTTGATTTTTTCTTGCCTTTCCGCGGGTTACGCGCCTAAATTGCGTCCGGAAGCTCTTTGGGGGGAGCAAATTATGGCTGCATTGCCGGATGACAGTTGGGAGCACAAGGCTGCGTGTCGAGGACCGCAGTCAACCGTTTTCTTTCCGCCGCCGAGGTTTGAGCGGAAAGACGAAAAATTAGGCCGAGAGGCCCGAGCTAAGGCGATCTGCGCGCAATGTTCGGTCAGAGAGGACTGCCTGTCGTACGCGCTTGACATTCGCGAGCCGCATGGCATTTGGGGTGGTGCGAACGAAGCCGAGCGCAGGCAAATGCTCCTTGTCTTAGATGGCGAAGCCGTCTCCTAACAGTTCCTGATTCTGCGGGCACCCTCGCACGTCTTACGTTAAATCTTTGGCAGGCGTGGACCACCGATTCTCAGGTCGTCCCGTCTTCGCGTAACTCCAGTTTTGTCGAGCACAGCGCAGATAGGTAGAGCGAATTTCCTTGTTGTATTCAACGCATCTCGAATTTCGGCAACGGTGACCCCCTCAGGCTTGTCTTGCAATAGGTGGGCGACCACTATCGATGCTTGGTCAATCGCTGATGTAGCAAAGAAAACACCTTCGTTTTGAATCACCAGCCCACGTTGCAGCAAGCCTCGCAGCTCTTCTTTGGATGAGTGGCCTGGCTGATTCGGAGAGAAAAGATCTTTTTCGAGTTCGGCGAGGATTGGATGATTAGCCAAGATGTCTTCTTGATCGACCGACTTCACTCGTCCATCGGAGATTTCGACCTCTTGCAAATTGTTGATAGCTAAGCGTTGTCGTTCATCTAGAAGCGCTACGTCTAATCCGAGAGGTCCGGCTTCTTCGACCAAAGATTGAACCTCCTGTTTTAAAGCGGCAAGGACGGCTTCTGACGTGACCCAGTCGCCCAATACTGGATCTGTCCGAACGCCGGTGAGTCGTTCGAGTTCGTCTACGGTGATCCATTCGCGTTCTGACACCACTCGCTCGATCGATAGATCAGGCTGAGCTTCGGATGCTTTCAGCACGGGATCGACATCGAGCACGTGACCGCCTCCGATGGTTTCATCCCGACCGGCTTCTCGTAACACAAACCTGTCTCCGGGCAGTAGTGGAAGACTTTCTGGCAAAAAAATTCGTACGTGCCCATCGGAACCCGGCGTGAGACGGTCAGGGCCTAAGACTCTGATTTTCACTGGCCATTCACCTGAACCGACATATAGCGAATATGCCCCGCGTCTCGATACATCATGAGTGAGGGTGGGCAGAATCCGAATCGCTGCATCGAACTTCCGGCTGCGGTGCCACTGTTCGTTAAACACCAAAGCGATTCCTCTACCAAGTTCTTGGTAATCAACATTGGCAAGGTTCAAAGCGACGCGGTGTCCGGGATCAATCTTTGTTCTTGATTCGCTTTGTGTCTGAATGGCGCGGATCCTCGCTGTGGCGTTACCAGGTATGAGCGCGAGCTCGTCATCCACTCTCAAACGGCCCCCGGTCAGGGTGCCGGTCACCACGCTGCCTGCGCCGGTTGCGGCGAACGCCCGATCGATCCAAAGTCGTGGCCGCTTAATGTTGTTTGCGGTAGGTACGGACTCAGTGAGTCGATCGAGAGATTCGCGCAGCGTATCTATGCCGGTGCCGGTGAGGCTGTCGACAGGCACGATCTCAGCGCCTTCGAGGAAGCTATTTTCTATGCGCTCCTCTACGTCCATGTGGGCTAGTTCTGCGAGTTCATCGTCAACTAGTCCAATCTGGGTAAGGGCAATAACTCCGTGGCGGATTCCCAGTAGCTCGAGGATGCGAAGGTGTTCCTCGGACTGAGGTTTCCAACCTTCAGTTGCCGCGACTACAAAAAGGCATGCGTCTACGCCACCGACCCCGGCGAGCATGTTCTTGATGAAACGAATGTGGCCGGGGACGTCAATGAATGACAGCTTCCGACCCGATGAAAGATCTGTAAATGCAAAGCCCAAGTCGATCGTTAGACCGCGCTCTTTTTCTTCTGTTAGTCGGTCTGGGTCGGTTCCCGTAAGCGCCCGGACCAAGGTTGACTTGCCGTGATCTACGTGGCCTGCTGTTGCGATGATGTGCATTGTTCAAATAACTGAGGCAATTGCGTTTGCCACCAAGGTGTCGTCGTCGGGATGAACGGTTCGAAGGTCGACGAACGTTGCTTGATCACGAACTCTCGCAATAACGGGTATTGGAGCTTCTCGAAGACCGGTTGAGACGTCCCCGTCTAATTGAATTCCCGCCGATGGGATTTCTTCGCCGGGTAATGAACCCCCACCGGTCATTGCACTGGTTGTTACCGAGCGACCTGCTGATATGGCATCGGCGCGAGCTAACAGCTGAGTCACTGGAGTTTGGGCCATTCGCCAAAAGGGTATTGAATCGCCGTCTCGGCGAAGGTAGGCCAATGCTGTTTGCTGGAGAGCACCTAGGACGAGAGCCCCGGGTCGGAATGCCCGCATGAGAGGATGTTGAGCACAGGCTTCGATCAAGTCTGCTCGCCCGGCGATTATCCCAGCTTGAGGCCCTCCGAACAGTTTGTCACCAGAAAAAGTCACTAAAGCGGCACCGGCTTCTAGGGTTTGCTTTACAGCTGGTTCGTCGCGCAGCCACGACGGTTTGCCATCTCGCAGCCAATGACAGCCCTCGTCTATAAAACCGGATCCCAGATCTGCGACGACAGGAACCTCTAGATCACTTAAAGCGGAGACTGATACCTCTTCTGTGAAACCACTGATTTTGTAATTGGAGGGATGAACCTTTAGTAGGAGAGCGGTGTCGTGAAGACGACAAGCGGCTTTGTAGTCAGCGACTCTTGTTCTATTAGTCGTGCCGACTTCAACAAGGTGAGCTCCGGACTCTGACATTACGTCCGGTACGCGAAACCCTCCACCGATTTCCACCAGTTCACCACGTGAGACTGCGACCGCTCGATCTCGAGCCAAAGCGGCAAGCACTAGTGTTACGGCTGCCGAGCAGTTATTGACGATTAGAGCGGCCTCAGCTCCAGTCAATTTGCAGATTAGGTTCGTGACATGGTTATTTCGAGAGCCGCGACTGCCGGTGATTAAGTTGAATTCCAGGTTCGTTGCCTGCGCTTGCTGATGATATTCCAGTGGGGCGCGACCAAGATTGGTGTGAAGTAGCACTCCGGTTGCGTTGATTGCGGGTCCCAGCAGCGATCGTTGGAGTTGGATTGCTTCACTGCGCGCCGATTCGGGGTCATTGTTTGCAATAGCGATTCGGGCAGCTTCCACTAGAAGTGGAGCAGGTAAATCGATGTCTGCTAACGATCTCGATAGGGCATCAACTGACGGTGGTCGCACGTTAGAAGGATAGGTCCGACGGAGTTCGATTCGCCCTAGGTGCCATCACTAAGATCAAGCAAGTGGCTGTTCTGTTCATTCTGTTTATCGTCGTACCCATTGTCGAACTGGTGCTCATTATCCAGGTAGGTCAGGCCGTAGGGGCATGGAACACCATCGGTTTATTGATCATTGACAGCCTGGTTGGGGCTTGGCTAGTCAAACATCAAGGTGTTGGATTACTTAAGAGATCTCGCGAACGTCTGCAAAAAGGTGAGATGCCTAGCGACGAAATTTTTTCTGGCATAGCGATTTTGTTTGCGGGCGCATTGATGCTTACTCCTGGATTCTTGACTGATGTAGTCGGGTTGGTCATATTGATTCCCCCCATTCGTTCCGTTGCAATAGCTGGTATTCGACGTAACTTTCATTCCCGTGCTACGAATGGCTCGGCAACATGGAACCTTGAAACATGGGCTACGGAAGAGCCCTACAACGAAGATGGACCTCCGTTCGGAGAGCAGGACAATTGACCCAAGAAGTTCAAGTTCGGACAGCTGCAACTGTCATGCTCGTTCGAGATGGAGAACAGGGTTTGGAAACTTTCATGCTCCGTCGAAACCCAAAAAGCGATTTTGTGCCCGGCCAATTTGTTTTCCCGGGAGGAGCGGTCGATGTTACCGACCGAGCCACTGACGAGATTGAGACTATTTCGATAGGACTTAATGATCGAGAAGCATCCGCTCGACTTCAGATTGATAGCGGCGGACTTTCATATTGGGTAGCAGCTATCCGAGAATGTTTCGAAGAGGCAGGAGCCCTTCTAGCAAGATTGGGGAGCGACGAACTGTCTTTGTCGGAGCCGTCTCTTAATCAGCGTTTCCAGCGGCATCGTGAAGCGGTCTACTCAGGCGACCTCACGATGGTGGAGTTATGTCGCGCTGAGGGATTGCACCTGAACTTTGATGACCTGAGATATGTGAGCCACTGGATTACGCCGGTAGGTCCCCCGAGACGGTTCGACACTCGATTTTTTGTTGCTCGTTCTCCGCGAGGACAACGACCGGCTCACGACGGCGGGGAAACTGTTGAAAGTTGTTGGATTTCCCCTATCGAAGCGATGGAACTGCATGAAGCCGGCAAGTTTGAGATGATCATGCCAACGGTTGCGAATTTGGAACCGCTACTGGAATTACGATCGGTTGACCAAGTCATGCAGTGGGCAGACTCGTTGTCGGAGATTCCTGAGATATTGCCTGCCATCTCTATTTCGTCTGATGGGGCACCGTTAGTGTTTATGCCAGGTGAGCCGGGTTACGACGAAGCTTTGGCTCATCCGCCGCCTCACGGTTCAACGCAGTAGATCGACGTTTACTTGTTTGTAAGTGAGACTGAGACTTCGGATATAGATGAGGCTGAACAGTCGGCCATGTTTACTGGCGGCAAAATTTCATTCACAATTCGATCAGCAATTTCGTGAAATATTTCTCCCGCTTTGCAGCCACTAGAAGCGACAGGTTTGCCAGTATCACCACCAGCGGAGACGGCTGGTTCTAGCGGAATAGAACCCAAAAGAGGAACTCCGATTTCGTTAGCGAGACGTTCTCCTCCCCCCTCTCCGAACAGAGGCCAAGATGTGCCGTCCGGCGTTATAAACGCAGACATATTTTCAATAACCCCCAAAATTGGCATATGGCTTCGCCGAGCCATATCAGCCACTCGAACAGCGACTTTCTGCGCGCTCACTGCCGGGGTAGTGACGACCATCATCTCTGCTTGAGGTAGTAATCGAGCTAAGGCCATCTGGACGTCTCCAGTTCCAGGAGGCATGTCGATCAGCAAGTAGTCAAGTTCACCCCAATCGACATCATGAAGAAACTGTTCGACAGCTTTAGCCAACATCAAGCCTCGCCACATCAAGGCTGTTTCTTCGGTCTCGACCATCAATCCCGTTGAAACAACCTTGAGAAGTCCTGCCCCTTCTCGTTTTTCGTCAGGAACAATTTTCCCTCGATCCTCATCTGAGCCTGCTGGGCGGGCACTCAACCGGGCGTCGACTCCCAACATTCTGGGAATGCTGAATCCCCAAATGTCAGCGTCAAGAACTCCGACTATGAAGCCCTTCGAGGCTAAAGCGGTGGCAAGATTTACGGTCACCGACGATTTACCAACGCCACCTTTTCCTGAAGCGACTGAAATTACTCTTGCCCGTGCGGGGATTTGGGTCGGAGCTGCGGTGTCGCGAGCGTTAGCTCTAGCTCTTTCCATTACGCGTGACCGTTCGTCGGCTGTGAGCTCATCCCAGTGCAACTGCACCTTTGACACCTCTGGCAGAGAACTGACGCGCGCTTCACAGTCGCGCTTTATCGTCGCCCGCAGCGGACACCCAGCTGTTGTCAATGCGATTGTGACATGGGCCGTTCCCTCTTCGACGTAGGCAGATCTCACCATCCCAAGATCAACAATGTTGTCGCCCAATTCCGGATCCATGACGCCGCGCAGAACTTTGAGGACTTCAGATTCGTTGACGGACTCGGGGTTCACTTACACAAGGGTAGTTACGCAGTCCTCTGTGATCCAACGACATTCATTCGCTACAATGAAGTCAGATTGAGAACTGGGACTTTTAAACATGATCACCGTTACAGATATCGCAGCTGAAAAAGTAAAAGAATTGATCGAAGCTGAAGGCGAGATGGATCTTGCACTTCGGGTTGCAGTCCGACCCGGTGGCTGTTCTGGTTATAGCTACGAAATGTTTTTCGATTCCGAAACCGAAGCTGATGACATGTCTCAGTTTTATGGCGATATCCGAGTGGTATCTGACCCGATGAGCGCCCAGCTTCTTGAAGGTGCCACATTGGATTTCAAAGACGGCTTGATGGGTTCAGGCTTTGCTATCGATAACCCCAATGCTCAGCGAACATGCGGATGCGGTAACTCATTTAGCTGAACCGCAAATCTCCACGAAATTAGATCAGAGACAAGAGTTCCCTGAGCTCCGCTTTGTCCCAAATATGGTCTAAGCGCCGGAGCACTATGCCGGCCTCGTCAATGAGAAAGATAAAGGGCTCATATCCGACGCCCATCGCGCGCACGGCAGGTGCTATCGGGCCAAGGTCGTCTGGCTTTGGGTTGGAATAAACCTCAACATGAATCACATCACATCCTGGATGGTTCTTCCCCACCTCGGAAACCAAATTCTCCAGCACGGGCCCGCACATCCACTTAGTTCCGCAAAACGCTGGGGTGCTGACAATAACAACAGTTGCGTTCGGAGAAGCTAGCGAAGTGTCAAGAGATACTTCGTGGAACGGGCACGAAGGCTGACGGGTGCAAATCGGCGTGACCCCGCCGGCGTTGGATTGAGTTGGCGTAGGCACCATCGGAAATTGATCGCCTGGCCACACAATCGAACTAGCCGATTTTGTTCCAGGTACCGCGTAACCGACGTACATCCCGCGCGCGCCCAAATCAAAACGAAACTCGTGAACCTCAGAATTTTGGAAGGGAACAATCACCGGGTAGTAAGGCATAGCCACGCCGTCGGAATGTCGCGAAGCCGTAGTTTGATGAACGGTGCGTAGTGATGCGTCCGAAATTTCGACCTCAATTGTTTCCGGTGAAAGTCCACCCAAGTTGCCTTGCTCGTCCGAAAAAGACCAAACCGTTCGTTGTGGACCGAGATTGCTCACAATTGTCTGATCAGAAAACCATTTTGATGCAGTTCGGAGTTCGCTAGTTGTCTCCGAGCGTTTCCCGCAGGCAGCCAACAGTGCTGAGGCGGCACAGCCTCCTCCTAATAGAGACAGAAATGTTCGGCGCGATAAATACCTTGGGTCCCACATATTGCGTTCCACTCCTTGGAACGTAGCCTGAACTGTGGTCTTATCTGAAGCGTTGAGGGTTATTCGTACACGGAGGTACTCCAATCCAACCGATCATCAGCTTCGAACTTGATGGACAACAAGTAGGCGTTCCCGATGATGGGGGCAGCTTGCTCGGTGCTTTGCGAGATCAACTGGGAAAACGATCAGTAAAGGATGGATGTAGCCCTCAAGGCCAGTGTGGATGTTGCACTGTCTTGATTGACGGCGACCCGAGAGTCGCATGCGTGACTCCCTTACGTCGAGTCTCGGGTCGAGCGGTGACAACTGTAGAAGGGCTCACAGAAGACGAACAAAGCAGGTGGGTGAGCTCCTTTTTGACTCACGGTGCTTCGCAGTGTGGCTTTTGTACTCCCGGAATTGTCTGTCGGTTAGTCGGGCATGAACGCAAAGGCGCTGATCTGGGGAATAGGGAGATCGTTGATCGACTCTTGGCGGCTCACTTATGTAGGTGTACTGGCTGGCAGACCATTAGGGAGGCAGCTTCGGAGGTATCGGTGGAATTTCCATCGCGTGACCTCGAACTTGCGACTCGTCAAGCAACTCTTGAGTCGGACACGCCGCAGATAGTTGGCCCTCAGGTTGTGTTAGGACAAGGTGGTTTCGCTGACGACGACGCCCCTGAAAATGCTCTTGTCGCGGTTAGAGATCAGTCGCAGTGGTATGTCGCGGACAGTCTTCATCAAGCCCGGGAGCTGGCCGGAAAGGTTCAGGGCCGGCGTAGCAGTTTGGAACCTCGTCCCCCTTTGGAACTCCCCGAGGGTGATTGGGCTCTCACTCTCCGAACTTGTTGGGTGGAACCCGCTTACCTAGAAACAGATGCATCGTGGTGTAATCCCCAGGATGAGCCGGCAGACCCCGTTGCAAATGGAGGAGCGTTCGGCGGAAAAATAGCGAGCGATGTCACTGACGTTGCTCGCGAACTCGCTCAAGCGAATGATCGCGTAGTTCGGGTTTTATGGTCCAGAGAAGACACTGTTCGACATGGGCCCAAACGTCCCCCGGTTTCTGTTGGGCTACGGGCGGATGGATCGGGCATTTTTCGGCTCGCTCGTACAGACCATATCGATGAGCGCATCCGACCCTTGCTGCCAAAATGTGAAATTGAACAAGTAACAATTCCAGGGCCGCCTACGTCCTCAGCTATCCGTGGCGCCGGGTGGGCCGAGGTGGAAATGTTGCGTGCGGGACTCAGCGGACAGGCAGGTTGGGTGACTGCTCCGTCAGGGGCTTCTGCTAAGGCCACGATCGCAAACGAACTCATTAGTGTTGAGGTGCGCGCAGGAAGCCCCCTTGATTGGGTTATGTTTCGCAGTTACTGCATCGGAGCAGCACACATGGCCTACAGCTGGGTAACTTCCGAGGGGCTAAGCGTTGACCAGAATGGGGATGTTCATGACCTCACTATTCGGTCATTTGGTGTGCTCCGATCATCAGACACTCCCGAGATAGAGATCATTAACGTCGGTGATGGCCCAAATCTTGCGGCTGGTGACGCCGTATTCGCAGCGGTTGCTGCAGCTACATGGTTGAATCGAGGCTGTCCGTCTGATTTACCAACAGGATGAATCAATATTCTGCCTTTCATAACTCCTTGGAGGAAGCACATGTCCAAACCAGTAGCTCACTATTCAGCGTCCTATAAAGCTGGCGATCTTCTGTTCGTCTCTGGGCAAGTGGGCATCTCGGAAGGTTCCTTAGCTGATGGAGTCGCAGCACAGACGACGCAAGCATTAGCGAATGCAGAAAGTGTTCTCAGTGAGAACGGTCTTACCCTCGCTGATGTAGTGAAGTGCACAGTATTCATGACCGATATAGAAAATTTTTCTATTGTCAACGACGCTTATGCGGAAGTATTTGGAGACCATCGGCCTTCGCGTTCTGCGATAGCCGTTAAAGCTCTACCCCTAGGCGCGTTAGTCGAAATTGAAGCCATTGCTCACATAGCGGGGGATTGATCCGCGACAAGTGCAGCACAAGGACCAAGATTTTGGTCTGCGACCTCAACCTAATTGTTTCCGAAAATCACTCTAAGGTCGAAGGACTGGCTACCATCAGAGTCATGGTTGGAGGCATCGCAATTGCGGTCATTTTGCTACTAAGCCCGTTTCTCATCACGTTGAGTCTTGTCGCTATCGCAGCCCTTTTGGGCAACTCGCTGAAAGACGACGCAGAGTCGAGACATGAGGGAAGCAGCCTGATCGAAACCAACTACTAGCGCTCAAAGCTTTTTGGTATTGCCGAGTTAGCGGCGTCGGCTCTCACCCAGCCGATAACCGACGCTTCTCACTGTATGAATCAGACTGGCATGTTCTTCACCTAGCTTGGCCCTGAGGCGGCGAATATGAACATCCACGGTTCTTGCCCCACCGTAGTATTCGTAGCCCCAAACTCTGCTGAGAAGTACCTCTCTGGTAAATACCCGTCCTGGACTTGCTGCTAAGAACCGCAGCAATTCGTACTCCATGAATGTCAAGTCCAAAGGCTGAGCGTTAACGGAGGCCTCGTACGTTTCCAAGTCCAGCAAAAGAGGCCCGTACTCGATTCGTTCACCAATAACGCTTTCGATTTCTGTGGCAAGCATGTGTTTGATACGTGCTTCAAGTTCGCGTGGATGAAATGGATCGAGACAGAAGTCATCGAATAGGTCGTCTCGTAGCTCCAGCTCTTGTAATTCACTACCTCGAATGATCAACAAAAGAGGAGATACGGGAACGTCTCGCTTTCGAAGAGCGCGAAGCATGGCCCAACCTGAATCACCGTCGGCGCCTATCTGAACTATCGCTCCGCCCCAGCCCTCATCGGGTTCGAGGTTGTCGACATCTGATGGATGGTCAACGCCTTTCCAAACAAAGCCACTCAGATCTAAGAGCTGAGCTAATTCCGGAGCAGGGTCCGCTGGATAAAGAGCTAAGACTGACATCACAGGTTCGAGTAGTAGCGGTCAAGTTCGAATGGCGTTACTTGAGCTTTGTAGTCGTTCCATTCTCGTCGCTTGTTTCGAAGAAACCAGCTGAACAAATGGTCGCCCAGCGTGTCTGCGACAAGATCGCTTTTCTCCATTTCATCTAGAGCTTCGTCCAGAGATTGAGGAAGTTGGGCTTGATCTATCAACCCGCCATGCTCGGTGAAACCGGTCATTGATGGGGGAGCCTCAAGCGGTAGTTCGTAACCCTGTTCGATTCCCTTCATGCCCGCGGCCAGGATTACCGCAAAGGCGAGATAGGGGTTGCATGCAGGATCAGGAGCTCGGTATTCGATACGAGTCGTGTCGTCAACGCCGCCTTCACGACTAGTAGGTACTCGAATTAAAGCCGCGCGGTTCGCTCTAGCCCAGGACACGTTCACAGGTGCTTCGTAACCGGCTACTAGACGTTTGTAGCTGTTGACTAACTGATTGGTGACCGCAGTGATCTCTCTTGCGTGATGTAACAATCCAGCGATAAACCCTCGCGCGGTTTCAGATAAGCCGTCAGGACTTTCTGGATCATGGAAAGCGTTGACACCATCCCTAAACAGCGAAAGGTGTGTATGCATTCCTGAACCTTGCACGCCGGTAAGCGGTTTCGGCATAAATGTCGCATGAACCCCATGTTCGAGAGCTATTTCGCGGACGATTAGCCTGAACGTCATAACGTTGTCGGCCATTGTTAGAGCATCTGTGTACCTCAAGTCGATCTCATGCTGACTGGGGGCATCTTCATGGAATGAATACTCAACGGGGATTCCCATAGCTTCGAGCGTGGTCAATGTTTGACGGCGAATGCTGCTGGCGACATCAGCAGTGGTGAGATCGAAATAGCTCCCGTTGTCGAGTGGAACAGGTTCACCGGTTCGGTTGGCTTCAAAGAGGAAGTACTCCAACTCGGGTGCCGTGAAGAAGGTAAATCCCTCGGTATGAGCTTTTTCCATCGAACGACGCAGAACCTGTCTTGAATCACCGGGGAAAGGGCTTCCATCAGCGCGCTCGATATCGCAGAACATTCGTGCCGCATTTTCGTCGTTGCCACCCCAGCGCATTAACTCGAAAGTCGCGGGATCAGGTCGAGCGACCATGTCTTCCTCGCGCACACGGCTGAATCCATCGATTGACGAACCGTCAAAAATCATGCCATTTTCGAAAGCAGTCTCTAACTCGGCAGGCGAAATAGCGAACGATTTGATCTGACCTTGGACATCAGTGAACCAAAGACGAATTAAACGAACGCCTCGCTCTTCCACACGGCGCTGGACGTAGTCCTGTGGTCGCTCCATCCGATTCAACTTTCTTTCACGGTTCAATGCCTCAAACTCAACTACCTATTCTTGGCGATTCTTACCGCGAATCAAACTTCAAAGCGTTCCGTTTACATGACATTCACAATTGCCGTACAGGCCTAGAACTAGGGCTTTCTAGCTCGCTTGATGTGCTCACGCCGATTGGTTCGACGAAAAATGGCGCGATACGGCACTTCTAATTGTTAGCTTGCCTTTCGTCCCCATCCCCTCAATCAGGAGTAAACACTGTGGCGTATCGGGCCGAATATATATGGATTGATGGTACGGAACCGACAGCAGAGGTTAGGTCGAAGACCAAGGTTCTCGCTGATGGTGACGAACCCGGAATTTGGGGTTTCGACGGGTCAAGCACCAATCAGGCAACAGGCGACAATTCAGACGTTGTCCTTCAGCCTGTTTTTCAGTGCCCAGACCCAATTCGCGGGGGCAACAACATCCTCGTAATGTGCGAAACCTTGCTGACAGCGGACATGTCACCGCACCCAACGAATACCCGTGCTGGCGCTCGCGCAGCGATGGAGCAGTACGGAAGTCAAGAGCCTTGGTTTGGCCTTGAACAGGAATACACGATGCTGGACCCGGCAACCAGTTGGCCAGCAGGATTCCCTGCTGGAGGCTTTCCTGCCCCCCAAGGGCCCTACTACTGCGGAGTAGGAGCGGTAAAGATTCGCGGAAGAGAATTAGTGGAACAACACACCACATGGTGTATCGAAGCCGGTTTAGCCATTTCAGGGACGAATGCTGAAGTGATGCCCGGCCAATGGGAGTTCCAAATAGGGCCGGCCGACACCGTCACAGTCGGTGATCACCTCTGGATGGCGCGATACCTGCTTTACCGTGCTGGTGAGCTACATGGGTTGGAAATCAGCATCGATGCCAAGCCCATGAAGGGGGACTGGAACGGAGCAGGAATGCACACGAACTTTTCGACCAACGAAATGCGCGAAAGCTACGACGCGGTCGAAAAAGCTGCTCAAGCGTTGGGTGGACCCGGGAAACCGGAAGAACATCTCGCGGGATATGGAGTTGGGATCGAAGACCGCCTTACTGGTGAACACGAAACGCAGCGTTATGACCAGTTCAGTTATGGCGTATCAGATCGCGGAGCATCAGTCCGAATCCCGTGGCAAGTAGCGCGCGACGGAAAGGGATACCTTGAAGATCGTCGACCAAACGCGAACGCTGATCCTTACGTCGTAGCCACCTTGATAACAAATACGTGCTGCGGCGCTTTGGCGTAAAGCGGAGCTAAATTTCAGCATTTCGGGCGGGGCTGTAAGCCCCGCTCGAATACTTTTCGCCACCTACCTTCTAGTGCTTCTAGCCTCATAGGTATGGCGTCAATCAGAGTTGCGATAGCGCAGCTGAACTTTCGACTTGGAGATTTTGAATCCAACATCGCCGCGATTGTTGACGCCTACAAGAAATCGGTCGAACAAGATGCCGATGTTGTCGTATTTAGTGAACTTGCGGTGTGTGGCTACCCACCTGAGGACTTGCTGCTCAAACAACGGTTTATTGAGGAAGCCGGCGAGGCGGTGCAACAAATCGCAGCCCAATGTTCGGAGACGGTTGCAATAGTCGGGTTTCCTGAAGGCGTAGGCCAGGAGCTGTATAACTCTGCTGCTGTTTGCTGTCAGGGCGAAATATCAGGAATTTATCGAAAGCAGTTGCTACCCAACTATTCGGTTTTTGACGAAAAACGATATTTCACGCCTGGGACCTCAGCTGGTCCGATATTCCAGATTGCCGGCGTAACCGTTGGTATCTCTATTTGTGAAGACCTGTGGTTTGATGACGGGCCTCTCGAGACACAAATTGCATCTGGTGCTGACCTAGTTATTTCTTTGAATGCGTCGCCGTATCAGCAGGGTAAAGATGCATCGCGGTTTTCGGCCGTCCATGAACGGCTTGTTGATCACGGCCTCCCGGCGGTTTATGTGAACCAGGTGGGTGGGCAAGACGAACTGATCTTTGATGGGTCCTCGTTTGTGACCGATAGTGCCGGTGATCTAATTGCTCAGTTCCCTCAATTTGAGGAGGCTCTCCAAATCGTAGATTTAGAAGTCAGCGCTCGACCGATAGGGGAACTATCGCTGATAAGGGTTTCTGAACCAAAGAAAACAAAGAAACCGATCCCTGAACCCACGGTCACACCAGGACAAGACGAAACAGGCGAGGTCTGGAATGCCCTGGTTTTAGCAACCCGCGATTACGTGGAAAAAAATGGGTTCGAGCAAGTTGTAATTGGTCTATCAGGTGGAGTCGATTCCAGTCTCGTAGCAGGCATTGCTGTAGATGCCTTAGGACCTGACCGAGTGCAAGGCGTATCGATGCCCTCTAGGTATTCCAGTCAGGGGTCCGAAGACGACGCAGTAGCGCTTGCGGCAAACTTAGGAATAGCTCTGCATCGGATTCCGATTGAGGCAGCACATACTGCGTTGACAGACATGCTCGACCCTTTGTTCGATGGTCAGGAGCCTGATTTGACTGAGGAGAACTTGCAAAGCCGTATCCGTGGCGTTCTCTTAATGGCGTTGTCAAACAAGAACGGCTGGTTGGTCTTGACTACGGGCAATAAGAGCGAAACCTCGGTTGGTTACTCGACTCTGTATGGGGACACCGCTGGAGGCTTCGCCGTTATTAAAGATTGCCCCAAGCTGCTTGTCTATGAACTTTGTACGTGGCGAAACTCGCAGACTTCTTCGCCTTGGATTCCCGAAGCGTCAATCACTAAACCTCCCTCAGCTGAACTTCGACCGGACCAGACTGATGATCAGTCGTTACCTCCCTACGAGGTGCTTGATCCCCTACTTGAGGCCTACGTCGAACTTGACTGGACTGCGGCAGAACTCGTCGCGGAGGGCCATGACCCTGAATTGGTTGATCGAATTACCCGCCTGGTGGATCTGGCCGAGTACAAACGCCGTCAGTCCCCACCAGGCCCTCGTATCTCAGGTAAGGCGTTTGGCAAAGATAGACGTTTACCGATAACTAATCGCTACAGGTAAGACATCTGAATCTAAATTTGCTGCCGTTTTCTGTTCCAACTGAACGGACGGTAAGCTCACCGTCAACTTTGAGACAGGCGCAACGAGCGAATTCGTTGTTCAACCGATTGAAAGAGCGTCAATGACAGACACAAAGCGGCCTCGTGAACCCTTCGCTCCCTGGGATCGCCGCAGTCTTCCCGGGCTATTTGACGTTGAAGAAACGGCTGAACGAATCGGTCACTATAAATGGGTTGAGATGAAGCTTTTCGAAGCTTTGGGAGGATGGGTGGCTACGGTCCCAGAACTTGATGTGAAGCTGCGACTGGGAACGCACTGTTATCACCATGCTTGGCATGCAGACTTGTTCGATAAGCGGCTCCCTGAGCTGCGGGAAATGAAAACAGAACGACTTACCGTGCCAGCTAACGACCAGTTAGTTGCTTTCTTTGAAGCTATGACGGAACCCGAAGATGCAACCATGACGATCGAGAAGCTGGTCGGTGTCTATCGAGTTCTGATACCTCACAAAATCGCCGCCTACACATACCACCGCAATGCCACATCTGAAATTACTGATATGCCAACTGTCAGAATTTTGGATTTCATTCTCCAGGATGAGTTCAATGATTGGCGTGAAGGTGAAATGCTTATCCAGTCAATGATCGAAACTGAAGCAGAAGTTGAGAGGGCGATGAATCATCAACTGAAGCTAGAAAAGCTTATGCTGGCAGCAGGCGGCATTGCCGGCCCGGGCTCAATCGGAGATCCCTACGTAGAAATGCCAGAGGAGAACTAATGCGAAAAATCTTTCCTGCTGAAGAGTTAGCCCGAGACGCTCGCTTCATCCGACAAACTAACGAACAGCGACTTAGTGACCCTCGTGGCACTCGGGTTGCTGGAGGCAATGCCAGCGAGCAGTTGGCAAAACTGACCCCTGGACTTGCAAACGGCCCCGATCGAGCCCGAGCGCTTATGCACGGGATTTTTGTCGGCGAAATTCAAGCATTAGAGGGTGCCGGCCGAACCTGTTGGGATTTCGAAGTAGGGGAAGATGTTCCCTTTGAGTTGAAACTTGATATGGCTCGTCAATGCTGGGACGAGGCCCGTCACTGCGAAATTTCTGTCTCGCTAGCCGACCACATGGGAACCGAGCTCGGCGAATTTGCTGAGAATGGACTGCTGTACGAAGCAGCATGCAACCCTGACCCTGTGCTTCGGCTGACCGGGGTTAATCGAGCCCTCGAAGGTCTTGCCATCGACGTGTTCAACACCATGAAAGAGTTCGGAAACTTAGCTGGTGATCCTGTCCTGGAATTCTGCGAAGACTGGATGCTTGCCGATGAAGTAACTCACGTGAAGATGGGTTCAGACTGGCTCCGTCGGCTGACAGAAAATGACAAAGAACGCCTTGAAAAAGCCCTTGAGTTTCAAAAAGTCGTCGACCGTTTGTTCTCATTTAATGGTTTCCGAGGTGAGGACGACGACAGCCCAATCCAACTCACCAGACGTTTCCGTGAACTAGCCGGTTTCAGCGATGACGAAATTGACGAAATCGCGGACATGTCCCGAGAAGCTAGAGCCGAGGCACCTAGCTAATGCCAGAGGTCTCGGTGACACCCGAGTCCTTCGAGATGGTCTTCTACGACTCAGCGGTGATTGGTGAGGTTGTCGCAGAAGTCGCTGAGCGACTCGGTATCGACGAAGCAATCAGCCTTGAAATTGACGAACAATCACCTTTGGGTCGCAGCAAAATAACTAGTTACGACCCAATTGAGTTGTGGGTAGATGGTGGAGCCTTAGAAAATACTCAACGACCGCGCCAATTTGGCAAGGCGCGAAGCCGAGACACAATAGGAAGGCTTCTTATTCGGATCATGGATCGTCGTTCAGGTCGTTTTGATGACGCACCCGCCGACGAAGATCTAGATCTCAACCAGTTTGCTGCTTGGGACGCTCATTGCGTAGGTCGCCTAGAGCGTCTTGGAATTGGTGGCCAACAAAAACGCCGGCAATATCAGTTCCGCAACAGGCATGGCTTTACTGATGTAGCTGATGCGGCGTTCACCCAACTGTGGGACTCAAGTGAATTGAGTTGGACGGAGATTGAGCGAATTTCTGAAGAATGCCGCACCTCTTGACCTAGAAGCACGTGCTTCAACTGGACTGAACTTGCTGTTCTATCCATGGATAGGTTTTTGATAAGCCATTCGCGAGATCAGATTGCGGTTCAAATCCCAGTGATTCGATTCGATCGTTGGAAAAATTACGATTCTGCACTCCGACCGGTCCTGGGATCCAGCAGGGTGAAATCTCTTTCCCAGCTGCGTCTGCGACTAACGCCACGAGTTGCTGCACTGATACATATTCTCTGGTGCCGATATTCGTAGGTTCAGTCATTTCACTGTCCACGAGCCGGCGAACGCCATCGACTAAATCTGTGACGTAAATGAAACTGCGGACAGCGGAGCCGTCACCCCACACATCGATGGTTCCATCTGTTGATTCGGCAACTTTGCGACATAATGCGGCGGGGGCTTTTTCTCGGCCGCCAGTCCAAGTTCCTTCTGGTCCGTAGCAGTTCTGAAAACGTGCGATGCGGGCCTGAAAGCGACCCTCGCGTGCGTAAGAAGCCACTGCTCGTTCGGCGTACAGCTTCTCCCAACCGTATTCATTGTCTGGTAGCGCAGGGTACGCGTCGTCTTCGGTTAGCTCTGCTTCTCCTAAATCCATGTCGCGGTACACGCACACCGAGCTAGCTAAAAAATATTTGTCAACGGCAGCTTGAGCTGCGGCTTCGACCATGTTGACGTTGACCAACATGCTGTTGTGCATGATCTGAGTTTCGGCTGAGTGAATAAATCCCATGCCGCCCATATCTGCAGCGAGTTGATAGACCTCATCGAAACCGCCCTTCAGTGCCGCAACTGCTGCACTCTGATCTCGAAGATCTCCGATAAGGAATTCGTCGGCTGGGCTAGCGGTCCACTCCGGATGTTTGATGTCCACGCCCCGGACCCAGTAACCATCATCGACCAAGCGCTTCACTAAGTGGCTTCCAATGAAACCGCCTGCGCCACAAACCAAAGCTCGCTTTGTCACACCGGCCTTTCAGTTCAGGTCGTGGGCGCTAAGCCCTTGTAGTAAATCAACATCGGGACGATCAGCGAGGATCCCTGAACACGATTCTGCCATTTCGACCATAACAGGAGAGTCGAAATGCGCTCGTGCAGCATGCTCGGAATCCCATTTCTCGATGATCACAAAACGGCTCGGATCGGTAAACGAAACGCACAAATCTGCATTACGGCAAGCAGCCTCTTTGCGCGTCATCACGATGTATTTCGACAGCACTGGTAGCAGCCGCTCCGCGTCTGTAGCTTCGAAAGTCATCTGCAAGAGAGCAATTTCAAGATCATCGTCAGGTATCGAAATTGGTTCTGTCATTTTCTGCTCGCAATGCGTGTCGGAAATCGCGATTCCAGCCGGTAGTTTCCAGGCAAGCGATTAGGCTCGTAATCCAGAGTCGAAATAGGTCGTGTCTTTGACGAGACGAGCGTACCGGCGGAAAGGATCACTTTGTGGTCGTGTACTCCGGTCAGGGGAAAGAGGTCGGCAGGTGGCCAAGAATCGGGTCGAACGAGATGAAGAAGACCTAGTTCGTCTTTACCTCACCGATATCGGACAGTATCCGCTTCTCACAAAAGACGACGAGGTGCGTCTTGCACAGGAAATCGAAGCCGGGACCGAAGCTCGCGCAGTACTAGAAGCCGACCAGCTGCCCGATGGTTCAGCTATAACGTCAACTAAGAAACGTGAACTGCGCCGAGCTGACAGAAAAGGCGAAAGAGCAGAACGTACTTTCGTTCAATCCAACTTGCGTCTTGTCGTATCGATAGCGAAGAAATATCAGGCGTCAGGCCTACCGCTTCTTGATCTCATCCAAGAAGGAAACCTTGGTCTTATGCACGCTGTCGAAAAGTTTGACTGGCGTAAAGGCTTCAAATTTTCTACTTATGCCACGTGGTGGATCCGACAGGCCATCACTCGAGGTATAGCGAACACGGGTAGAACAATCCGACTTCCCGTTCACGCAGGCGACACCCTCGCGCGTCTCCAAAAAGCTCGTTCCCGACTTGAACTCAAATTTGGGCGCCCGGCAACGCTTGCTGAACTCTCAGTTGAAGTTGACATGCCCGAAGACAAGGTCTCCGAAGCCCTTCGATTCGCAGCGGAGCCCCTTTCGTTATCGGAACCTCTTAGAGAAGATGGTGACGCTGAACTCGGAGACGTTGTTGAAGACCGAAATGCTGAAGATCCAGAAGAAGCAGCAGCTGTTGCGCGGCTTCCCGATGAGATCACCAAACTGCTTGGTCCCCTGGATGAACGCGAGAGAGAAATTTTGAAGCTCAGATTCGGGCTTGATCGTGGAGAGCCTCGAACCCTTGAAGAGGTCGGCGAACATTTCAACCTCACGCGCGAACGCATCCGACAAATCGAAGCCCGAGCGATGTCAAAACTGCGGCACCCAAGCAGCGATACCGGGGCTCGAGACCTGCTCGGAGTTTGACACTCCGAAGGTGTCAGAATTAGTTCTCAGATAATTTTCGAGCGGCAATAGCCACTAAGGCTCCGACGATGATTGTCAGCAGAAGCTTTTTCACGTGGTTCCTTTCGGTCAGATTGTTCGGATCTCGGGGTATTTCGGTGGACAGACTTGGCGGAGGTGGACGGGAATCGAACCCGCCGGACGGGGATCGCCCGTCCCGCCCGCTTTGAAGGCGGGGGAGCCCACCAGGCGCTCGGACACCTCCGGGAGTAGTCTGCCCCGCGGGCAGGCGGATTGAAAAGCGAAAATTTCAAATACATGAATTCATGTCGTCGAAAATAAGAATCGCAACTAAAACAAATTACGAAAACCCCGAGAAACTCCTAATTTTTCTTGATTCTGTGGCTAAACAGGTGTTCAATAACACGCGTGTAATTACGACTGCGTCATATTGACCTGTCGAAGTAACCAGGGCGGATAGCAATGGCATTTGTAGATGATGGTGGTGGGCAGACCGAAGAAAGTAGCTGGTGGGATTACGCCAACTGCTTAGGAGTTGACCCCGACCTGTTCTTTCCTGAGAGAGGCGCCAGCACTAAAGAAGCCAAAGAGGTTTGCCGAGGCTGCGTTGTTCGCGAAGATTGCTTGGAATACGCCCTGAGCCATGGCGAGAAGTTCGGTATCTGGGGTTGCATGAGTGAACGCGAACGCCGTCGGTTGCGTCGACAACGAGCACTCGCTCGCCGGGCCGCTGCCGAACGAGCAAGCTAAGCCAACCCAACGGTTGCGTTTCATCTGTAGGGGCACCGCACTGATAGCCTCAAGTTCGTGAACTTAGGCGGCTCCGAACTCATCATCATTTTGATCATTGTTCTTGTGTTGTTCGGCGGCGCCAAGCTCCCCAAACTCGCCCGTTCGCTCGGCCAAGCACAAAAAGAATTTAAAGAAGGCGTGAACGACGACTCAGACCCAAGCGACGAACCGTCTGACAACTAGACAACTGCTGTACCAGAAGTCTGCTGTAAACGACTACGAAATCTGAACCGATGACTCGCTGAGCTGAGATTCTCTGCGAGCTTTCAAAATTCTCCTTCTTTGACGCTCCGACGCCCCGCCCCACACACCGTGCTCAACACGATTCACCAGTGCATATTCAAGACATTGTGATTGGGCTACACACCCTTCACACAACTTCTTAGCGCGCTCAACACCTACCCCATCACTAGGAAAGAAAATCGACGGGTGCTGTTCGGCGCAATTACCTCGTTGCATCCAACTTGTGTCGGTGGAAATGTGGCTCATCTCAGCACTCCGTTCGTCGACGCGAGACACCTTGCTCGCTGTTTGTTACGACTATGACGCCCGAGGGACCAAAAAGGTTCCAAATATTTACGGTTCTTATGAAACTTTTAATCTGGACATCATCGTCAACACCAGATCAAGGTTTGCTTTGCTAAATGGTTCCTGCGGCTCTCACCGGTACAGTGATGCAGTCGCTGTCGAAGGAGTACTAGTGACAGACTTCGAAATTGAAGAAGAGCTACCACCCCCCGAAACCGGTATCCGAGTGGTGTATCTCGGTCCCGTATCCCCGCATTGGGACATTCAGGGGCTCTTTGGTGAACAAGCGGTCGTTGACGAATTCAGACGTCGGACCATGGCTCGGTTACAACTCCTTCCACCCCACGACCCACAATTTCGTCGAAATCGTGAGCGTGTGAATCGGGATGCCGAACGAGAAAATCTGCACCTCGAATGGGATTTGGGCGTCCCTGAAGAAGACGAAGAAGAATAAATTCCCGTTATGCGGGTACTGGTAACTAACGACGACGGAGTCGCTTCGGAAGGTTTGTGGGCGTTAGCGAAACGGGTAGTGGACGCTGGATATGAAGCAGTGGTTGCTGCGCCCACAACTGACATGACCGGTATGGGTGCCGCGATTGGTGGTGACCTGCACGGCGGCGAACTTCAAGCTCAAAGAATCGTGCGAGAAGACCTAGGCGACACACCGTGCTGGGCGGTAGACGGACCGCCCGCTCTTTGCGTGATCATGACCCAACTCGGTGCTTTCGGAGATCCGGTTCCGATGGTGGTGTCAGGTGTCAACCCGGGCTTGAATTGCGGCCGCTCAGCGCTGCACAGCGGAACTGTCGGAGCGGCACTCACCGCAGCCAACAACGGCGCTCATGGAATCGCAGTCAGCCTCGACGCGACGGATGCACCGATGCAGTGGGAGACAGCAATCCACCTTGTACCGGAAATGATTGAACGTCTCAGGTTGATCGAGAAGGGGCGCAGAGTTGTCAATATCAACGCCCCCAACATCTCGTTGTCCGAAGTATCGGGTGTTCAGATCACCGGGCTCGCGAAATGGGGGGATGCTGCCGGAACCTTGCAATCCTCTGGAGATGGGTCTTGGTCCTTTGAACGGCAGCCCGGTGACCCGAAAAGACGAATCGCAGGCACCGATAATGCAGCTGTTAGAGAAGGCAGCATTTCTGTATCTGAGCTAGTTGGGTTGAAGGTTCAAACATCTGATTTGAACCTCGCAGACCTGGCTCTGTAACAAAGGTCCTCAATACATAATTCTGTTTACCAGTCATTTACCCAATAGCTGCTTCATGTTTATTTGGTTGGAGGATTCTCGTCACATCGTGCGGATAGCTTGCAACGAACTCCGTAGCCAACGGAGACTAAAAAATCGCAAAAATTCCGCCACTTAGACGCGTGAGGGGACTACTTTGCCGGGCGTGGCCCGTCCCCCCGGTACCGCTAATCGCCAAATGCCAACGGGCGCTCGCGCAGCTCTCGTCGTTGCGCTGATCTACCTGTTTCTGGTCGGTGTATCCTCCCTCGAGGCTGGCATCAAGATCATGGGCGCCGACACCCAAGAACGCCTTTTCTCCGCTGTTAGCAACCCCATAGCGGGACTGTGTGTAGGCATCCTCGGAACCGTCCTCGTCCAATCGTCATCAGCAAGCACCTCCGTCATTGTGGGGTTGGTTGCTTCTGGTGCACTAGGTGTTGAGCAGGCCGTTCCAATGGTCATGGGAGCCAACATAGGAACCACCGTCACCAACACGCTCGTCTCATTAGGGCATGTTCGCCAATCAGCAGAATTCAAACGAGCGTTCGCTGCTGCAACCGTCCACGACTTCTTCAACGTCTTAGCTGTTTCGATTTTGCTTCCGATTGAACTGATCTTTAAACCAATATCAGGCACCGCGAAATGGGTAAGCGAACTCCTCGTCGGCTCCGGCGGAACCGAATGGAAAAGCCCAGTCAAAAAATGGGTTAAAGAACCGGTCGGGTGGCTGAAAGACATGTGGGACCAGTTCGGAGCATCGGGCAACGTCAAAGGCGCCCTCATGGTGGCAACCGGTCTGGCCATTGTCCTTGTGGCGCTTGCTTTGGTCACTAGAAACATGAAAGCGCTCGTAGCGGCGCGAATCGAAAGATCCCTCAACGCGATCCTCGGCAAAGCCGGGGGACTAGTAGCACTAGTTGTCGGAATCGTGGTCACTATCGCGGTGCAGTCATCGAGCATCACGACCTCAATACTGATACCGCTTTCGGCAGCTGGAGTGCTGACCCTACGAAACGCCTACCCAGTGACATTGGGGGCAAATGTCGGAACAACCATTACTGCGTTGCTCGCTGCTCTTGCAGCCTCAAGCCCCGACTCATTGACCGTAGCTTTAGCGCACACGACCTTTAACATCATCGGCATTCTGTCTCTGTACGCTTTGCCGTTCTTTAGAGACGTTCCTGTGATTGCAGCGACGGCAATGGCCGAGATAGCTGTACGCAGACGAGTCCTAGCGGTCTGCTACGTCGTCGGACTGTTCATTGTTGCACCTCTGGTTGGTGTAGCTATCCTTCGATAACGGGGAGTTACATATGGTTCTTTCATTTTTCCGAGCAGGTGACACAGGGCTAGACCACGTCGTCACACGATCAGTTGCCATGGTGAGCGACGCCCGCCACTCCTTTGACTTAGCCTGCACAGCTCTCCTAAGCGGCGCTCAACCCAAATCCATAGCTGACGACGTAAGAGAAACCGACCTTCGAATCAACGCAAACGAGCAGCAACTCCGCGGCGAACTGGCTGTGCATATCAGCGTCCACGGACCTAACGACATCGGCGAAGTCATAGGCCTGATCCTCTTACTGAAAAAAATTGAGCGCGTAGGCGATCACGCAAAAAACATCCTTGACCTTGCCGAAAGCGGCGTGTCGTTTACCAATGAACCCGACATCGATGAACTGCTGGAAGAGCGGCGTGCGGTATCGGGCTTCTTTGCAGAAGCAAGCGAAATTCTCGCAGAACATGACGGGATACCCGAAGGTTTCCGAGATCGTTTAGATCAGATGATCGACCAGATTCAGGGTCGCATTGACGGGTACATGACCTCAGATGAACCCGGCCATCAGGTCGTCCCAAGGGCCGTGTACCACCGCTACCTCAAACGCATCGTCGCGAACCTAAATAGCGCTGTTCTCGCCGCCACCGAACCCGTTCGGGTAATCGATCAAGCCGACTAACCACAACTGATTCCTCGCGCTGACGCGTAGTGACTCCACGCGAGCCGTAGTGTGACAATGTGGAAGAGGCCGAAGAATCCTCGATAGTCCCGAATGAACCTGGCGGAGACGGCGCCCCGAAACGCAAACCCGCGCCCCTAGGACCGTTTGCTCGACTAGCGCGAGTGCAACTTGCTTCAGCTGCGGGAGATGCTCTCTTCACTATCGCTCTCGCCGGGTCGCTCTTCTTTAATTTGGATCCCGATGCAGCGAGGCCAAAGGTAGCGCTCTATCTCATCTTGACCATCGCCCCGTTCGCCATTGTCGGGCCGTTGATCGGACCACTCATCGACCGGCTACAAGGTGGCCGGCGAGCCATGATGATTGCCAGTGGCTTAGGCCGAGCCGTTCTCGCATTTTTGATGATTCGCCATTTAGATTCCCTGCTGTTGTTCCCAGAAGCCTTCGGTGCGCTCGTACTCGGCAAGACCTATCACGTAGCCAAAAGCGCCATTGTCCCCGGTCTAGTTCGCGATCAACAAGACCTAGTCGAAGCGAATTCAAAACTTGTGCTTCTGAGCGGGGTCGGCGGCGCTATGGCAGCCGGTCCAGGACTACTCCTTGGCTTGATCGGATCACAGTGGGTCCTAGGCGCGGCCATGATCGTTTTCTGTTCGGTTGTACCCCTGGCCGCTCGACTACCTCGAATGTCGATAGCACAACAGCCACTCGCGGAAGACGAACGCAATGACTTGCGAAGCGCCGGCATCGTGCTAGCTGCGTCCGCGATGGCGATCCTGCGCGGCATGACCGGTTTCACGCTTTTTCTGGTCGCATTTTGGTTACGTCGAGAAGATGCCGCCACCATCTGGTTTGGACTCATGGTCGCCGCCAGCGCTATAGGAGCACTCATAGGAGCAGTCGCAGCACCTCTGTTACGTCGCCTCGTCCGAGAGGAATACTTGCTCGGCGGAGTGCTAACCATCGCATCCGCAGTTGGATTCTTCGCCACCTTCCCAGGTGACCGAACGGCCGTTCTAGCCTTTGTAATGTCGGTTGGATTCGCAGCAGGCCTCGGCAAACTGTCCTTCGACGCAATAGTGCAACGTGACGCCCCAACCGCAAACCAAGGCCGATCGTTCGCACGCTTCGAAACCAGATTCCAATTGTTCTGGGTCTTAGGCGCCCTTATCCCAGTAATAGCGCCCAACGGTGTCCTTCCTTTACGCGCCGGCCTAATCATCCTCGCCCTCTCAAGCGGAATAGCCGCATTCCTCTACCTGGGTGGCCTGGTCGCTCTAGCTCGGGGAAAAAGAACTCCATCGCGAGTCATCGCTGACCAAGTCTGGACCGAAGCGAGATACCGAAAGCTCAGCAGCCGCATGCCCAGATGGCTTAAACGAATGATCCCCACTCCATCCCAACACGAAACCGATCAGTCGTGACCGTCAATCGGTAAATCAATCCGAGCTAACCACAAACCAGGTGCCTCAACCTCGCTCGGAGTCGGTAGGGCATTGGGGTCCGTCCAAAGTCGCGTGAGAGCAGGCTCCCCTGCCCTCTCAACCACCCCGGCAACAAATGCCGCCCCGCGATCAACAAGTTCAGATGTGATTTCAACCCCGAACAACTTCTCGACGAATTTATCCCCAGCACTTGAAGTGAAACGCCGACGTCGAACCACTTCCAAAAGAGACGTATAGGAACCCAGCAGTCCTTGACCAACCTTGTCTACAACGAAGTCGACGTAACCCACAACTACCGCCAACAGCGCTTCTAGCTGAGGAACGACAGCGTTTTGGGCCTCAGATCGCAAAGCACCAAGCAAATTTTCTGGGTCACTCAAAACACCCTGCAGCTGTTCCTGTAGCTCTGTTGGATCATCGCCAGAAATGTTTATGTCCATCAAACGATCTTCGAACCCACGCGGGTCAGCCTGAAAACCATCGACGTAACTGTTCAACAGGCGCTCAAAAGCTGCTTTCACGTGACCTACCGACAACACACTGTGCGTCGCAAGTTCGCTAATACACACCCACAGGTGAACATCCTCAGCCGGAAGAGACCATTCCTCAGCGAAGGCATCAACATTGTCTGCAATGATCAAAATACGATCATCGGGTCGGGGGATAGGTAACACGTAGTTACCAAATGCTTTAGTAGCTAAATGACCAGCAATTGAACCAGCGCTCATGGCCATCATCATCGGATTTAAAGCCTTGAGAAGACCATCGAGAATTTGTGCGTCAGCTTCTGAAACCTCCGGAGGTGGACCGCCCTGGGCGAGACGTCCGGCAAGACGATCCAGGAGTGGACGGTATGCGTCAAGGGTCGCAGACGCCCATTGCGCTTTCGTCACCACCTCAACTGATATGGGTTGACCTGAGCTAGCGATATCTAGTGAGGTGACGTTCGCAACCTGCAACTCTGCGACCCTCGCAAATTCACTCAGCTTGATGCGATGCAACGGATCAACATTGGTCTCCGATACCCCGTCTGTAGCTATCTGATAGGCGAATTGTCGAGCCACATCCCAAGCAATAGGCCCTTGGTGATTGAAGATCTTTCCGAGATCCCCCAAAAACGGAAGACCTCCGAACGGATTATCCTCTTCAAAGGGATCGTCGGTAGCCATATTCGCATCGTAGGCCGGTGGGAGTGGAACGTCACCTCAGACCCCTAACCACTTCATGTAGCGGAGCGAGAAAGTATCAATGACCAAAGTTGCTATCTCCGGTGCAGAGGGGGCTTTGCGGTCCCGAATAGCTGAAGCCTTGTCGCAAATATTTGACCAGGTCACCAGCTTCACATATGGACTTGACGAAGCGTTGTTGACTGACGTCCAGTGTCTTGTCCACCTCGCATTCTCCGATGAATCTGACCAAAAAAATTTGATTGGTCTCCTTCAACTAGCTGACGAAGCAGAGGTTTCTCAACTAATAGTTGTGTCGAGCGCGATGGTGTACGGCGCGTGGCCTAACAACTCGGTTCCCATATCTGAGGACGCGCCAGTGCGTCCTAACCCTGAGTCAGCATTTGCAGTACATCAGGCCGATGCGGAACGCACAGCGCTCGAATGGGGTGATATAGATCCAAATCGCCAGGTGACCATATTGCGCCCGACCGCAGTCGCATCACCGAATGCGACAGGGCTTATCGGCGAAGCGTTGTTAGCAGCTGCTCCAATACGCACCCGTCGAGATGAGCCGCCTCAACAATTTGTTCATTTAGACGACCTTGCTACAGCAGTCGCTACCGTTGCTCAACTTGACTACTCAGGCGTATTCAACGTCGCCCCCGACGGATGGCTTACAGCAAAAGAAGTTAGAGAACTTGTCGGGGCTCGACCCATTATCCGGCTGCCAGTGCCGCTGCCCGGTCGATTAGACCGATACGTCGCGCGAAGAGTTGGGCATCAAGCGCCCACTGGGTTGCTCCCCTATACCCGCTACCCGTGGGTAGTGGCAAATGACCGACTTCGTTCCACAGGTTGGGTTCCCCGTTACGGCAATGATCAAGTATTTGTTGCCGCGGACGCCGGTATGCCCTGGGATTCGATGAATGCGAAACAACGACAGAATGTGTCGCTAGCACTTGGCGCTACATCAATTATCGGCTTGCTCTGCGCGGTTGCCGCCTGGCTGAGACGAATAACAAGATCTGGAGATAACTAATCCAGTTCCCCTACCTCGACGGTTAAAAGCATCAACTTTTCGCTCCGCCAGATCCGAAGAGAAGCTTCGTCTCCTGGCTCCAGCATTCGAGCGTCGACTATCAGTGCTCCCATGTCAGCGACAGGTGCACCATTCAATTCGACCACCACATCACCCACTTGTAGCCCTGCAGTGGCCGCCGGGCCAGCTGAGTCGACGGATTGAACCAGCACTCCTGCAGAGTGGCTTGGTGGTAGAAAATTTGACTGAGCATCGGAACCGCGGATACCGAGTCTTCCATGGCGAGGCCGCCCCCATTGAATGATGTCTTTAGCGACATCGCGTGCGATTTCTATAGGAGTCGCGAAACCCAAGCCCTCGGCACCAACATCGGTGACAGCGATAACCGTAGTGATGCCTACCACTGCCCCCCGAGAATCTACGAGAGCACCACCTGAAGATCCAGGAGAGATAGGCGCATCAGTCTGCACTAACTCGTACAACCAGTCGCCTTGTGGTGATTGGAGACGTCGGTTGGTGGCGCTGATGACACCTACGGTCACGGTCGGTCCACCACGCAGACTTAAAGGTGAACCAATCGCAATAGCGGTTTCCCCGGCGCGAAGATTGTCCGCGCGTCCAAGGGTCGCAGGTGTAAAGGAAGCCTCAACGTCACCCGAGGGTCGGAGCACGGCTACATCAGTTCGCCGATCCATGCCGACCAATTCGACATTAAAAACAGCGCCGTCAGCGAGAACAATCTGAAAGCTATCTCCACTATCGACGACGTGGGTGTTTGTTATCAGATGACCGTCATCACGGAAAATAACACCGGAACCGGTGCCTGTTACTTGGCCGTAGCGAAGCACTTCGACTCGCACGACACTTGGGGTCACTTCAGCGGCAATGTCTGCAACCTCTAAAGCTCTGGCGCCACTTTGCGTTACTGCAGCGACATTCGCAGTAGTGATTTCTCGCTCTACAACTCTTTCGATTACAGGGTCTGAATCGGACAACATGTTGCCGACAACCAATGCGGCCACCACTGCCCCAATGATTGCGCCAATCAAACCTGAGCCGATCAACCTGCGAATGCTGGACCGTTGCCCTAATGCTCGAGCGTCCGGCGCCAAATATTGGAGTTCGCTTGGATGACGCCAGATTCGATCGTCGGGATGTAAGGCATACTTGCTGGTCGGGTTCTCCTCAATGCTTGTGTCGGGGTCGTCTGGAATTTGAGACCAATCGATCGAGCTTCCTAACCCCCATTCTTCCGAAGAAAAAGGGCCGGCGGAACCAGCGGAAATATCACGCTCGGATGGATCGTCTGGATTCTGTTCGGCACCGTCGCGTGAGTCCACACCCCAAAACGTACCGACCCAATGAGCATTATTATCCGCGACCCGTCGAAGCGATAGGGACGCGGGCGTTTATGGGCGTACCATAAACATGTGCTACCTCCACAAAACCTTGACTCATGGGTCGTATTGACTGCCGATGAACTCCAGATCGGCGAAATTTATGATTGGTGTCTCCAACCGTCGTGTGGCGCGGTGGTGCTCTTTTCGGGAACGGCGCGCGACCATGCGGAAGGCCGCGATGACGTGTCACTTCTTGAATATGAGGCCTACGAGGAGCATGTTGAACCTCGTTTAGAGGCAATAGTCACTGAGATGCGGAAGTTGTGGCCCGACATTAAACGTGTTGTGTTGGCTCATCGCACCGGTCCGCTCGCTATCGGCGAGAGTTCAGTTGTAGTAGCAGTATCTTCCCCTCACCGACCGGAAGCCTTCGAAGCCGCAAGATTTGGCATAGACACCCTTAAGGCCACCGTTCCTATTTGGAAACGAGAGGTGTGGAAAGACGGAGAAGATTGGGCGCTTGCCGCACAAGACATCACTGACGTGGGATCTATACAACCTGTTGAAGAGAACCCCCAGTGAGTCCTCTAGCGTTTCTCGGGCTTGCTGCCGCGATCACCTTATTAGGGATGCTGTGTTTGACGATTAGCGGTCGGAAGAAAACCCCATGGGAGTCGAGCATCGACAGTTTTCGTAGACATCTAGATGCAATAGCACCAGATGAGCATGATGCTGAAGACGTGATGAATGACCGTTTAACAGATCGTGATAGGAGACGGTCCGCTGGCACGTGACTTAGCCATTGACCTCGGCACCGCCAATACGTTGGTGTACGAACGTGGACGCGGCATCGTTCTCAACGAGCCGTCAGTCATCGCTATGAATGAGCAAACTGGCGATGTTCTAGCGGTAGGACGCGAAGCGTGGCAGATGATTGGCAGAACACCGTCATACATTGTTGCGGTGCGTCCCCTCCGAAAAGGAGCGATTACTGATTTTGACACTACACAGCGGATGATCAGACTGATCCTTCAGCAAGTCGGAGTTGGAAGGTTCGGTAAGACCCGCGTCGTGGTGTGTGTCCCATCAGTTATCACACCCGTTGAACGGCGCGCCGTAACTGACGCTGCTCGTCGAGCGGGTGCAAGCGACGTTCGTCTTATCGACCAGCCAATGGCAGCCGCTATCGGATCAGGTCTACCCATTCACGAACCAGTTGGAAATATGGTTATCGATGTCGGTGGTGGGACAGCTGAGACAGCGATGGTTTCAATGGGTGGGATCGTTTCCCTTAAAGCTATAAGGGTTGGCTCATTCGATTTTGACGCAGCGCTACAGAACTACGCGCGACGTGTTCACGGAGTCGCAATAGGAGAACGGACAGCGGAAGAAATCAAGGTTCAAATCGGATCAGCATGGGCCGTTCAAGATGAATTCGATGCCGAAGTCAAAGGTCGTGACCTCACCACCGGTCTACCCAGAACCTTCATATTGACCCCTGATCAAGTCAGATCAGCTTTGGAAGAACCCGTCCAATCAGTGGTGGATTCAGTCATTGACTGTCTGAGTCAGGCGCCACCTGAACTCTCGCAAGACCTTCTCGTCCACGGTGTACACCTGGTAGGGGGAGGGGGCCTCCTCAAAGGGTTAGCACAACGCCTAGAAAATGATGCGCGAGTTCCGGTACGGACCGTTCGGACGCCCATGGAAGCAGTCGTGTTGGGAGCTGGTCGAGCACTAGAGAATTTTGACGACCTTTCCTCATCGTTTAACACCTACGGCGAACGTCGGTGACAGGAACGTGCTTGCCCGAAAACCATTAAGCGTCCTGACCACAGCACTGGTTCTATCCATGTCAGTTCTCGCTGCATGCTCTGGCGAACGTGACAGTCTTTCTGAGTTGGAAGGAGAACGTACACCGTCGGTGGAGCGATCAGTGGGCTTCGACGGCAACGTCGTTCGCCTGGGAGTAATCGCCGACATAACAGGGCCAGGCGGAACCCTCGACAGAGCTCGCCTAACAGGAGTTGAGACCTACTGGTCAGACGTCAACACCCAGGGAGGCTTGGGGGGAAGATACGTCGTGGAATTAGATATTTTGGACCACCGCGGGGATCCCCAAATTGCAGAACAGGCAGTACCGGACCTATTAAAAAAAGTCGTTGCCTTAACCTTTGTAAATGAAACCGCCACCGGGGCAGTACATCCCTTCCTAGTTGCCGAACAAGCCCTAGGAGTGGTCCCGACTTCCACATTGGATTGGGAAAATGACCCGCGTTTTCTCACCCATGTCCCCCCAATTGAGGCTGTCGTACTGGCTCTTTTCGAAAACCAACCCTCACCCAACTGGTGTGTCATTACTGACGGCTCGCCCATAGGTATTGCAACCCGCAATGCTTCAATGCGAGCTGCGGAGGTTGCGCAAGCACAAAACGTGACGCTCATTGAGGTAGGAGAAGACCTCAACTCAGCGACGTCAGCGGTCGCGTGCGGCAAGGTTCTCGTTGAGGTGGCTGAGGATTTCCAAATCGAAGCAATCGACTCGCTCCCTGCGAACCGCGAAATCTATGTCCGAGCAGGGTCGGCCGCTGCGATGGAAAGAACTGATCTGCAATTCGCTTATCTTGACTCCGGACCAGCGTGGAACGTCGACTCTTCTGAAGGAATGAGACTCCTTTTGGCTGCCTTGTTGCGTCACGCCCCCGACGTACAACCTGACACCAGAGTCCGCGATGGTTATGTATCCCAAATACGGCTGCATCAACTCCTCGAACAGGCCGTCGCCCAAGGCGACTTAAGACGACCCACCTTGTTCGCAGCGAGTGAGTCACAAGCAGGTATCGACATGCTGGGCCTAGCCGAACAACGTTTGCAGCCTCGCAACTTTAATATTTGGTTTAGTGACAATCAGGATGAGGTTTCCGACCACCGAGGGTGGCAGCTTGAAAGACAGCTAGCAACTGAGAACGTTGACGCTTTAACCAACTAATCTGCTGCAACTCCAAGTAAATCCGCGGCGACAGATCGAACCTGCCGATCTTTGTCGCTCAACGCTTTCTCAATCATCTGCTGTGCCTGCGGTTCCTCAAATTGGGAAAGACCAAGAACAGCGCGTCGCCGCACTTGGGGCTTGTCGCTCATTGCGCCCAACAGGCACTCCAAGATTGTCTGACGATGAATCTCAGCGGAGGCAACTAAGGCTCCCAAGGCAGCTATTGCGCTTTCCCGACACAGAGCATCGTCATGTTGTTGAGCCATCGAAATCAAGAGTTCTGTTGCAGCGATATCTAGCTGTTCACCGACAGCAAACGCTGCTGTTTCGGCAACCGAAGGGTTGGGGTCAGACAAGTGATGTCTGGCGTACACATCGGAACGCTTAGCGGTGATTTCCAGGGCTCTCCGCCTCACTGACGAACTCGGATCGTCAAGTGCGGCCCGCAACTCCGAAGTCGTCAAAGAGCTCAGACGTTCAAGTGCGCTAATCGCCAATCGGCGCGTAGCCGAATCCTCACTTGTTAAAGACCCCCGGGCTGAAGCCGCGTCACCTAGGTGACCGGCCATAGCGGTTCGCGCTCTCACCTCGCGAAGGTCGTTATCTGTCAACTGATTGCTGCCTGAACTACCAACGCAGCGACTATTGCGATGATGCCAACCACAAGCGTGATGGCTAAACCACCCAAAACAGTGAAAGCACCCAGTCCAAGAACCGCCACTAGTTTCCGCCACAACGAAGCACCCTTATAGGTCTGAACCGGGAGAATCTGCCGAGGGTCATTCAAGCGAGGCCGGACCTGTGACCCTGATTCAGCAACCGATCTCTTCGGTTCTAGGGAGAGCTCATCACCTGGCGTTGAGGAGGGCACCGCATCTAATGCCGCAGTTGGATCGCCATCGCCTTCTATATCGTTCATGAAATTCACCCGAGCCGCGTGTACCCAACACTGTCTAGCGTGGCACGCTTATAACCGATGTCTGAGCTCACCGAAAATGAGGATACTGGCCCTGAGGTTAGAGAGGTGTCGCCAGCACCTCGGGCCCCAACATGGGTGCTCATCATCGTTGGTCTCGCCTCACTGGCCATGGTGACCGGGCTAGTGCTAGATCGAATAGCCATCAGTTCAAAGGTTCTCACCAGTCCCGGTACCACCCGAAATATTGCACCAATGCTGCAAGTACAGGATTCAAAGACCTACGACGCTGATGGACGCATCGAAATGGTGACGGTCAAATCAAACCTTCAGCCGTCCCTACTAGAGATGATTGGCGGTTGGCTTGATGACTCGATAGAGATCTCTGACCGGCAACAGATCCTGGGAAATAGAACAATCGAACAGAATCGAACCCTCGGAAGAGAGCAGATGGCGAGGAGCCTTGATGTGGCGACACGAGTCGCGCTTGAGCGAATCGGCTATGACGTCATATCCGAAGCAGGTGCACTTATCGTCCAGGTTGTTCCCGAAACCCCCGCAGATCGAGTGCTTTACCAAGGTGATGTGATTATTGAAGCGGAGAACATAAGAGTTGTTACTGCCAGCGACCTCAGCGCAGTTGTGCAAAGTAAATCTCCCGGGGACGAATTCTCCTTCTCTGTTTTACAAATAGACGGAAGTATTCGAAAAGAAACTGTTTCTCTGGCCGAAAGAAAAGGCAAAGCGTTCCTCGGGGTGTCGATTAGCACCTACGCAGAAATGGCTGAGTTACCGTTCAAGATCGAGTTTGCGGTCGAAAGAGTTGGAGGTCCGTCGGCAGGGCTTGGCCTCACGTTGGCGTTGCTAGAACGGCTACTACCCGGAGAGCTGCTTGCTGGATTAAACGTTGTGGCAACCGGAACCGTTGATCCTCTGGGAAACGTAGGTCCGGTGGGTGGCGTCGAACAAAAAAGTCACAGTGTGATGCGAAGTGGAGCTGATTTGTTCCTAGTCCCGGCTAACCAAGTGGATCAAGCCACAGCAGTTCTAGGAGACATGGTTGAAGTGGTGGGCGTGGAGAACCTTGACGAGGCACTAGCGAAACTTAAATCACTAGGAGGAGATGTCAGCGGCATCGAGATAAATAGCTAATCGAACCAACCATTTTTGGGTGACCATCCACTTCAAAACACCAAGGATCGGTACCCTCGTCCGTCATGGCGCAGTACGCCGAAGGGGCGTCAGAAATTGATCCCGATGCGGTAGCTACGACCGAGTTCACTCATGTGTTCCGTGGCTACTCCATCGATGAAGTAAAAACATTTCTGCAACACGTCAGTCGGGAAATGCGTCGCCTAAGGGACGAACTTGCTGCCGCGAACTCCATCCAAGACCTCGCAGCCACGGTAAACCAACACTCTTCACGCTTAGAAGAAGCACACCCAACCGAAAACACTGCATCGGTGGGTCCCGGAACGGTTATTGATTTACAGTCCCATCGAATCACGTTAGAACGCGAAGAAACCGACGTCGAAGACGACTTCTGGTTCCAAGACCATCACACCAGTGAAAATCAGGAACACACCCCGCACGATGTTCTTCCCTTCCCCAGCGCCGCACCACCTCGTAGACGTGCTGTTATCGACGAACTTTTTGCCCGCTTAGGAGAGCCGCAACTAGAGGATGTCGAATGGGCTCGAGAGGTCTTGATCCGGACCGGTGAAATTCCGGTGATCCCGCAATCCCCGTACGAGTCGCTCCACGGCGAAGCTGAAGCAATTGTCGACCACCATGACCGTCTGCGTACCACCGTGTCGGAACTATCACGGCCCGCAGTAAGTCAACTAAAAAGAAACCTGGCTGCGCGACTCGAGGCCTTATTGCCGGAATTGAAAAATTCAACCCACAATACGTTTGAGGTATCACACCTAGTCCCGAGAGCTATGGACGACGAACTAGTCCAAGGACTAACGCCCTTCGTAGCCGCCGCCGCCAAGTTCGGCGCGGGCGGGGTAAAGGTAAATGTTGACGGAATACCAAATAAGACCGCGCGAGCAGTGGGGGACTGGTTACGTAGTCGACTCATTGCACACCTAGATGACGAAGTGGCAATTGAAACCCGCTTACGCGCTGTGTACCGAGAGTGGAAAAAATCGGCAGTTGACTTAATCGCCACTGACGCAATTGCCGAAGCGTTCGCCCTGGGGCTTTACGCAACAATCCCCGCGGATGACCAGATCAGATGGGAAACACCGCCTGACGGTTGCTGCGGAACTGCTTGCTACGACAACGCATCTTCAGTTGTTAGGCCAAAAGGTGAGGTGTTCCCCTCGGGTCACCTGCTTCCTCCGATTAGTCAAGGATGCCGCAGCCTGGTCGTGCCAATAGGCCAGTAGCCTTTCAGATATATGCGACCATCTGAACAAATGAAATCTCGTCGACGGACAAGCAAGGGCCGAGTACTTCTTGGCTTTGGTGGACTCGCCATCTTTTTGTTTTTTACTTCGATTAGAGGTTTAGCCGGATTCTGGACGGACTATCTCTGGTTTGACAGCCTTGCACTGTCATCAGTCTGGACGTCAGTGCTGTGGGCGAAGATTGGCCTAGGCCTGCTGTTCACAGCCATTTTTTTCATAGCTCTATGGCTCAATCTATTTATCGCTGACCGGCTCGCCCCAACAGTGCCGTTACCCGGACCAGAAGACGAATTATCCAGGCGGTGGCGGCAGTTCATCGCAAGACGGGCGATTCTTATCAGGAGCGTGATCTCGCTTCTATTTGCGCTTCTCGTAGGTGCCGGCGTCTCTTCTCAATGGCAAAGCTGGCTATTTTTCAGAAACCGCGTCGACTTCGGAATCGTTGACCAACAATTCGGTATTGATGTCGGCTTTTACGTCTTCCAGCTCCCATTTTTAACATTCGTTGTTAACTGGGTTTTTGCGGCCATTATCGTCATTTTTGTTGTTACAACCATCGAGCACTACCTCAATGGCGGGATACGTATTCAGGGGCAACCTGGGTCTCGCGTAACGCCTCAGGTGAAAGCTCACTTGTCCTTGCTGCTGGGTTTGCTTGCGTTGGTTAAAGGCGTTGGCTACTACCTGGACCGTTACGAGCTGACACTGTCTGAACGCGGCTTTGTGACGGGTGCAACCTATACCGACATCAAAGCCCAACTGCCTGCCCTTCAGCTTCTGATGATTGTGAGCGTGTTCTGTTTCGGGTTGCTTATTTTCAACATCTGGCGCCGCGGCTTTACCTACCCGATTATCGCAGTGGGCCTATGGGCGCTAGTCGCCAGCCTTGCTGGGACCATATACCCGGCACTGGTGCAACGATTCCAAGTAGAGCCCTCAGAATCAACAAAAGAGGCTCCGTACATCGAACGCAACATTGAAATGACTCGACTTGCTATGGGTCTAGCAGAGGTGACCCCTCGGAATTTCGACTATGAGCCCACCCTCACAGCGAAAGAAATTGAAGAGAATATGGCGACCGTCCGCAACGTGCGTCTACTTGACCCGGCCGTGATGCGAGACACCTTCCAACAGACTCAAGGCATCAAGAGCTTTTACGACTTTCGAGATATCGACGTTGACCGATATGAGATCGACGGACGCACCACACAAGTGGTTCTTGCAGCCCGAGAGCTGAAACAAACAGACCTTCCGAATAACTCCTGGGAATCTGAACATATCGCCTTCACTCACGGCTACGGAATCGCCGCAGCACCTGCCAACGCGATCGATGCAAACGGCCGACCGGATTACGCATTAGCGGACATCCCCGTGGCTGCTCGCCCTGGCGCCTCAAGCCTTGACGTTGACCTTCCTGGTCTATACGTCGGTGAAGGATTGAAGGGTTATGCCATTGTTGGCGCCGCACGTGATGAGGTCGACTTTCAAGATAACGATGATCGGACCGAAGTCACCCGCTATGACGGAGCTGACGGAGTCAACATCAATTCGCTGCCTCGAAAGCTCGCGTTTGCTCTCCGTTTCGCTGAACCCAACCTTGTGGTCTCCGGCGAACTTGGCTCAGACAGCCGAATTCTCTACAAGCGAGACGTATTGGACCGAGCCAAAACTCTCGCCCCATTCCTCAAGTTTGACAGGGACCCTTACCCTGCAATCATTGACGGCAAAGTGACTTGGATCCTTGACGCGTATACGTCCACCGACATGTTCCCTTATGCGCAGAAAGTCAACCCACGGGCGGTCAGGTCAGGTGACCTTCGATCTTCGGTGAACTATGTCCGAAACTCGGTAAAGGTTGTCATAGACGCATATGACGGCACACCCGAGTTCTACATCGTCGATGACCGGGACCCGATAGCGAAGTCATATCGCCAACAATTCCCTGATTTATTCACCGACGCTGCTCCACCCAAAGAACTAACGGAACATTTCCGTTACCCCGAAGATCTGTTCCGGATGCAAACCGACATGTGGGGGCGGTACCGAATCACTGAAGCCTCAGAGTTCTACGATGCGGCGGGCGCTTGGAGCGTTGCTCAAGATCCAGGTAACTCCATTGGGCAAACAGCAGTGGAGTCTGTAATCGACGCTTCAGGAAATATCATCAGCAGTTCCGAAGTCCGCATAGCACCCCAATATTTGCTCATGCGACTGCCGGGTGACGACGACGAGTCCTTTGTTATCTTCCGACCGTTCGTGCCCTTCTCTGATGATGATTCGCGTAAAAACCTTGAAGGTTTCATGGTCGTACACAACGACCCGGAGCGATATGGCGAGATAGAGGTGTACGAGATTCGTTCTTCAACGCCTGTCGATGGACCCGCGTTGTTTAACTCCAACATTCAGACCGAAGAAGAGATTTCTGAACGCGTTACTTTGCTAAACCAGAACGGTTCGACAGTTGTACCTGGGAACCTTTTACTTATCCCAGTAGAGAACTCTTTGCTTTATGTGCGACCTCTCTACATTGAAGCGACCGGTACTACGGCGGTCCCTGAGTTGCAATTAGTTATTGTGGGTGTCGGCCCTGAGGTAGTCATCGCCGACAGTTTTGAAGCTGCTCTAGCTAGCGCCATACCCGGATTAAACGTGGATCTAGAGAGTGAACCTTCAGAAGTGACATCGGAATCTGCGACGCCTCAAGATGACGCACCAGAAGATTCCACTGATAGTTCTCAGAATGAAGAAGACACTGGGGAGTACTCAGTTGAACAACTGTTAGCTCTTGCACAAGACGCGTTCAATCGTGCTGATGCTGCGCTTCGAACCGGTGACCTTGCTGGATATCAGCGCTGGGTTGAAACAGCGTCGGGCTATATCGCTAGGGCACAAGCGCTTGTGTCAGAGTCACCTCAGCTCGACGACGCAGACGCCGCATAGCGTTGTGACGGGAACTATCCCCACGGCAGAAGGTGAGGCTCCTGCGCCCTCGCGAGTCTTAGTTGTCGTGGCTCACCCTGATGACGTCGACTTCGGCACAGCTGGAACTATGGCCGCTCTGGTGAAAGCTGGGTCTCATGTGTCTTATTGCCTAGTGACAAGTGGCGAAGCGGGTGGCGATGACCTGCCGCTGAATGAAGATGAACTGGCCGCATTGCGACAAGAAGAACAGACGGCGGCGGCGTTGGCAGTAGGAGTACAGGATCTGCATTGGCTGAACTACCCCGACGGGCGAGTTGTCAACAGCCTTGACCTTCGACGTGATATCTCGCGCGTCATTCGAATCGTTCAACCCGATGTGGTTGTGACCCAGCCCACGGAAGCGAATTGGGATCGCATTTACGGATCACACCCCGACCATCTCGCGACAGCGTGGGCGACGATGGCAGCTGTATATCCCGACGCTCGAAATCCCAGATCTCATCCGGAACTCTTGGCTGAAGGCCACCAGCCGCACACTGTCAAGCAAGTATGGATGATGTGGATGGCTGCACCGCAGGGAACAATGCTGCACGTTGACATCACCGCTACCTTTGAAGAGAAGGTCAAAGCATTGCGATGCCATTCAAGTCAAACTGATCGCATCGAAGGACTAGATGATTTGTTACGAGAATGGGCATCAGGAGTGGCGGCTACAGCGGACATGCCACCCGACACCCTCGCCGAAGGATTTCGAGTTATCGACACCGAGTAAGAAACGAACTGTGTGAAGTAGGAAATATGAGCGACCGACAGTTAATCGATTCGCCTCGCGCGTGGCTTACAGTCGTTGCGACATTCTTCTCCTCAGGTGTGGCGCTTGGCACCGTGTACAGCTTCGGAGCCTTTTTCCAATCAATGGCAGACGATTTTGGAACGGGTAAAGGTTCCACGGCCGTCATCTTTGGGCTCACCACCTTCTCGTTCTTTTGGTTGAGCCTCATTACCAGTCGACTCTCAGACCGTTACGGCCCCAGACCGGTTTTGGCGGCAGGAGCAGTAGCGCTTTTCGTTGGGCTTTGGGCCACAAGCAACGTGAACTCAATAGGTATTGGATATGTCACGTTCGGCGTAGGTGCAGGCATTGCGGCCGCATGTGCCTATGTCCCGATGGTCGCCCACGTCGGTGGGTGGTTCGAGAAATCCCGGGCAACAGCAGTGGGTATATCAGTTGCAGGTATCGGGGTCGGGACGTTGGTAATGAACCCATTAGCGGCACGACTCATTGATCTATACAGCTGGCGAACCACCTACCGAATCTTCGCTGTTGTAGGGTCTCTAATTCTTCTCGTCGGCACTTTCATGATGGCGCGAGCGCCCGGCGAAGCTGGAGCGGCCCCCTCAAGAGTCAGAGAAGCTTTTAGATCTCCGACTTTCAGAAGGCTGTGGATTGCGGCTCTGTGCTACGCCACTGCCTTATTTATTCCATTTGTTTTCGCAGTTCCGTACGCCAAAGAAAGAGGAATTTCTCCTATTGCGGCTGCAACCCTCGTCGGATTACTGGGCGGTTCCAGTGTCTTGTCCCGGATTGGTTTCAGTTGGCTCACCAACCAGTTCGGAACGTTTCGTATATTCCGGTTCGGTTTCGTGCTCTGCCCAATAGCTTTCACGATTTGGCTTTTGGCCGGCTCTTCGTTCGCAACGCTCGCAATTTTCATGATCATCATGGGAATTGGATATGGGTCCTTCGTCGCAGTTAGCCCCCTTGTATTAGCCGATTTATTTGGTGTAGTCGGCCTTGGGTCACTTATGGGAATCTTCTACACGGCGTGCGGTCTAGGGGCCTTAATCGGTCCCCCGATGGCTGGACGAATTATTGACGTTCAAGACAGCTACACCATGCCGATGCTGGTCGGCCTAGGGCTCGGCCTCATAGCTTTTCTCCTTCTTACGCTGCTTCCAACCACCCCATCAGGCAACATTTCGGTTGCAGAAGTGCAACAGGAAGAAAGTCAGGGAACAGGGAGCGAAGTTGCGATGGCTATGACGGCGTTCGATGAGGCCTTGATGGAACTAGAAGATTGGCTCGAACCGTAAATTTTCGAATGTGTTAGTTCCTTGTTCTTATTGGTTTGAGGTTGCAGATCCACCAATATGAACGCCATACTGATGACTCTTCGCCGCGGGGTGGAGCAGTTTGGTAGCTCGTCGGGCTCATAACCCGAAGGTCGTTGGTTCAAATCCAACCCCCGCCACCAACTAAGAGGTCCGGTCTATTCGCCGGGCCTCTTTGCTTTCTAGGGGATCAATTGCC
>TARA_B100000674_G_scaffold44295_1_pt1 | contig 103625 bp, 84 predicted proteins | sample TARA_B100000674 | Tara Oceans TARA_B100000674 (sample SAMEA2622759) | marine metagenome | biome: marine biome (ENVO:00000447); feature: surface water layer (ENVO:00002042); material: "saline water (ENVO:00002010), including plankton (ENVO:xxxxxxxx)" | depth 5 m | reverse complement strand
TACGATAATCTTGGGTTCATGTCCATATACCTGAAACCACAGGGGCAGGAGGCCGATCTCGAGGAGCCACTGATCGTAAAGGATGATTCAAGAGTGAGGGAAATATGTGTAAAGTTGCACAGAGATTTTGTGCGAAAATTTAGGTATGCTAGAGTCAAAGGCCCCAGTGCCAAATTTGACTGGCAGCGTGTAGGCCTCGATCACAGATTGAAAGATGGAGACTTGTTGACAATAGTCACGAGGAGATGAGGATGAAAAGCCAACAGAGTGTTTTTGCGTCTGGATTTACTTCTAGGGCAGGCCTCAGGGGCGTTGTAAGTCATATTAAAGGCAGAATCAGGGTTTTGGCTTTGGTTTTCACATTTGGATTCATAATTTCATACCCAATCACAGAGCGAATGATTGTATGGGCCTCTGGAAACGGAGATTGGAGACCCGATAATGTCGAAATAATAATCATTCAACCATTGGAGCTCATCATCCTGAAATTGAAGATTTCTGTTAACATGGCGCTGGGTGCTACCTTGCTGGCTATGATCGCCGATCTAAGTCTAAACGGGGCTAGAATTATATCACATTCAACAAGAACTCTACACGAAAATCAAAGCCCATCCAGATTGATTTTGATTTCTTTGGCCTCAGTGGCACTTGGGGTAATGGGCATATGTTACGCAAACTACGTCCTGATTCCATTCTTGATGGAATACCTAGTGCAAGACTCTACAGCTGCTGGACTCAATGCAACATGGCAGGTTGGGTCTTGGCTTGGGTTCATACTGGGTCTCTTGACGGCATCAGCTGTTGGTTTCCAAGTGCCGTTGGCGGTTTTTGTCCTGATTAGATCTGGACTGATATCTCCGGAAACAATCACCGGGAGCAGGTCCATATTATGGTTTGCAGCTCTGGTCGCAGGCGCATTCCTTTCTCCTCCTGACCCTCTTTCGATGTTCCTTGTCGGTGGTCCGGTAGTGATCTTAATGGAATTAGCAATTCAAATAGAGCGCGTATCGGGCAGCAGAGAAGTTAACTAGCTCCTGTTCCCCATATCTTCCATCATAGCGTCCTCTCTTCCCTTTTCGACATCAACCAATCTCATCATCAATGCACCAGTCAAAATCAGCATTGAGACTGCAAGGATACCAACTCGAGAATCGAACATGACTGTCATAAAACCATATAGAAGTGGTCCGATGAGGGCTGCTACTTTCCCGAAGAATCCAAAGAACCCGAAGAACTCTGCACTCCTTGTCTCGGGCACCATCTGACCGAACAGGCTCCTTGCTAATCCTTGAGATCCTCCAAGGAGGGTGCCCATGGCCAGACCCAAGATTAGGAACTGCCATGAGACCTTGATATCCAGGGGCTCCCAGACGTAATCTCGGGCTGTCTCAGGGATCACATCCAATACTCCATCCCCTAAGTTGGTGGGGTGGTCGATACCAACGTTCTCCTCAGCATTGATTGGGCCTCCGTTAACGCTCGCACTAAACCTAGATTCAGATAAAGATTCCAAGAAATCCAGTATTTCCGTGCTCTCAACTCCTACCAAAGACCTCTCGTACGGAACGTCTGTGTCATCTCCAGACATATCTTGTTCGAAATATAGCCACCTCTTGGTATCACTTCGATCATCAACCTTTAGAGGGAGCAAATGGGCCCATTCATCTGCCCAGCTTTGTTCATTAAATTCATGGTCTTCGTAGTTTAATTTCTGAGCAATTTCCGAAGTGTCACTATCGACCTTGACGATGTAAACTTCACTAGATTCATCCCAATCGAATTGTATCTGGTACTCTTCATGCGAGTCCATTTGCAGGGGTGCGAAGGCTAGGGCTCCGAAACAAAGCATAACCCATCCAACTAAAGAGATTGTTAATGCTCTCTTCGTACCAATGCGTTCGGATAACTTGGTGAATGCAATTGCAGATGGTGCAGCTACAAATTGTATTAACAGGATAGTGACCATGAGGCTGATTGGAGTGATACCAAGAACAACGGTTCCGAAAACGCCACCTAATGCTGTGACTGTGTTTATACCGTCTATAAAGAAGAAGTAAGCAAGCATGTAAATAAACAATGTTTTGAATTTAGAAACCTCAGATAACGTCTTTTTGATTTCCCTCAAAGCTAATTTGGTGGACTCCAAGATTCCAAGAGAATCCATCTCATTTTCTATTGCTGGCTCCGGGACATGTTTGAATGTCAATAGAGCAAAGGCATACCACCAGACTCCGGAACTGGCCAACGCGAAATTAATTACCCATTCTGCATAATCGAAAATTACAAGCATGCCTATGTGAACCAGAAGTAGAATCCCTCCTCCCAAGTAACCGTAGGCGAATGCAAGGTTGGATATCATGTCCATCTCGTCATCCGAACCCATGTGGGGTAGAAGTGCGTTGTAGAACACACCTGCCCCATTCAACCCTATGTTAGCCAGAATGAACATCACCATGAGCCACACCCACTTCAAGTCTAAAGGTAGGAACGGTGTTGCACATAGGAGGAAAGTGGCTCCAGCGCCGACATAAGTCAATATCTTCAACCACCACATTTTGATGGCTCGCCTATCTGCTATCACTCCAAGTGAGGGGCTCACAATCGCGACAAGTAATGCCGCTCCGGATACTGAGAAGGAAAAAATGGCATCGCCCGAGATTGATTTTGACAAGACAGTGGTAGTCAGACCATTAGCTTCCAAGAACAAAAATGTGTACCAGAAAGGAAGGATAGCGACCGTTACACTGGTCTCGAAAGCAGATTTTCCCCAGTCATAAAAAGCGTATCCCTTGATTTTCATTGAAGTCTTTTTTCCTTCTAACGCGTCTTCACCCATGTGTCTCCCTTGACTTCCAACAATCAACAAATGGTATGAGTATTTTCACTGCAAAGGGAGATAGTGACGGGCTATTTCATGACCTCAAGCCATTTCCCCGGAGCGTGGACACAACTGGCTGGGTGAAGCCGAAAGAGAATTCCATCGATGCTCTTTCCTACGGAATTGAAAATTCCGACGGGGTTGAGATGGACCTCAGATTGAGTCTTGACGGAGAGGTTATCATTCACCACGACGCTCGAACCCAAGATGGAAGTTATCCTGAAACAACAAATTACGATGATATGAAAGAACACGTGGACCTTTTTTCAGATTTATTGTCAAAGGATGATTTTGTTACGAAATGGGTGAATGAGGCACGTTTTGTATGTTTGGAGTTGAAAGCTCCTCATCCATCTTCTGGAGCGGGAGGCGGTTGGTTGAGGGGGAAGGAAATGTACAATCACATGTCAGAGCTGTTCCAGAGTGTTAGAGACATGATCAAGCAAATTGAAGTCCCTTCCAATTCTACGGTTTTCTATTCATTCGACCCATACATTACCCCTGTGGCGAATCGATTCTCAGAAAATTATCGTCATGCAAGATTAATGCCTAAATTGAGACAGTGGGGAGGTTGGACTACTCAAAGAGCTGCTGCCTTGCCTTCATTCATTTCGACCTCAGTTCCTAGGTTGTTGGACAAACAGAGAAAGTTGGGGGCTCCGATGCTCCCATTGGCGTTGGACTACTTGCATGGATGGACGAGATTTCTGCCGATCGGTGCAACCATGGGTTTGCAAGGAAAATCACTACAGAAATTCAACCACATACGACGGGGCCACCCTGTTTACGTTTGGCCCTCCCCGATTGAAATCGAACCCAGATTGTTGAAAGCAGGACTATCTTGCATCTCCGATACTATGCAGAAGGGATTGGTGTATTCAGATGGATCCGAGAGGTGCTTGAGACCAGGGACCATGCCATTTGTTGAGAATGAGCGGCAACCGTGGCATGAGATCTCGGACTCAGAGAGGGCCAAGATAGTTCTAACCAGCAAAAAGAAATGGGGTTGGAGCTCTGGAAAAGACGAACTTCTTGGATTGACCTCGTCTGGGACGATGCCGTGGGAAATGCCGAGACTGATTGGGCACAGAGGAGCGGGTAAAGATCCTGAAACCTTATGATTCCAGACGCCTAATCGGTTGATTTTTTGCCAAATATTTCGGCCGGTATATGGGGATTCCTCTTCCGTCTCTGGAATTCCTCTCATCCAATATTTGGGCGGTAATACCCGCAACTCGGGACCAACCGAAGAATGTGGTGTAATAGTCTGGTTTCCTAAAACCAACTGATTGTAGGAGGGCTCCGCTTGCTATGTCTACATTAGGATATGGATTGGAAATTTTAGGTATTTCGGACAGAATGGGGGGGACGACTTCTCTGAGGGCCTTTACTGTTCTAAAATCTGGATCGTCGGGGCATACCTCATCGCCTAGCTCGATCAATAGCCTGGCACGAGGGTCTTCTGCTCTGAGTACACCATGTCCGAAACCGTATATTGGTCTCCTGGCACTTAGCTCTCTTCGCACAAATGACTCGATATCAGCAGGGTCATCGGTCCCGATTCGCTTTACAAATTCAAGGCAAGATTGATTCGCTCTGCCGTGTAGAGGCCCCGATAATGCGCTCATTGCAGAGGATATTGCTGCGTATATGGACGCTCGTCCTGAGGCCACTGCCTTGCCGGAAAAAGTTGAAAGGTTTCCTCCCCCATGATCCATGTGTAGGATGAAAAAGAACCTTAGTACCCTATTCATCCTCTCTGCTTGGTCCCCGCTTATCCCCAGCATGTGAGTGAAGTTTTCAACCAGTCCAAGTTGGGGGCGAGAGTCCCTTGTTTCCAATTTTTTACCTCCTCTGAGGTGAAAGATTCTCGCCATAAGCTCGGGCATGCGAGCAACTAGATTCATCGAGTCAGTCCTCAAATCGCCTGTGGTGTCAGATATCCCAAGAGCAAGAATACCTGTTGAAAGCCAATCCATTGGATGGCCGGAACCGGGTGTAAGAGATTCCAAAACTCGCAATGCGCCGGTCGGCATTTCTTCAGCCCGGTGTGCTAACTCTTTTCTGAAATCCAAACTTTCCTCTTCGGTTGGGAGTCTCTTGTTGAACAGGAGGTAGATGACGTCTTCTTCTTCCAAGTTTGCCAAATCCTCCACTGGATAACCTACATAGTGAACACCCTCTGTTGGGTCCACAAAGGAAGTTTGACAGGTTCCGACAGGTATTCCCCTCAACCCGGAGTCTATGTTTCCTTCCCGAATTTCAAAAATAGGGGCATCGTCTTGTCCCATAGTTTGACTCCTAATGTTGCCCGGTCATAATGTCTCCGCATGAAATTCTAATTTCATGCGATTCAAATGAGCCCCAACTCTCTCCCCACCTCTTCGAATTTATGCAGAACCTCATCTAGGTCGTCCTTTGTGAGGCCAGCAGATATCTGAGTCCTCACTCTGGCCTTGTCTCTTGCGACCATTGGAAAAACAATGGCGCCGGCCATAATTCCCCTCCTTCTGAGTTCTTTCGAGAGGTTTTGTGCGGTTCTGCTGTCTCCGCACATTATTGGGATGATTGGAGTAGTAGAGACGCCTGTATCAAAACCCAAAGAATTCATTTCACGCCTGAAGTACTCCGTGTTTTCCCATAATTTCTCCACGTGTTCAGGCTCATCCCTCAAGACTTCGATAGAGGCCTTCTGTGCAGCGGCTACGCCGGGAGTTTGGCTCCCTGATAACAACCAAGATCTACTGTGGTTGAGGGCGTGGTTTCTGAGGTCTTCTGAGCCGGCGATAATTCCGCCCTGGACCCCTAGCGCTTTGGAGTATGATCCTCCCTCGACCGTTACCTTTCCCTGTAAATTGAAGTGAGCAACGATGCCTTTGCCTCCACCTAGTACGCCCTCTCCATGACAATCGTCAACCATAACCATAGCATGATGTTCTTCGGCCAATTTTACAATTTCATCGAGGGGTGCTATGTCACCATCCATGCTGAACACACCATCGGTGATGATTAGTTTCCGGGAAGCTTTTTCGCCGTTTTTCAGTGCCCTTTCCAACCCCTCCATATCATTGTGCGGGTAGACCGCTCTCTGAGCCTTTGTGAGTCGGACACCGTCGATTATGGACCCGTGATTCAACTCATCGGAAATTATCAAGTCCTCAGACCCTCTTACAAGTGTTGGGATTAATCCCACGTTGGCAGTATATCCTGCAGAATAGATCAATGCGGCTTCCACTCCCTTGAACTCTGCTGCGGTTTTCTCGGCTTCCAAATGAATATCAAGGGTGCCGGCGATTGCCCTAACCGAACCTGACCCTGCCCCGTATTTTTTTGTGGCATCTATCGTCGCCTGCACGACTTTTGGATGTGTAGTTAAGTTCAGATAATTGTTAGCGGACAACATTATCATTTTCTTGCCGTCAATCTCGCATATGGGTTTGTTAGCTGACTCCAATGTGGGTGGTTGCCATGCCAATCCTTGTTCTACCAGTTGATTGTGCCTCTCCCTCATCCATGTGAGATCCGCTGCCATGGCCTATTTCAATCGACGGTGGTACATGGCTATTCCCAATTTGAGGTAGAAAAATTGCCATGAAAAGAGTATATCGAAAAATAGACAGTGTCACAATTTAATTTTCATTTTTGGATATCTTTTCCGTTTTGGAGAAATACGGGAACTTAATTGTCATTAGGTTCCATGTGTTAGTATGAAACTGGCGGGCACGGTGGCCAGTGGGCTAGGTAGGGCACAGATCTTTATGTCCCAGGCCCATTATCAAGAACAATTCAAAGAGATTCTGGGTGCGACTGCATGGCCGGGCACTTTGAACATAGAGTTGACCGGGGCAGACCTTGAATCATACACGGAGCTCAGGAACATAGCCGTTCCAGGCGCATCGGATGGATCCCAAGAGGTAGAACCATTGAGGGTAAATGGATTTGAGAGGGAGGGTCGATCATTCGGAGGTGCGACGGCGTTCCTAGCCTCTATATCGAAAGATGGTCAAAACTGGCAGAGGTGCGCGATACTGATTCCCGATTTGACCCGTCATACTGAAACTGCCGAAATTATCGCCACTTCATTCTTAAGGGAACTTTTGCCAGTAAACGACGGAGACATGATACATCTGATCATTCGATAAGCCTGTGTGTCCAGTCTGTTTCAAGCATCATCCTGATTTCTGCTAATGCAGAATTTCTCCAACGCTCTACAAGCCTCGGTTTTGAGGGTGGTGGAGGAGGTGGAAGATGCGTTTTTGGCAGAGTAGAATACCATTTTTTGGGGGCATCCTCGTGATGGATGTTCCATAAAATCAAAGCATCGGCCGGAGCCCTACCGAAATCTGGAGAGCCGGAAGGCTCCTCCAGTGCGCTGGCTAACTGTTCGATAGTAGTCTCATTGTTACTTATTTTTACAATGGCAGATGCTATTCTCCTGACTTGATTCCACAAAAAGGACTCCGCTTCGATTATGAGACCGATTACGGATCCGTCATCGCGCCTCCACAGCCTACAATCATCTATGGTTCTGAAGGGTGACCGCTCTGGGTCAGGCCTAGAAAAGGCTGAGAAGTTATGATGCCCGAGGAAAACTTGGGTAGCTTGATTGAGAGCCTCCGCGTCATAGTCAGGATTCCAGCCCTTTACCATATCTAATCTGTAGAGGTACGTTCGTGATCTTGCCATCCTTACGGGAATGTGGCTTTGACGCCTTATTGCTCCCCAGATGCACATTTCAGATGAAATCCTATCGCCAATGGCCCTTGTGATCATTTCTTCATTGAGACTATCCATCAAACTTGCATCACATGATATGTCAACTAAGTTCATTCTTGAACTGACACCGGAGTCTGTCCTGGATGAAATTCTTGAGGTGCAATGTTCTTGCCAGCCTAGTTCTTTGATGGCAGAATTCAACTCTCCTTGGACAGTGACCTCATCAGGCTGTGATTGGGATCCTTTGAATGGCTCGCCGTGGTATCCGACGGCTAACAGAAAGCTATCGGCTGGTGTGTCAGCCGACGCGCTCAATCCTCGATTAGATATTCCATCGCCTCGCTAGCAGACTGGAACCCCAGACCGAGAAGTGAGAATTCAACTGCATCTCGGATGAATTGCCTCGCAATAGGGGCACTTCTGTCGAAGTTTGTTTTTACATCTATGGATTCGATAAGCAACCTCGCAGCCTCGTAGAGATGAAATGAAATGTCAATTTCTTCGGATTTTGAACCTAAATCTACTAGTTTTCTGAGTTCCCTCACTGCCATTGGAATTCTATCAAATTCGATCAAGGCATTCGCGTAAGCAGCCCTGTAGTCGGCATTCTCTGGAGCGAGTGAGCAGGCCCGTCGCAGATAGGACTGGACCTGTCCTTCGTTTATCCTGTCATTTCCTTTTTCATCCAGATTCCCATTTTCCTGGATTTCAAAGAGTGCAGCCTCAGCCCACCCATGATAGCCTGATGGATCATCTGGAGAATTTTTCACGTGTTCCTCGAAGATGGTCATTGCCCCCATGTAATCGCCCTGGGTTATTTGTTGAGCTGCTGAAGTGACTATGTCGTCTGTCATGATGGTGTCCGCCTTGCACAAACCTAGGTGCTTTTGGTTATCAACGATATGTTTTGAGGCAGACTTATTTTTATTCGGATTGCATCTCTCTGAATTTATCGGAGGCATGATTGATCAGGAGGTGAATCCTCTCCGGAGAGTGAATTCCATAAATGCAAGTTTCTGGGGTGTTGATTGCTTTAGGACGATTCCTCTTGAAGGAAATAAGGAGGCCTAGTTTAGAGGTTACACTTCCAATGCCGGACTTTGTTTCGCTTGGGATAGCGTCACCGGTTACTCCTGCGCTTATGCTCGTTGAGTCTGAACCGATATTCAATCCGGAAGCGGTCAAGATCTGGATTGAACCATATCTTAGGAGCCTACTCATGATAGTGGTATCAACTATCAGATTCTCTATCCGATCGTAGTTTATACTTTGACTTGATGCATCCACATACAAGAATTGTTTGATAAGGTGTATTCGTTTGTCAGTAATAGCATACGTGAATGATCTCTGGTAGAATATGGAAAGGGCGAAGATCACCCCAGACATTATGAAGGCCAAGAGGAAATAATACCCTGGAGTGAATTCTGGGAGAGTGGTTTCTTCAGAATTGAATATCCCTGCAACGTCCAAGCCAAATGTCAGGCCCGTCCAAATCATGGGTAAAGAGGCAGCTAACATTATCCAGAGTATTGTCCATTTACCGGAGGTCGGCCCATTGTGGAAGTGGATTGTTTTTGCGACTATTGTTAAAGATAGGAAAAGGCCGAAAACACCTGATAGGTCCGCGGCGAGATGTACTGATTTGAGTATAAATGCCAACTGCCCTTCTCCAGACGGTCGATCAATCACGTTCGCCCACCAGAATATCAGATAGACTCCCAATATGGACAGGGACAATATGTATCTCCCATACATACTTCTGGACGTAGGGCTCCCTATCCAGAGGATTTCCTCCTCATCAGTCATGGTTGGAATTTTTTGCCTAATTGGCTTGATCGGGGTCAGTCCGCGTTCTGACATGTTGTAACCTGGGCATTACCTTCAATTTAGGATTCCCCAAGCATGTTCCGCATTTCCCCTTATCCACTCATAATCTCTCAATCGTCTGATTTCTTGGCTGTCGATGATTTCCAGCTCTTCTACTTCCAACGGATATTCATTGTAGGTAAGATGGCTGGTTAAGCCTCCACGTGTAGGTTGATCGAAGGACCAATGCGCTCTGGATGTAGCCCTTACTTGCAAACTAACCCTCGTGTTATTATTCTTCAAATTGATGATGAACCTAGGAAGCTTATATCCATCTGAATCCCTTAATGCGTTATTTTCAGCAGGTTTGATCAATTTTATCGACCCAGTTTCCAACATTTCTGTGGTGTCTCTCCGGCGATCGTGCAACAGACCTCTTGCGTTGCTGGGCCATCTGATAGTGTCCCTTTTCGACCACGGCCTTGAGTCCTTTTTTGTCATAGATCCAGATATGTGGGGTAAAAACCAATCAAGGTAGGTACCATCGTCAAAGTGAAGAAAGCCCCAAAACCAAGGCACGCTGGGCGCTTGGACGGTGACCTTCTGAAAGTAGGCGCTCCCTAGCACCTCATGGCCGTCGATATTTACTCTAGCCTTCATGCTGTGAATCCTTAGAATATCATATCCCATGTTCAGAGCATATACATTATTTGCGTATGTTGCTGTACTTGGTCTATGCCACCATGGAGTCATTTCAGCATAGAACGAATTCGGCATTCTAGGATCAGATTTGCTGTCTTTGCTGAAAGATAGCCACATTTTGCTCATATCTGAGGACATGCCGAATGAGAGGTCACTTTCGAGTATCGGTACGACTGCTCCGCCCCCTGAACCCTTTCCTTCCCCCGGCCATAGAGGGTGTTTGTCATCCAACGCTGCGATCCTGCACTCAGTCATTCTAGCTGGTTCAAACATATCCTCGCCATCGTACCACCACGCACAGACCATTCCTGGCAGAACATGGCCACGATAATCATCGATTGACATTCTAGATCCAGGTAGCCACCAATGGTCATTTACCCTTACAGAGCGAGTCTCCTTTGTCGACCATAAAACCATCAGCTGACGGGACCTCTCTGGATGCACGGGATCTGGAAGGATGATGATAAACCACCACCACCACCACGATAGTCTTTTGATTGGTGGAAGAATATCAAACCTCCAGAGTGAGGAAAGATCCCCCTCAAATCTCCTCATGACTCTAGTCAATCTATCTCCCTCCGTTTGAAGATTGACTGTCCAATCAATATCGGAAGCAGAATAAAGGAAATCAAAACCGCAAGGCTGAGGCCTATTGCTAATGCTGGTGATCCTGTTCCCAAGGTATGTTTTGGAGGGCTCCAGAAAAACGCTAAGCCTGTGTCCAAATTGAAAGCAGTCGCCATTTGTGAGAGCATGATGGTATCAGACCATACTACCAAGACGATCGCATCTATCATCTGGAGAGCCCAGTGTGAAACTGAAAATATGGGGACAAGCTCCGCGCCGAACAGAGTCATAACTGCCATAGCGAACTCATACACTCCAAAAATAAGCGCGAAATAAACCCCATATCTCGGCGAAATGAGGCCCATTGCGTTGAATATAGAACCATATGCAGCTAGGGATAAGACAGTTACAACACCTATGCCAAACCACATGTTCACATCACTGAAACGGTTACCATCAGGACCCAATGTTGAGGTGAGAACCGCCATCATGAGGGACATTGCGAGAACGAACCCTCCGGCGAAAATCAAGTAACCTGCCAATCTGTAAACAATGAATTCTCCTCTGTGTATTGGTTTAGACAATAAGTAATGCAAAGTCCCGTTCTCACTCTCGTCCCGGATCAGCCCAAGGGCCAAGAACAGGGGAAGGAATATTCCTATGATCATGGAAAACGCGATTTTTCCGGTGATGATAATAAATGACCTATGGGAAGATTCGCCCATCAACTCAGAGTCGACAGGGTCTTCGTCCACCAAATAATCTGGGCGTATCTGTAACACTGACCCATCTGCCCCTCTGACCCATTGAACATCACAGGGAATCCCATTTCTATTTGAGTCGTCATTCTCTCCGTACGAACTCTCATTATATTCACTCTGTGTACAGTCTCCATCGTCGTCAAAACCTTGACTGCTTGATGGGTTGTCGGGGTCCCAATCTATTCCGTCTTCATCGACATAATTTTGTGAGGGTTCGGGAGGAACATCAAATTTTTCAGTGGTGATTCCGTACGTCGCAAGCCACCCATCTGCGACCGATAGGGTTCCCTCGCCCTCAAATCTGAGAAATTGAACATATTTTAGGCCGTCCTCTATAGTGCATGAAAATGGACCCCAACCATAAGGGGTGTTGATCATTTCATCGTCAATTTGGTCTGGACATTGCTGACCTGAATCAGGGAAAGAAGAATCAATATTGTCCCAATTAAGAGTGAAAATCGAGGGGCCCTCGACGTCCCATGTATGATTCCCGGTGTGGGTTCTGGGCCCTGAATAGTATATTTCTCCTGATGGGATGAACAATCCTGATCCAGGATACTCTTCTCTATCAAAATCACTTGAGCCATACTTTTTCTCTTGCCCCAGTGGATAGCCATCGCCGTCGTTGTCAACAGAGTCGCCGTCGTTGTCTATCGACTCAAAACCCTGTCGAACAGAGTCTATGTAAAATGCAGACAATAGCGTCAGTAACAAAAATGAGATTCCAAATACCGTCCATGTAGACGTTTTATTTCTGAGTTGCTTGATTGTTAACTCAATGACAGCTCCGGCCTTCCTGTCTATGGCTGTCCACACAGTCGTTGATAATCGCCTTCCCTCAGAGTCCTCGGGATCGCCGAAGGTCATTTAGAGTCACCAACCAGATAACCTAGTAGAGATTCGAGATTGTCATCAGGATTCTCAATCGAATGAATTGGAATTCCAGATTTGATTATCAAAGAGGGCAAAATCTCATGGGCTTGAGAGAGGTCTTTTGTCATTATTTCTAGGCTCTCTGTATCGATGAACCTAACCCCGTAGACAGGTTCTTTGTCGATGAAACTTGCTGCCAATGCTCTCGAGTTCTCACACCTTATCAGGATCCGGTGAGGATGCTTATCCAGCATTGCTCTGATGGCGTGTAGGTTTCCGAGAGCGACCAATCTGCCTGAATGCAGAATCACTATCTGTTCGGTAATTCTCTCTATCTCCTCCAAGATATGACTTGAGACAAGAACCGTTTTTCCCATTGAGCCCATTTCTCGGATTACGTTCATTATGCTCGTGCGGGCCAGCGGATCGCAACCATGTAGTGGCTCATCCAGAACAAGCAGGTCCGGATTATGGACAAGAGCAGCTGCTATCTTCACACGTTGCCTCATTCCTTTGCTATATTTGCCGATTTCTTTGTTGGCTACATTGTCCAAATCAACGAAACTTAATGCCCTTTCAGCCTTTTTCTCTGCTTCATAACGCGTCATGCCATGTAACCTAGCCAGCGTTGAAACAAAATCCATCGAGGTCATCCAATCATACATTTTTTCTGATTCGCTGACATATCCTACCCTGCGATAGGGGGATGTTGAATCCCATGGATTTGTTCCGAACAACCTGACTGCACCCCTATTTGGCCTCAACCTACCCATCAGGAGTTTGAAAAGTGTTGATTTTCCTGCGCCATTCATTCCAAGGATTCCAGTAACGCCTCCGTCTATTGCCAATGATACATCGTTAATTCCTATTACTTGTCCATACCATTTGGATACATGGTCCAAGGTTACTGCTGGAGGAGCGCTCACTCTCTAGTCACCTCCAAGGATGCTACTCTGCTGGCGAATACAGCTAGAGATGCCAAATTCATCAGAATCAATGATACAGCTGAAACGGCCAAGGGGTGATTATAGTTGGGGGGCAGGCCCACAAGCCATTGACCCACGTGTGCAAGGCAGTCGTAGGGGCTCAAGAGGTAAATGTAGGTTGTCTCAAACTGGATCTCGATCAGCCATGCGACGATTTTCGATCCTAGCACGAGGCCTAGAAAGGAGACTGATGCGGTAAACCTGCTAGTGCTTATGCTTGAAAGTGCGATTCCAATAGAAGTGTAGGTGAAAACTAGGAGTATCCCTGCAGTCAAACCCCCCATAAAGATGGGGATTGTGTCAGCTATATACGACCATCCTTCTCCCTTGAATACGACAGCAGCCGAGTAGTACATTATGTAGGTCAACAGGATTACCGCCCCCAAGACTGAAGCAGCACTGAGCCATTTCATGGAGGCGTAGTCCAACCTCGAAATAGGTCTGGAGAAGTATATCGCACTCGTACCATTCTTTCTGTCGTCGGAAACGAGTCCGCCCACAACGAGTGCTGTTAGTAGCGGCCACATGCAAAGATTTCGTGGAAAGTAACCGAGGATGTTGCCCCACAGATTGTATCTGTTGACACCCCACATCCTGTTCAAGAATCCGCTTGCGTCCCCGCTGAACATAGAAGAAAGCAGTAACATTAGAATCGGTGTCATTGAACCAAGTATTACCACAAGTAATGTCAACCTGACAAACGGATGATATCGTCTGTGGCCCGATCCAGTGACTATTCCGTAGACGTGATGTCGGTATATGGCGTAGTTCCGCACCCATCTCGGACCAAGGGTTCCATTCCATGGACGGTAAATTTGTTCGAATATCTGGCCTTTTGGGGCTGAAGCTACTGTGGCAGTAGAGGTATTGTCCCCGTCACCTGATCCGTATGCTGCTTCGATCCTCGTCTCTCCGAGGGGCATATCGCCATCGACTTCAGTCATCAGTCAGACTCCCTCCAGATCAGAAGAGGCCTTTGCACTTTGACCCAATCGTTGCATTATCAACAGGAATATATCCTCAAGATCAGGCTCGTATTCCTTCAGCACTCGGACTTGAGCCCCTGTTGATGACGCCCCCTGTAGAATTGCGTGGATTGTCTCATCGCCCTTGTGCTCTACCCTCATGATTCTCCCCATCCTCCGAACCCTGTGTCCGTTCATCAGAAGCCATTCCTCCAGTTTTGTTGCTCCGCCCCAAACAGATATCTCGATTTCTCTGGTGATTTGGTTTGCTAATTCCTCTATCCTCCCCTGAATGACCACCTTCCCTTCAGAGAGCATGACCACATTTTCGCAGACCCCCTGTATGTCTTCCATTACATGACTGGTCATGATAACGGTCCCACCTCCTTCGGAGATGGTCCTCTTCAGCGTATCCAACATGAACTGTCTCGCTGATGCGTCCAGACCATTAGTTGGTTCGTCGCAGAAGAGTATTTCTGGATCGTGAACAATGGAGCAGGCCAATTTTGTCGCCTGCCTCATTCCTGTTGAGAACGTCTCTATTTTCCGATATCTTTGGTCTTCCAATCCGACATACTGCAGGACCTCATGTGACCTTTGCGTCGCATGATCGGGGCGCATTCCAAGCAATTCGCCAGCATACCTAACCTGATCGACCGCTGTCAGGCCGGGATCGAGACAGTCGTATTCAGCCATATAGCCTATTTTTGAACGGATTTCAGGACCCATTGTCACAATATTCCTTCCCAGAACACTCCCTCCGCCTTCAGTGATTCTGATCAGCCCGAGTATACACTTGAATAACGTCGATTTACCTGATCCATTTGGGCCAAGGATTCCTACACCCCCGGTTCCCAGCTTGAGGTTGATTCCATCTAGAGCGACATGTGGCCCGTACATCTTGCGAAGATTATGGATCTCTATCACTGGTTTGGTTATGGCATCACCTCTTTGATTTCTAGCCTATTCGTCGTTAGATCTATCAATCAATCCCCCATATGTAGCTACTTTTTTTCAAGAATTCCTTCCCTTATTCTCACAGCAACACCTTTTTTCAAAACTGCCATCTCTTCCGATGTTGAATTTGATGTGCCATGTGCAACAAAGTTACCCTCTAGGTCCATTACGATACACGGCTGCCCGACTGTCAGCCAACTGTCAGCATGTTCAATAAAACCGTGCATGACGTTCCTTCCAGCACCCACGAAGGGCACAGCATCAGAGTGGAGGGTGACGCTCGGCACCCCCGGATGGTCAGTATTATTGCGTTGAGACTGGCTTTTCTTTGATTTTCCAACATGCTTTGATCTAAGTGAATGGAGTGCTTTGGCGCCCTCCAACGCAAGAGATATACCTCCGTCATTTAGCCTGGGAGAAAAAAGATGTTTGCCGTCCTTAAACACATTCACAGGCCTACCAGTGTTTGAGTGCCTTGTGTCGGTCCCTTCTGTCAACACACAACCATCTAGTGGATTAACCCCACAGAGTATTGAAAGCTTGTCCACCAATGAACAGCGCTCTATCCATGACCTGATTCTTTGATTTTTTTCGTAGTCAGTGTTGGATGGCCCATAATAACTGACATTTATGCCTTGAAGGCCTATTTTCTTCAAACTTCGAAGTATGGTTTTTTCCTCGGATTTCATGAATTCGATATCTTCACCGCCCTCGACCCTGCACCAGGGAGAGAGGTCCTCAAGTGAATAAGGAAGTAGACCCATAGGGGTATCAACAAAAATAATTGTCCTTGGTTCAAGACTCAGAATATTCTGTACAACTTGGCCGTGTGAGATCCTCCAGGGAGGGTTGCCACCTTGGAGAATGGCAATTTCTTTGGGAGGGCCCGAAGAACCATCGGACCAAGATCCTGGCATCCTCCATCTTTGTTCCATCAACAAGCGCGCATGCCGTATGTGGGGCCTGTTGTATATATCAGAACTGAATGGTTCCGAGGATGGCCTTACAGGGTTAGTTGCCATGACAATGGTATTTATTCTTGAAGAAATTGGGCTGCTGTCTTCTAGTTTCATCGATTCCGATACCTTCTCAAATGCAGCTCTGAGGTAAGGGGATGAATGACTCCTCCTTTCAGCGAGGACCCATATTGATCCATTCCTCACTGCTTCTCTGCATCTGGCTAGCTCTCTCTGAGTAACCTCGAGGTTATGTTTTGCCAACAAGGCTGTCCTATCAGATTTTTCCATTTCCCTAACATCGTTGGGTGTGAGGTTTGAGATCTGTCGGGAATGCGTCGGCCACTCAACGAGTGTATCGATCCTGTGAGTCCCCTCTTCTGAAAGAATCCGCCCGTCTTTGGCAAACAGTGCATATGCGGCAGAGTCGAACAAGTCCGCGCCGAGTGCTATGCACATTGGGAACAACATGGGATGGCCGCATCCAAAAATGTGCATGGGACGGCTTGATGGCAGTTCTGATGATGAGGCGAGTATAATTGTAAATAGATCGGAGTACCTCTGGGATTCCATCAGAGGGACTATTCCGCCAATTGGATGCACAGAGAATCCCCTCCCCAAGTGTGTCGTGTTAGACATCATGTTAGCAGACTGTGCTCTGAGGTCTTCGTGTAAGCCACCTTGGATGGGCCCGTTCAGAAGTATTTCTCCCCCTGCCTCTCTGAGAGAGTCTTCTGCCCGGTCCGCTGTCAGTTGAACTGCGGACGATATTTCTTCTCTTGACATATCTGGCCTGCCAAAGACATCGAGCATGGTACCAATGTCCACACCGATCTCTCGTTGGAATCTCACGATTTCATCGACCTTTACCTCAACATCTCCGTACACATAGGACTGGAATGTCCCTGAGTCAGTCATTATGACCCCTGGAAAATCAAGGAGGCTATGGACGCCTTCTTCCATCGCTCTTTTTCTTAGGTCGTCGTGTTTCCATATGACATACGAATTAGTTATGAGGGCCTGATAACCGAAATCCTCCAACATACGCCTTGGTTTCACAGTCAGAATGTTCGGATTTACGACGGGGAGTAGCGTCGGAGTCCTCAATATTCCATGTTTAGTGTGAAGTTTTCCGAGCCTTGCACAACCATCTCTATGAGTCATCTCAAATTTGCCGAAATCTTGGGGGCGGCAGGGTGTTAAATCTGATGTATCCATTTTCACACCGGCCTTGTCACTCTGATTTTCTTTCTATTATTTCGACACGCACGACCCCGTCATTGAGTCTCATTCTGACAAGATCGCCTGTGTTTATTTGCAAGGTTGGATCGATGTCAAAGCCGTGTCCATACGGAATGGCCTGTATTGATGCCGCTGGCAGTGATAATGGACAAACATCCCTGTTGAGTATGCCCACTGGCCCTACTCCCTGATAGCACAATCCCATCAAGACATATGGAGCGACTGTGGATCCGGAACCTTTTGGATACACGACGATTTTTCCTCCGATAGTCTGACCTTCCAAGGGGTGTCCAGGTTCCGTCACTTCGCCGGTTGAAGGATCCACATACCCTAGATAGGTTATGGGTACATCAGTTGAAATTGCCCTTGCAGTTACATCGTATGAGTTTTGACTCGGAAGTCCGGTGCCGGACATCACAATGGCTGAATTCTTCGGCCTCTCGGTCGGAGGAGGCAAGACATGGCCAGACTTGGTTAGCACTGGCCTAGGGCCCTCTGACAACTTTGGGTCGAAGGCATGCGCCACGCATACTGATATGTTTGCAACGCTTGTAGGCATCGAGTTCAAACCACTGGTAAGGTAGTGCTCGGCCTTCATTGAGTTTGTCAATATGTGATTGTACAATTTCCTGTTGTATGGTGTCACCTCCGGGCAGGTATCTTTGAGAACCAGAGCCCCTGCTTCTTCTAGAATATCCAAAGTCCCATCTGTGCTGAGTGTATCGTGTATGGTTCGAGATGTGAAAATCCACAGTCTGTTCTCCGGTATTCTCAGTCCTAGCTCCATCCTGCCCCTGACTTCAGCGACAACAGACCGTATCTCCCCGATACTGGCTTGCGGGCAGCCGATTACTACGAGGTCAACGGTGCCTTTTGGCCCAAGTCTTTGATAACTCTCTTCTAGGTCCAGTGAAGTGAATGACAATTCCCCTTGATAGTTCACCTCATTTGGGATCCTGGTTGTGCCTTCAACCCATAACATGGGACATCCGAAATTTGCCGCTGCTGCTGTTAGTGCCTTTCTCATCTCAAAGGACAGTTCGCTGGGGAGCCCTGATATCACTGGCATTGGGCCATAAGGCATGTCCCATTGCGATTTCAATTGACCACCGATCCAATCACCCAAAATAGAGAAATCAGTTGAGTTGTTCAAATCACATTCTATCCTCACGTGCATGTTGGGAACCCGATTGGCACTAAGGTGAAGTCCCCAGAGAGGGGCCCACCCTGTCAACGCAGTTGCGAGTGCAGAGAGGCCAGACTCCCTGTTAGTAGCCAGTTTTGTGTAGGTGTTGGCGTAACAAACCGCGTTTGACTCAGCCCAACATCCTATCCCCTCGGGAGTTTCTAACGGGCTGTCATACGGAGTACATGAAAGTGTGGCGTCAATACCCATATTCCAGTATGAGGTGACAATCTCGGCCTGCAATTTCAAAAAGTCAGGAAAGTCAATTCCCATTTTTTCTATCTGCGATGAATCGCAGCCCGCGGAATTCAATGATGTGGGAATAGCCACCCTCGCTTCAGGATCTGATGCAAGGTCGGCCAAAAAGCGGCGTAAGCCAATCCCTCCAGTGATAACTGAAACTCCGGAAACATGTGCGTTCACCGCCCTTGTGAAGTTTTTTGCACCTGCGATGAATCCTAAATCTGTCACCAGCCTTGCAGCTTTCTGCTTTGCAGGACCGTGTTCTCCCTCCAGCATTGAATCGAGCTCGAAGGGCACCTCCATGCCCTGCTGTGTGGGGGGAAGGAGATGAACCTAGGGTCGTAAGGGGCCGTACGAGCCTTCATGTGGCGGGGTTGTGACGGTAGCCCATGCTCCAAGAAGGAATGCAAGCCCCCCCATTTTCTGCAAAGACACAAAATAACGACGATATATCCCTGCAATCTATACTCGGAGAAGGGCAGGGGTTGATACTTTTTTTCTATCCCAAGGACAGTACCCCAGGCTGCACGAAAGAGGCTTGTGATTTCAGAGACGCATTTGGAGACTTCCGCGATGCAGGATACAAGGTAATCGGAGTTTCCAAAGACTCTTCAAAATCTCATCAAAAATTTATGCAAAACAATGATCTTCCATACGATTTAATCGTAGATGATGATTTAGCTGTACAAAATTCCTACGGAGTCTGGCAAGAGAAAACGAACTATGGAAAGACATACATGGGCACCGTCAGATCAACATTTGTAATAGAGAAAGATGGGGTCATATCCATTGCAAAATACAATGTCAGAGCAGGTGGTCACGTCCAGAGGCTTGCCGAACAGATGGGAGTCAAAACTAATTTGGAACAATGAGGAGGGTAATACTTGGAACCGCATGAGAAAAGAGAGGTCATCCTCGATTTCCTTCGGAAGTGTGTCAATTACGCCGACAAATCCATAGAGCGAAAGATCTCCCGAAGTGCTGAATCCCATGAGGTAGAAAATTGGAAGTCATACCGTGAATTTACTGCATTTTCTTTATCCGAATTGGAATCTGGGAAGCTGGATGATTGGTTGGTTAAAGAAGAGTCGGAACCCATCCCCCATGGCTCAATATCTGTCGCAAAAGGGTTCAAATCATTAGAATTAGACCATTTATCGCATGTTGAACGGCGTGGTTTACTTGCAAGGCATGTTGGTCCAAGTCCTGTCTTTCTTGTGGGTACTGTTAGTGCTGAAGGCGTTAGGAACCTAGCCCCCATGTCTTCGATAGGTGTTCTTTCCAACACTCCGCCATTGATCTGCATGAGCTTGTCATCCGACAGGCATGGACGTGCACGAGACACTTTATCGAATGTAATGAGCACTGAAGAAGGGGCCAGAGTATCAATACACTCCCTCGAAGCTAACATCCAAAATGCGAATGACGTAGAAATTGCAGCGAAACCCGTGGCCAGTGAAATCAGTGAATGGGACCTAGTATCTGGAAAATTAATTGACACCGAGTTTGGCGATTTATTGTCAACCAGTGTAGCAACCATCCATGCAAAGGTCGTTGATGTCCGAGAACTCCCAGAACAGAGTAAGGCCAAATTGGTCATAATGAGGGCTGTGTCGATAACTACTCCAGACCAAACAGGAGACGTCTTTACCTCTAAATTAGTACAAGTTGAAGACAATGTGCTATCTGGTTGTGCGAGTAAACTGGATTGGAAACATGAATTAGACTGGTGACGACTCTCTTTCCGCTTGCTCCATCCAAATCGCTGTTCCCAAAACATGATGTTTTTGATCTACCTTCACTCCCCTGCCGGGAACGACGAGCAAACACCCCTCGGCATCAATCCTAAAGGCGGGTTTCCCCATGTTGGACGCCACATCGCCTATCCTTTTTCTGAGTGCTCGCCTTTGTGTGTCAAGGTGTAACAAGGCATGTAGATCGACTATCATTGTGCTACCAGACCTCAAAAAGTCCTCTAGCTTGTTTATGTCAATGCCTAACCTGTCATTTGGCCGAATGTAAAGAATTGAACCTGTATACTCTGTTTTTGATCTCCTGGTGCGTTCTGACCAAACGGCAGCATCCATCTGATGGAAAGATTGCCCGCCTATCTTTGTGGAAAGTTTGTCACCACCTCCATGGCTGGTACCATCCGTTTCCATAGACGGCAAACCGAAGACGCGGTGCAACCACTTCACACCCTCCGGGAGTGGTCCTAATCATTCAGTTCTTCCCTAAGGGATCTTGACAATTCCTCTATTTCATCACCTTTCTTGCGTGATGAGGATGTGTCATTCGATCCATACAATTTCTCCGCGAGTTCCTCCATAGATTCACGTATAGGGTCATCATTAACGTATTCTCTTTGGATGATTTCGGGCTCTTTTGGCGTCAGAGTTGTATTCTTCTTTCCAGAACTTTGTCTTTTTCCAGATATTTCATACCCGCTCACTTTCCTTTTTCCGAGTGTAATTTTTATGATTAAAACAAGAATAGAGATCAAGGCTATTCCAGACGCTATTATCACTCCGACAGGCTGAGGGGCTGGATTTACCTTTACTTCAATGTCCCAGGTGGACACTTGTGTGCCGTCATTTACCATTAGTCTCACGATCCGTTTGCCATCTCCGCTAAAGCTGGTTTGAATGGAGTAACCGACCATGTCCCGATCGTTGGCTGGATTACCATCTCCATCGGAGTCGGAGGTGATATCCAAATCCCAGGCATAACTGAGGAACGGGGTGTCTGACGGTGTATCTTCGGACCCTTCAGCTGTAAATATGACTTGGTCCCCTTCTGTGGGCTGGGGGTCTGAAACTGATCCGTACGCCACTGGTGCCTTATTTTTTACAGTCAGAGGTATTTCCACAGCGACCATGGAACCGTCGTCATCGGTTGCGTGCACTCTGATACTATTTGGCGCCAGTGTTGACTCGCCCCACGCAAAATCGAATGCGGCACCTTCAAAGTCACAATCGTCATTTAAGACGCCTGATCCTGACGAGTCCTTCGCAAGGTCAAGATCCCAGCAAATTTGGATGTTTTCTAAATCATATGGCGTATCTCTGACCGAGACTGTGATCGAGATGATTGAGTCCTCAAATGCTGGAAGTGGAGGGGATATCGGATCAATGGTCGGAGGCGTGTTTATTACCTCCACCGGCACTGTTACAATGCCTGTTGAGTCTCCATTGTCATCGAACGCCTCAAACGCCAGAAGATGGAATCCAGAGGTGTTGTAAACGTGTTCTACCTCGAATTCTGGACCTGAGTCAGGCACGATTGTGCCTTGGATCGAATCAGCATCAGGCCTCCAGATGCCAGTTATCGTGAGCATATCATTTGGACTATCCTCAACTTTTGCTGTGAATCTCAGGGTATCTCCCTCATTCACAGTGTATAGGCCCCTGAAATCCTCAGAAATTCGATTGGGCCCTAACCAAACATGAATGTGCTCTATCACTGGAGGCGCGTTAAGAACCTGGATTGTAGTATTGGCAGATGTAACCGCCCCATCGTCATCTGTGGCAGTAACGGACGCTGATACGGCGCCCTCGCTTTGCGGAGTGAACGTGCAGGAGGTGCCGATCCTCCCCTCCAGACAGTCCTCACCCCACAAAATGCTCACTGGGTTTGTGCTTGTGGTTGAGTCTACGTCACCGTATGATTCAAGTGTCAGGGTAACTTGTTCTCCGATTACGATCCCGTTTTCGAGAGGGGATATTGAGATCTCCGGGGGTTGGTTCAAGATGTCCACATAGGTGTTCTCTTGTACTATATCTCCTTCGTCATCAGTCAGGATCAACCTGATTTCAAATCTGCCATCGTCAGACCAATTCTGGGTGTTGTAACACCCTTCCATTGTTTGGAAATTTCCATCGGGCATCTCGGCCTCTATTCGGCATGTGATCTCCCCTCCATCTGGATCAAAAGAGGAACTCGCGTCGATCGGAACGTCAGTCAGGGTGGTGGCACTTAGCGGAGCGATCAGGGAAGAAGATGGCACTCTTCCGACGTATACAAACACCTCAGTGACGTCATTAGCGGTGTTTCCATCGTCAGCATTTGTCTGGATGGAAAATGATACGAGTTCATTACCGATTGTATCTGGTACTAGCCATTGGAAATGAGACACGTTGGTCTCAAGTGATGAAAGACTTGGGAAGGCCTTCGAGTCGATTACTTCATTACCATACATCGCGATAATCGAACCCTCAGGTGAATCTCTAAGGCCGTTATTGACTAGTGGCACCCTGAAAGTGATGATGTCTCCGGGAATTGCATCGAAGGGGGTGGAAATGACCTCTGAGTGCCCGTCCCTGTTACGTTCCAGTGAGATCGAAGTTGAGCTCAGTTCCAGATCCACTTCGTAAATATCTGGGTCTAGAGTGATTGTAGATATGCCAATGTTGTCTGTGTTAGAAATCCTGGCTGTGATGCCATGCGAACCATATTCTCCTTCGACCAAAGAGTGGTCTTCGGATGAACCATAATCCAACACCATGTATGCCGATCCGTTCAATTCTGTGGTGATGTTATGGACTGATCCAGTGGCATCAAACCTGACAATTATCGACTGGCCCGAGGCAGGGTTTCCGTTGTTGTCGGTGACGTTGACCCAGACTGGTGATTCGAAATTGTACGGGGCAAGTGGAAATTCCGGGTGGACGTCAATCTCAAACGTTCTTGCCACTAGGTCAGTGTATCTTATTTCGTGTTCGGCCATCAAACCTAAGGTCACTTCGTTGAGTGTTACTACATCATTTTTCACTGAATCACAGTGCCAACCATACCCCACCACGCTGCCGTTAACATCAGTTGTAGTGACATTGTAACTCACTGAGCAACCAGTTTGAGTAACCCCCGGGTACCCTGCTTGAACCACAGCAGAAGTTGTTTCAACCTGTTGACTCGTAGACTGCGGAATTGTGACGTAGTTAGAGTTTCCAGAATATGTGGTGTTTACTGTATAGTTGTTGACCCATGTGTCGCCGACAGACAATGGAAAATCATGACGCTCCAGCGGCGGCCAGTAGACATTTGACGCGGTTATGGACGCGATGTCACAGGAAATGAAAAAGCAAATCCAACCAAAATCTGGGTCGAATTCAATGTCAATTGTCGCAGTTTGAGATATCACAGACATATCACTAACTCTGATGATCGAAGTAGTAGCTAGTTCCACCACTACGTCCCCGGGTTGCCCTTCCAGTTGTACATTATCCGCTCTGTAGTCACCAGTGCCTATTACTGAGTATGCCATGGTCTGGATGTCCCCTACCTGTGTCTCGATTATACTGTCTACTTGGACATCCAACGTGCCGGTCAATGTGTTGACGTTGGTAGAGACCCCGCTCGCGACTATGAAGTCATAAACATCAAGCTCTCCATCGTACACCCACCTGTCATTCAACTTCCATGTAGGAGTATCGATAGTTGTAGATCCGTGTGTGTTGGATTTTGTTGGTTCTTTATCAAACTCCTGTGCCACGTCTCCTTGAATCTGAATAGGCATCAAGAGGAGTGTGACCACGAGGAGGGGGGTACTCAAACTGCGCAGGAGATTTGGAGTCATGCTTGCCTCTGATTCTTGGCGCGGGTGTGTTCTCAGCCTCAGAGGAGGTCTGCTAACTCATCTTGGATGAATTGTACGGCCTCAAGAATCTCATCCTTCCGCCTCGCACCGGTTATGACCATCTTCCCACTTCCGAAAATGAGGCACACAACTCTCGGGAAATCCAATCTGTAAATCAGCCCTGGAAACTGCTCTGGCTCATATTCGACTTTGTCGAAAGGCAGGTGGAAAGTGAGGTTGTTGAGGTTCAGTTTCCTTGGCATCGTTGCGAGAGGCTCTCCTTGTTTGATACCCCTAATTCTAGAATCTTCAGCCTCGACCTCCTCATCAGTAGCCGGCCTAATTTCGCCGTTATCGAGATCTATTACGCGCGTATTGATGTCATCCATTCTTGCTGTACCGTCGTAATCCTCGGGGTAGTGGAGTGCATAGGTTGCAACCATGTTCTGAACTTCTATCTTGACGTCGTTGATGTCCCACGTGTCGATACCGGCTGCCCTTAGATCGCCGATCATTCTGGTTATGCCTTCATGGATGTTCTCCTCGTTCTTTCCTCCGGTGCAGACTGCACGTCCTGATCTGAACATCAAGATCGCTAGTTTTGGATCTACGACCCTGTATACGACCCCGGGGAATTGTTCTGGCTCATACTCACAGTTCAATTGGATCGCTATGTCGGGCAGGTCTAGTTCTTCTGCGACTCTTGTGGATGCTACTACATTGACAACAGTCAACCTCTCTTCATCACTCTTCATATCGCTACGTAATTACGTATCGTATATAAGTGAGTGCAATCTAATCACAAACCCAAAATCACAGCTCCGGGGGATATGATCGGAGTCACGTTTGCCTTCCCCCCATGCATCTCAATTGTTTGGGCGACTCTCTCTGGTTCATTGGTGAGCGCCATCATGCAACCACCACCACCAGCACCCGTCAACTTGCTTCCGAGTGAATGCGGTCTAACTGCAGTGATTAATTCCTCCAACATGGGGGTACTGAGTCCCAATGCCCTTAATTTCTGGTGGCATGCATCCATCGCCATCCCAACAACATCCCAAGCGCTTGATTTTATTGCCAGAAGGCCCATAGATGTAATCTCGCCAATTGAATCCAAATTCTCCCTGGCCAACGGGTCACTCGTGATTCTGTCAGCTACCATCGCTACCATTTTCCCAGTGTGGGATGGATTGCCGGTGTAACCTAGAACAAGGTGCGGCGTCCCCTCATCAGTTTCCCCAACTTGCATCTTACCGATAGTCCAACTTCGCTTTCCTTCAGGGGTTTCCAGATGTGTATCGAAAACCTTTGTTGCCAGTTTGGGCAATTCTCTCGCGACCACCACACATCCCCCCAGCGAACTGGTGGCTGTATCCGTGGGGCTCGCACGGCCCGATTGAGCGGCTGCTTCCGCCATGTGGGCCATTTTGGAAACTTCTACTGGATCGGTGGCTAGCCCTGACAGCTTTGCGATTGCGATCTGGGATGCGACTGAGAGTGCGGCAGAGGAACCTTGTCCTGCTGCTGGATGTAGGTCACTTGTAATTCTGAACCTTACTGGTTGATTCAATGAGCTGTTTTCTGTCAGCCATTTTATGTGGGGATGTTGGGACGAGTTTAGTTGTCTGTCGTCCACAGTCCACTTGGAATTCAGAGTAGCAGTCACTTTCACTCCTGTGTTGATCGCTACCGCTACGGCTGGATGTCCATAAACAACGGCATGCTCACCGAAGATTATGGCCTTGCCCGGCGCATAAGCCTGAACCATATGCATCCGGACACGCCAATGGAAATAGTGGCTTCGTGCGGAACAGCATGGTTCAAGGGCCCATACCCACCTCACAAGGTCAGCGGGGCTTGTCCCCGCGGGTGTGTTGTTGGTGGAACATCCATTGTTAATGTACTATTTTGGAGTCCCGGGATGGATCCTGTTGTTGTCATTGGGAGTTGTATCCCTTGGGTTCTTCTCATACCAAGTTCAGAAGGCAATAAGACTGGTTCTGGTTGGGGGTTCAGACCCGAGAACTGATGCATGGCTGAGTAGAATAATCGAGGTCATGACTGGTTGGTTGGGCCAAAAGAGAGTTCTGGAGGACAAGGTTGCCGGAGGACTTCATGTTTTGATGTTCTGGGGTTTCCTGATGCTTTCGAGTGATATGTTTGATCTTGCAACGGCAAATTGGTTCTCAGGAGTCTTGTTGCCCGATTTGGTGGTTGGGCCCTGGAACGGAATGGTTGAGTTGGGGTACACCTCTGCTTTGATTGGATGCGTCGCTGCTCTGATTAGACGCGTGATATTCACACCTGAAAAATTGAAAGGCAAATCACAGTTAGAAGGGAATTTTATACTATTTCTAATATTCACCATTACAACGACCTCATTCATTATTGAATCCTCAGAAAATCCATCTCGATTCTGGGAGCCATTAGGATATGCGGTATCCTTGATGGGTTTGTCCGAATTACATGTCATAATCTCATACTGGCTCCACATGGTTGCAATATGCAGCTTTCTGATATTGATACCGCTATCGAAGCATATGCACCTTGTTATGGCGCTACCCAATGTACTATTTTTTGATAGGACGCCTATGGCAAAAATGAGGCCATTATCGGTAAATGAAATGGGTTTGGCTGTACCTTTGGAAGATTTAGACATCGACACATTCGGAGTATCGAGCTATGATCAGTACACATGGCGCCAGCTCATCGATGGGTGGGCATGTACATCTTGTGCCCGCTGCCAAGATGTATGTCCTGCGTACGAGTCTGGTAAACCACTCAACCCTATGCAGATCGTCCATGACGTCAGGTCTTATGCAAATGAGCATGCCCCTATTTTGCTGGCAGGAGAGGCTCCGGACGAGACAATGATGCAGAGGTTGACCGCGGACGCTGTTTGGGCCTGCACCACCTGTCATGCTTGTGTCGATGCCTGTCCATTGTACATCGAGCATGTCCCAAAACTCACTGATTTGAGGCGAAACGCTATGATGGAGACAATGGACTATCCCGACCAACTAAATGTTGCGATGAGCAATTTGGAATCTGGTTCGAACCCCTATGGCTTTGGTGCCCATGAAAGGGGAAATTGGGCAGAGGGCCTTGATATTAAGATTGGTCAGCCTGCAGAATACATCTACTTCGTGGGTTGCGCAGCGAGTTTCGATGAGAGGAACCAAAGGGTTGCTCGTGCGACTATATCCTTGCTCAAGGAGGCTGGACTTGACGTAGGGATTCTCGGTATGCAAGAGGGTTGTTCAGGAGACCCAGCCAGAAGAGCGGGTAATGAGTATCTTTTCCAGATGTTAGCCGAATCTAATGTGGCGACATTCCAAGAGCTTGGGGTCAAGAGGATTGTAGCCTCATGCCCCCACTGCTTCCACACTCTCGGAAAGGAATACCCGGATTACGGTGCCGACAAATTAGAAGTTCTGCATCACTCGCAAATATTGGCAAAGTTGCAGGAGGAGGGGAGACTACCCATCATCGAGGAAAGGGAAGACAGTGTGACTTTCCACGACCCTTGTTATCTTGGTAGGATAGGGGGTGAAGTCGATGCTCCACGCTCTGTGATCGGAGGCGTGGATGTTGAGCCTGAACGACATGGCAATGACTCATTTTGTTGCGGGGCAGGAGGCGCTCAAATGTGGATGGAGGAAGATGCAGACAAAAGAGTAAATGTCATCAGAGCCAAGGAACTCTCTGAAACTGGTGCCGATACCGTTGCGATAGGTTGTCCGTTCTGTTCCGTCATGGTCAAGGATGGTTTGGATGCTATTGGATGCGAAATGGATGTCAAAGACCTTGCAGAGATACTATGGGAAAAAATCATTGAAGGCGAAGTTGAAAAAAATCCTTCAGGTTTTGAACCAAGAATGGTGGCATCATACCCCCACATGCCCGGGAACCGTAGAGAATCTCTGCCGAGAAGATGACCTAACAATTAACAGAGACCCTGATAAATTGGCGCCCGTGGCGTGGGACTATGGAAGAAGGATTTAGACAGTGGGGAATGACAATACCAAATTTATCGATGGTTTACGGTTCGGGGTTGGCTGTATGGGGTATTTTCGCATACTTAGTTCAATCAGCAGACCCCCCGTCAATGACAGCACTAATTCCAGCTTTTATGGGAGCCCCACTCCTCCTAACGGGGGCCTTGTCGAAAGTCAATCCCAAGAACAACCGTCATTACATGCACGCTGCACTACTTGTGGCGACGCTGATGGCCGTCGCTGGGGGTTACCGCTTGATTAGGGCCTTTTCGGATATGTCGACATTGGGTCTTGTATCACATATTCTTCTGGTTCTTGTCGGTGCGACCTTCGTGTACGCTGGTGTGAAGTCATTCAGACATGCCCGGCTTATGAGAGAGGGGTAGGTTCATGATTCCGAGGATAGGGATAACATCCTCGGTGAACAAGAGGGATTACGAATCGAATGATCGCGATGTCGTGATGCTTCCCTGGAACTACACCAAAATAGTAGATGATTGCGGTGGCATACCATTGATTCTACCCGAGGGAGTTGATCCAGATTCATGCATGACCGCAATTGACGGCTTAATAATAGCGGGGGGGAGGGACATCGACCCATCAAATTACGGTGAGGCCCCTGAGTCTCTCACAAAAGACACCAGAGTCTCTCAGGACCTGTGGGAGATAAATCTCATAATGAGTGCTAAAAAACAGAACATGCCTATTCTGGGGATTTGCCGGGGTCACCAATTGATGGCGATAGTGCACGGAGGATCTTTGATTCAACACTTGCCAAGCACCAGTCCTTTCGAGGAGCACGGGGCTTGGGGCGGAGAGTGGTCAGACCATCAAGTCGAGGTAATTCAGGGCTCTTTGTTATCATCCATTATTGACTCTCCGACATCCGTCAATTCTGCGCACCATCAGGGTGTGTCAGACCCCGGGAGTTTGATTGTGAGCGCTAAATCTGCTGATGGTTTGATTGAAGGAATGGAGGATGAAGAAGCTGACTTTCTGATTTCTGTACAATGGCACCCGGAGGCCTTGGGCCAGAAGGAATTGATCGAGGCATTGGTCGAGGCTTCCAGGAAAAGAATGTCTGAATTGGGGATCAATTAATCCCACGGGATGCTCAGGGCCGCCCATGGTCCGACCGGTAATAGGGATTACAGCCCCCACCAGAATTACCAAGTGGGGACCCTGGGACATGAATGCAACTGTCATACCCGCTGCGTATTCAATTGCTATAATAGAATCAGGCGGAGTGCCCGTAATATTGCCTCCCGAGGACGAGGTGCCTGCCGTATTGGCCGCACTGGACGGATTGGTTATTTCCGGAGGGCCTGATATTCACCCGATGAATTACGGTGAGGAACTTGATCCAGATACTTTAGACACCTACCCTCAACAAGATAGACGGGAGCTGGCATTGATCCGAGCTGCGCTGGAATGGGACTTGCCGACACTTGGGATCTGCAGAGGAATGCAAATGATGTGTGTTGCATTGGGAGGGAAAATGCACCAGCACTTGCCCAAGACTCCTGGACATGAGTCTCATGGTTCATGGAATGGGGGCACTTCAGAACATGAAGTTGAGTTGATTCCTGGGACACTCATTCACCGTGAGTTTGGAAAGACAGTATCTGTAAACTCGACTCATCATCAAGGAGTATATGATCCGGGGGAATTAACAGTCGTTGGACGGGCTGTCCATGACGGTCTAATCGAGGCAGTGGAGAAAACAGATAGACGATTTTTCCAAGGTTTGCAGTGGCACCCAGAAAGAATAAGTCAGTTCCAGATGTATTCTGCGCTGGTCCGGGCAGCGAGAGGTTCATGACCGATAACGATGGGGCGGTTATCATGGCCCTAAGACTGTACGACACGGGTTCACGCTCAAAGCGTAGAGTGGAATATCAAGGCGATGCCCTCACAATTTATGCCTGCGGCATTACACCGTACTCAGACAGCCACATAGGCCATGCTAGGCAAGCAATAGCATTCGATATACTGGTAAGATGGTTGAGGAGTCAAAATGTCCCAGTGAAGTACGTTACAAATTTCACTGATGTATCTGATACGATAATCGAGGCTGCTGAAAAAGAGGGTGTCGATTACACCGTGATATCAAATAGATACATCACAGGTTACCGAAAGTCGATGAAACGCCTCAATGTTCTGGATGCAGATGCATACCCGCGCGTTACAGAGAGTATCGATGGGATCATCAGCATGATAACCACCTTGGTAGAGAAAGGACATGCTTACCAAGGAGATGACGGGGTGTACTTCGAAATTGAGACTGCTCCTGAAAAATATGGATATTTGACAGGTCAGACTCTTGAAATGGTGAAGTCGGGTGCTGGCGGAAGAGTAGATGATACCGGCATCGGAAAGCGAGATCATCGAGATTTCGCTCTGTGGAAATTTGAAAAATCGGACGGTCCTTCATGGGAAAGTCCCTGGGGAAGAGGTCGACCTGGTTGGCATATTGAATGCTCTGCGATGGTATACGAGCACTTTGGAGAGCGAGTTGATATCCATGGAGGAGGGTCTGATCTGATGTTCCCCCACCATGAAGCAGAGATATTTCAATCAGAATGCTGTTTTGGAATCGCCCCCTTTGCTAGTCATTGGATGCACAACGGCATGATCAACGTTGACGGCGAGAAGATGTCCAAATCATTGGGGAATTTCTGGACTATAACCGATGCTATCGATGCAGTTGGCGAGATTGTTCTAAGGTACTCTTTGATCAACGCGCCGTATAGACAGCCGATAGATTTCAATGAAGTGCTGCTGAAGGATGCAGAACTGAACTATCGAAAGTTATTGAATTGCATTTTAAACGCCGGCGGAATGACCGATGGAACCTCCTGGGAAAAATACGAGAAGTTATTGATTTCTGAGGAAGCATTTGTCTCTGGTATGAACGATGACCTGAACACCAGAGTCGCTATTGCTGAGACGCAAGTCGTTGTGAAATTGATGGGCCAGTCGTTGAGAGAGCAGAATCGGGGGCTGACTGATGCCTGCATTGGCTGGCTAGCCAAGTACGCCGGAGAAGTTCTTGGAATTATCCCGTCTGAAAAAGAGATCTCTCTCATGATGGACGACAGGGCGAAGAAAAGATCCAACATCGAGAAGGAGGTTGACGATTTAATAGAACAACGTCGAGTTGCCCGATCGGAAAAAAACTGGACTGAAGCGGACAGAATCCGTGATGTCATCGAAAAAATGGGAGTCAGCTTGCAGGATGACGATAATGGGACACATTGGCAAATAACAGGTGATTGATTCTTTAGATACTCATTTTTGCCAAAAAAAACTATTTGCACCCATCGAACGGTATATGATGGCCCAACAGGATGCAAATTTCCATATGAGACCGTGGTTAGGGACATTCGATGACCAAGCGCTATGCGGCTGTATTGTTGTCTGCAATCCTATTCTCTGGGTGCATTGGGGGAGAAGTTGACACGGATGGGCCTGTATCAGATTGGGATCGAGACTTGATACAATTACCACTCGAAGGATTAGATGATGTCAGGAATTTCTCACTGGGCTTGGGTTTTGAAAACCACACTTCTGGTGAGTCAAATTGGGCAGTATTTGGAAATGAAGAAGGAGGGAATTGTTGTGAGCATTATCTGGCAACCACCAAAGAAGGATGGATCCTAAATTTCGGAGGTGAATATCCAACATGGTCCGAAGACAGGGGGCGAACCTGGCAGGAGTACGTCCCTTCCGTGTTTTCCCAAATCGGATGTCTGGAACCAAAGCCCACGGTCCCCGGCCAAGAGGGCCTCGGAGAGGGAAGCATCGTCCAAGCCACCAACGGTGATTTGATTGCGATGGGGTGGTTCCCTTATCCTTCGACATCCGGGGCTGATCAGTTTTACGCGTTCTTCTACGACTCCCAGGATGAAGAGTGGAAGTGGTGTTTTAACCGGACTCCAGAACCTTTCTACGACAGATCATGGCAGGTCGAGGTTATTGGTCCGATAAATGGCGGAATTTATGGAAACGGTCCGTATGCAAGTCTCGTGATATCCAACTTCTGGCACCAAGTTCAGAATGTAGGAGGTCAAATATCAACCGACGGATTGAATTACGATTATTTCTCATTTCCCGACAGGGACTCTAGTCTACAGACCATCGAGGTAGAGTTGGCTCCCGGCTCACTCGGAGTTGAGTGGGATTTTACAAAACCACACAAGGAGATGAGGGCTTTTCCTGTTCCGTCTGGAGGTCTCTATTTCCCCAATTATTTCTTGGATGGCAGCGATGCATATCTCGATACATCATTGAATTGGTGGACAGGCGTCACGATGCACGGAACTACGCTGCCCTCACAGTATTGCTCATTTGATTCGAGTGGCACCCTTCATTGTGTAACTGCAGACGGTCCGGTTTTGACCCACATGACCACTGTTGATGGAGGTCTGATTTGGAAGAATCAAACATATGACCTGTCATCTGCAGCAACAGAATTGGAAGAATGGGAGTTTCACTCCAGTGGCGTTCACGATCTGTTTGTACTGAATGTTAGGTATCAGTCCAGCACAGGACCTGATGTGGACATCTCATGGCACGTAAGAGACTATTCAGAGTCGATGATTCCTGATATTTGGACTAATCTTGGCCTAGGTGATCTAGACTCCACGAGTGGCGCCGGCAATGACATCAGATTTGATTTCGCTTCAATGGGAATACTCCCAGATGGCGGTGCTGTCATTGCCTACCATGATTCAAGCGATCCAGACCCCCTCTTTGCGGTCGAAACTCTCCTGCCTGTGAAGTACGGGGGCAACTGACCAGGTAGGGAAAAAGTGACAAGTCTGGGCTTGCATTAGTACCATTGTGGAAGTCCTAATCCTTGTTGCTTTTTCATCATTTATTGCGGCTGCGCTCACAGTTCCAGCGGGATTCGGCCTCTCGACAATGATTACGCCCATTGTGCTTCTGCTGATGCCTCCACATGAAGCAATTGCTGTGGTGGCACTGGTCCATGCGGCCCACAATGGTGCAAAATGCATCTCGATGAGGGACAGTATTGAATACCCAGCGATCAAAAGATACGGAGTTTGGCTGATTCTCGGAGCTATTATTGGTGCAGGCTTACAGGGATATGTGCCACAAGATCCGCTCTTGGCCATCATTGGAATTTTTCTAGTCGTACTGCCCATTCTTGGCATCTCAGAAAAGTGGACCGGTTATCGGATACCCGAGGCCAATGACAGGTTCGGAGGTTTTGGTTCTGGTTTTATGGGCGGATTGTCTGGTCACCAGGGTGCGCTGAGGGCTATGTTCCTCGCCCGTCGTTTGCCTGACAAGATGTCCTATGCCGCGACAGCAAGCATCCTCGCGTTATGTGTTGACCTCTCTAGATTGCCTGTGTATTTATTTTACAGGCCAAATATCTTCGTCGAAAACTGGTCTTTTGCATTGGTATTGGTCATATCGGCAGTGCTTGGAGCGAGATTAGGGAAAATCTGGCTAAATTCACTAAAAACAGATTTTGTGAATAAATTTGTCACGATTGGGATCATAGCCAGTGGAGCGTATTATATCCACATGTCTCTAGCCTGAATGATTGCAAACCGAGCCTTTTTGTTTCATTTCTCCACTTCAGACTAAATAAGATGAGCGATTTGAACTTGCTGAGGAATAGGTTGGTTCGATTTTCAGATATAGGAGTCGAGCCTAAATTGGTCAGTGCTCTGAAGAATGTTGGCATTGTGGAGCCTTTCGAGGTACAGAAGGAGTCGATACCAGACATTTTGCTTGGGAGAGATGTTTGTTGTAGGGCTCCCACGGGTTCAGGAAAAACTCTCGCGTTCGGCTTGCCACTGTTGTCTAATACGAAAAAAAGTAAGCCGAAACGGCCGACTTCATTGATACTTACACCAACACGAGAGTTGGCCGAACAAATACGTGTTGTCCTTGCTCCTCTAGCTGGAGTCCAGGGGCATCGCGTGATGACAATATACGGCGGAAGCCCGTACAAAGGTCAAATTGGGAAGTTGCGGAGAGGAATTGAAATTGTAGTTGCATGTCCGGGACGCCTTATCGACCTGACACAGAAGAAGGCATTGAATCTAAATGATGTCGATATCGTTGTCATTGATGAGGCCGACAGAATGGCCGACATGGGTTTCATGGACCCAGTTTGCGAGATTCTCGACATGTGCAATGGAGATCGTCAGACGGTATTGTTCAGTGCGACCTTAGATGATGATGTCAAGGGATTAGTAGACAAATACCAAGTGAACCCAGTAAGAATCGAAGTGGGCCCCGAGGAAGTTCGGATGGATACTATGGCGCATTATTTCTGGAAAGTTGGAGCCCACGACAAATCAATACTTGCGAACCACATATCTCAGACCTGCGGGTCTGTGATAGTTTTCTGCAAGACTCGCGCGGGAGTGGACAGACTTGGGGATCAGTTGATTGGAATGGGTTCTTCGGTAACTACGTTGCACGGTGGAATGAATCAAAAACAAAGGGACAGGTCGATGAGGAGGTTCGGCTCACAAGGCGCAACTACACTGATTGCAACGGATGTTGCATCCAGGGGGATTGACATAGAGGGCATAAATTGTGTATTGCACTTCGATCCACCAGAAAATGGCAAGGCATACAAGCACAGAAGTGGAAGGACCGCCAGGGCTGGCTCGAAAGGAATCGTGATTTCATTCGTTCAGAAATCCCAAGTCAGATTTTACAAAAAAATTCAAAGAAGTGTTGGAATAAACCAAGAAATAAAAGAGGCCAAACCCGAATCTCTTGATGATGCTTTCCAAATAATAGAGTCTGGAGTCAAAAGGAAGGAAAATAGACGAGTGAAAACCAGAGGAAATGCTAGATATCCGAAAAAACGTACACGAAGGAGGAGGAATTCAGAGGCGATGCAGGGGCAAAAGAACGTCAGAAGGCCAAAATCAAAATCAGGTAAGAATCGGAACAGAAGACCCCGTGGTCGTAAGTGAGTATTACTTAACATCAGAGATGTTAAATTTGATTTCAATCGGCGAATAATCATGGCTGACTGGATCAAAGTGGTAACGGAGATAGGAACGACTCGGATAAGGCTCAAATCGATATGCGCCTATCAAATAAATGAGGATGCATCGAAGCTGTTGATCTACACAAAAGATAATTCTCTATTCCAGATTTCTGAAGACGTTGAAGATAAATTCAAGTTGCTAGATTCTGAGTTCAAGATCAAGTGATTATCTCTTTTTGCCCAGTACCACAAGAGTGCCTTCCCAATCATCCTCTTTCCCGAATCTCAGGGTCTGAACCTCCACAAAGCCGGCTCGCACCATTCCGCTTTCCCATTGACTTTCGGACAGCGTGGCCAACTCTAACTTCAATGAGTCCGGCCAACCTAGACTGGGGGGATTCTCCCTGTAATGATCCACTCCAAAGACTAGCCAACCTCCTTTCTTCAACCAAGCATCATGGATTGAAGAAAGAAAATCGAGTGGATTCTTCAAGTAGTACATGAATTCCATACTCATTACGAGATCTACCGGTTTTTCAGGGATCCATTTCGGTAGCATCCCATGAAAGTAGTCACCCTGTGGGTGGATCAATTTAGCCTTGGATATCATGGTATCGGAACCGTCTACACCTGAGGCTGAGAGGCAACCAGATACACTCTGTAACTCCCTCACAGCCCATCCGTTCCCGCATCCAACGTCTATGGCTGAGAAATGGCCAGAAATCCTATCCTTGGCTAGTGAAATCATTTTTTTGACACTTTTTGAATGTCCTTTCTCCATCCCAACATCCCTTCCCTTCTCAGCCCATTCTGAAAACAAGTCTACAGCACGATGGTTGGACATGATTTCACCACGCAATTTGTATGTTTCATCAATATTTGGATATTTATACTTCCTATCAAAGGCGTTCTGAAGTTTTGCATGGATAGGAATTTTACTAGTTGAGTATCAGAGGCAAAATTCTGTCTCAGGCTGAATATTTGGGGTCGCGGGGGTCAATGACATCCATCTGAGAGGGTTGGCGAGAGTGTCGGTCCCGTTGATGTTCCATATCGCGCCTCTTGCCAAAGACTGCGCATCCTCAAGTGCTTCTCCGACAGTATTGACAGGAGCACAAGGAATTCCAAGAAGTATTTCCTCCCAATGGCTGCGATTGTTTTGGATGAATATATCAGCTAAAATTGTCTCAATTTTTGCCCTGTGAAGGATTCTACCTTCGTTTTTTGACCATTCCTCATTCATTTCCAACCCCAATATATCTGATGTCCTTTTCCACTGATCGTCACTGCCAACAGCAAGAACGAACCAACCATCCGATGCCTGAAACGCCCTGTACGGGACAAGGTTTGGGTGGGCACTGGCCATTGGGAGCGGGTCTTTTTTTGTGGTGAGTTGGTTTTGAGCTTGGTTCACCAGAGCGGCGATGGCACAGTCCCACAGGCTGATATCTATTCTTTGTCCGAGGCCTGTTCTTTCTCTGTGGAAAAGGGCTGCCATGATTGCCGTGGTAGCCTGTAAACCGGTGATCACGTCTATCCAAGCGACTCCAACTTTCACTGGAGGTCTGTTCGGTTCGCCAGTTATCGACATAATCCCAGATCTTGCCTGAATCGACAAATCATATCCGGGCTCCGAATTCCTAGGTCCGGTTGCTCCAAATCCGGATATGGAACACAAAATTTGATTCTCTGAAATCTCGTCGGCAAAACGCCTGAATGTGCCTGGTCGGAAGTTCTCAATTATGACGTCGGATTGCTTTATCAGGCTGTTCAACTTGTCCCTCTCTTCTTTGAAGTTCATCCTGATGATTTGTTTACCTCGATTGCAGGACAAAAAGTAAGCTGCCACTCTTCCACCGGTGAAGTCATTGGTGAATGGTGGGCCCCATTTTCTAGTATCATCCCCCCATGGCGCTTCAATTTTCAATACATCCGCGCCCAAATCAGCAAGGTTTTGTGCCGCATATGGGCCTGCTAAAACCCTCGATAAATCGAGCACCTTAATTCCGTTCAAGACTCGCTCCATGAGCGGTCCGAGAGTGGTCCTATCATTCAATGCTCGGACGGAACCACGGAGTATCCGATCATAATTCCATCCAATTCGAAATTTGAGTCTGTGCTTGTTGGGTCCTCGGAGATCACTCCATTACTCGTCCTAGTTTCTGATAAGATGTGAAACCAATCCTCTTCTGCAAGAGCAGGGCTACCCGGTGATAGAGCGATTTCGAGGGAAATTTCTGCTTCTATCCTCAGATTGAGTTCCTTCCTCTTTGCCTGAACACGTCTGATGATGTCCCTTGCGAGCCCTTTTGACATGAGGTCGGGATCCATTGACATGTCCAATACGAGAGTGACGTCTTTCTCGTCGACTTCAATTGTCATAGCCGCATAACCGTCTTTCTCGACCCTTCTTACCTCCACGTCATCTGGGGTAATCTTGTAACCTGATAGGTAGGCGATGCCAGCTTGTATTTCAATTAGAAAATGATCCGGTTCAACTTCTGATAATTCCGAGAGTACGGCTGGAAGGTCATTCGTACATTTTTTCCCGAGATTTCTCCTGTTAGGTCTGATCTCTATTTTTTGAAATCTTTCCAAGTCCGTTTCTTTTTCCAGAGAGATGACATTCAATTCCTCAGAGAGTATTTCCGAAAGTTCACCTAGATCTACGTCTGAAATTATCCAACCCTTCCTACACGGGAGTCTCTGTCGCCTAGCTGATTCCACCCTTATTCTCCGTCCCGTCTCAGCTAAACTCCGAACCAAATTCATTTTGGCTTCTATTGTAAGATCACGGACCGGCAGTGATGGGGCGATAAGTTCAGACCCTGAAGGCCAATCGGCATGGTGTACAGATGTCCCTGTCAGATCTCGGTGAATTTTATCCGACATGAACGGAGAAATGGGGGCAATTAACCTAGATACCAATATTAGAGTCTCTCTCAAAGTGTGGTGGCAACATGCTTTGTCCTCACTTTCAGATTCGTCCCAGAGTCTTCTTCTCGACCTTCGTACGTACCAATTTGACAAATCATCGACTACAAATCGCTCGATCTCTCTGCCCGCTTTGTGAAAATCCCATGCTTTGAAGAGGGAGTTAACAGTGCTTGAAGTGGCACTTGCCTGAGATAGAATCCACCTATCAAGTGAGGGTCTGTTCTGTATGTCTGGGGGTTTTGAGATGTTACTTTTCCCGAACGAGTCTAACTCCGCATAGTCTGCATGGAATCTGTACACATTCCAGAGTGTCAGGAACATTCTTGCGTAGGAATCACGCACTCCGCTGGGATCGAAATTAGTGGGTTGCCAAGGTGAACTCTGTGTGGTCATGTACCACCTGATTGCATCAGCTCCTTCCAGATTGAAATGGTCCCAAGGATTCACAACATTGCCTCGAGATTTGCTCATTTTCTTGCCATCCTTGTCAAGGATATGCCCCAAAGAAAGGCAACTCCTGTAAGTTGGCTTCTCAAATACAGTGGCCCCTACTGCGAGTAGAGAGTAGAACCATCCTCTTGTTTGATCAACTGCCTCACAGATGTAGTCGACTGGGAATGATTCCTCGAATTTTTCATTGTTTTCGAACGGATAATGCCATTGAGCAAATGAAGCGCAGCCGGAGTCGAACCAACAATCCATGACGTATTTTTCTCTTAGCATCACGCCGCTACATCCGCTACTCGGGCAGTTAAGTTTTACATCATCCACGAATGGCCTGTGAAGCTCAGCGGGCATTCCCGAGTCATCTGTCAGCATAGATTCCATTTCCTTCCGACTGCCTATGCAGTGTTCCAAGCCGCACTCTTGACATATCCAGACCGGAAGAGGGGTGCCCCAGTACCTTTCTCGGCTGATAGCCCAATCTTTTAGGTTGGAAAGCCACTCGCCCATTCTTCCGGTTCCAGTGGAAGGTGGGGCCCACTCAACAGAGTCATTGTATTTCAGAATAGTATCCCGTACAGCGGTCATGCGAACGAACCAACTGTCCATGGCATAGTACAACAGAGGATGATCGGTTCGCCAACAATGTGGGTAATCGTGAGTATACTCCTGCTCTCTGTATAGCGCGGAACACTCGTGGAGGAAATTGATTATTGTGTCGTCGCATTCCTTGACGTACCTACCGTCAAGATCTGGGTGTGTTCCAGATATGAAACAACCATCCATTCCAACGGTGTGCTGAGCAGGAAAGCCACAAGCCATCCCCAAATTGTAATCATCTTCCCCATACATAACCGCGGTATGGACTATACCAGTGCCATCTGTTGTCGTGACGAAATCCGCTGTCACAACTGTCCAAGCTGAGGGAGCGCCTTTGGCGTTAATTGCCCCTGGGAACAATGGCTCATATTTTGCCCCCCTTAGGTCGTGACCTTTCATTTCGGAAATAATCTCGACCTGATGCCTTAGAACGTGGCTCATCAGTTCCTTGGCCAGAATTAGTTCCTCTCCGACTTCCGCAAAACCGCGTCCTTCCCACTTACCAGAGGGGGGTTTGAGCACCCTGACTCTGACGTAATCCACATCTGGCCCGACAGCAAGTCCTACATTTCCGGGGAGGGTCCATGGTGTAGTAGTCCATGCAAGGATGGATGCATTATCGTCGATGAGTTTGAATTTTACAAAGACAGACGGTTCAGAGACTTCCTTGTATCCAAGGGCTACCTCATGGCTGGAGTAAGATGTTCCAGTCTGAGGGCAATACGGCAAAACCTTGTGTCCCCGGAACAATAGTCCTTTGTCGTGCATTTGTTTAAGAGACCACCATGCTGATTCTATGTAATCGTCCTCTAGTGTGACGTAGGGGTCATCCATGTCTACCCAGAACCCCATCCTCTCGGTCATCTCTCGCCATGCCTGTTCGTAGGTCCAGACGCTCTCTTTGCACGCCTCATTGAATTTCCTGATCCCGTATTTTTCAATTGCCTCGTTGGACATTAGATCCAGTTTTTTTTGCACCTCTATTTCTACTGGAAGTCCATGGGTGTCCCACCCAGCCTTCCTTTCAACCACGTAACCCTGCATAGTTTTCCATCTGCAAACCATGTCTTTGTACAATCTGGAAAGGACGTGGTGTATCCCTGGTTTTCCGTTCGCCGTCGGAGGGCCTTCAAGGAATGTGAATGCAGTTCCCAATTCCCTCCTAGCATCTATGGATGATTCGAAACTCCCCTCATCATTCCAGACTTGGATGATTTGATTTTCAAGATGTACCGGGTCTAACTTTCCGCCTTGATCGGATTCCATTGGGCATCCGACCCGGGCAGGTCATTTCAATGTCGCCCGACAATCGCCTAATTTGAAAATAGGAGCATCTGAGACAACAGTCCATTAGTGCCCTAGTTTTCCCGCGGGATATGGTGGCTAACGCCGATTTAGGAGCCTCTATATCGAAATGGATAAAACAGTATGCAAAGTCAAATGACATTGATTCGCTGATCATCGGCGTCTCGGGCGGTATAGACTCAGCAGTAACATCCACACTTTGTGCCATGACGGGATTGCAGACGATTGTCATTAACATGCCCATAAACCAAAATGATGGTCAATTCGACCTCTCAAAAAAGCACATAGAATGGCTAAAATCTAATTGGCCAAATGTCAGAGGAGAAATGGTAGACTTAACCTCAACTTACGAGGATTTTACTCAAAAAGCAGTTGGACATCTAGAAATTTCTCCAATCGCACTGGCCAACACTCGAGCCAGACTTAGAATGACTACCCTGTACGCAATTTCTGCATCCAACAACGGCATAGTCGTGGGCACAGGAAATAAAGTGGAAGATTTCGGAGTGGGTTTCTACACCAAATATGGTGACGGAGGAGTAGATATCTCTCCTATCGCTGATTTGCTAAAATCTGAAGTCTACGGTCTTGCGAATAGACTGAACATTATCCAAGAAATCCGTGATGCGCAGCCTACTGACGGGCTATGGGACGACGGGAGGACGGACTCGGATCAGATTGGGGCTACATATGATGAACTAGAATGGGCAATGAAACAACACCAGTCTGATAAACATGGAGCCCTTACAAAAAGGCAAGAAGAGATCATGGAAATTTACCTGAAGTTCAACAGAATGAACTCGCACAAGATGAACCCGATTCCCATATTCAAAAAAGATGAAAATTGTTAATCTTCGTGATGCTTTGCGACCTCCGGGGATGCACTGGAATGGCTAGGAAAGTCGAGGAGCCAGAATACGATGTATTGGTTAGGCACGGCGAATTTGAGGTTCGAAGGTATTCAGATATGATACAAGCGAGATTGTCTGTGGATAGGAATAATGAATTCAAGCCATCCCACTCATTCAGAAGAATTGCAGGATACATTTTCGGTGGGAACGCCAACTCTACGAGGATACCAATGACCTCGCCTGTACAAATTTGGCACTCTGGGACGTATTCCACGATGGCATTCACAATGCCAAGTTTCCTCTCAGAAGAAGATCTTCCTCATCCGAATGATGAAGACATCCAAATCACAGCAGTCCCAGCGGGTGAGGTGGCAGCGATCAAATTCTCAGGTTTTTCTAACAGATCTAAGGTCTCAAGATTGATGCAAAAAATTATTCATTTGACTGAAAAAAAAGGGTATATCGGACGGAATGAGCCGATCCTGGCAATTTATGATAATCCAAGCACGACAATTCCTTTCCTCAGGAGGAATGAGATTTTACTGCCCCTGGAAAACACCGGCGGTGGGACAATTGAATAGCAGTCTGAAGATAACAGGGGTAGCGGCTATCTCAGAGGCTATGGACCAGAAGAAGCCAGTCACGAGGATATTGATTCAGAGGGGTTACTCATCAGAACCTCTGAAGATTATGAAGGAGAAGGCCTTGCTTATGGGAATCACCACCATAGAAGGTTCTGAGAATGACCTGAGGAGGATGAGTGATCTCCCATTTGACTCAACCCCCCCAGTTGCACTAGGCTTATTGGAAAGAGATCCGGATGCTGATGTACACGAGATAATGCTCTCAAAGGGGATTATTTGGTTACTAGCCGGCGCACAATATCCGGTGAACATCGGTTATGCCATCAGAACAGTGGAGGTTAGTGGGGGTTCCGCTGTATTTGTGGATGCAAAACTCAACTCCGATGGTAGAAAGGCGTCCCACAGGGCCTCGATGAAAGCTGACAGGTTCATTCCGGTAAAGTGGATGAATTGGGAGGAGTCTATTGCGTTGGCCAAGAGACATGAATACACCGTCATCGGGATCGAGGACTCGGGATCCACTGAACCATGGGACGCAGATCTTTCTGCCCCCTGCATGCTTGTTATCGGAGGTGAGCGCCATGGAATTCCGGAACAGCTATTGAATGAGTGTGATCTTGTGGTTAGAGTTCCAATGGGCGGTTTCCTACCTTCGTATAATCTCCAGGCACCCTTGGCAGTTGTTGCTACCGAGGCATTGAGGCAAAAGAGGACGAATGTTTGAAAGAAGAAGCGTAATCGGGCAGCCATGGGGAAGATAAGCAAGGTGTTTTCTTTGCTGATGATTCTGTTAGGCGGAATCCTGGTTTTGGCATGGGCAGGCACTGGTTACGCCATCGGCCTCTACGAAGAAGGAATTGAGGAAAATTGCGACTCCTCTGTTGGCACCCTGGCCCAGATCACCGACTGGGACGATGGGAGATGTGACGACGCCAGGGAAGATAAGGAGGCATTGGAGCGCTACCGTCCGCTGGCTGGAGTTGCTGGATCCTTATTCGTTGGGTTGGGGTTGATAGTACTCTTCAGGACCTAGATCCTCGCCGCATTTCGTCTCTGATCCTCTTCTTAGTGGCAGCCCAGCCACAAATCAAACATGTGCCAAGGTCATGTCTCAGAGCCGGACAGTATTCTCTACCAAAGAAAATAATCTGCAGATGACGCTTGTTCCATTTTGATGGTTGGAATAACCCTTTGAGATCCTTCTCAGTCTTCTTGACGTTTGTCCCATTAGAAAGGCCCCAACGAGCTGCACATCGATGTATGTGAGTGTCCACCGGGAACGCAGGTATTCCAAAGGCTTGGGCCATCACTACACTAGCGGTTTTATGACCTACTCCTGGGAGTGACTCCAGATAATCCCAATCTGGTAGAACTTCGCCTCCCCGAGAGACTATCATTTCAGCCATTATTTTCAGATTCTTAGATTTAGTAGGCGCTAGCCCCACTTGGCGGATACAGGATTTTATTTTTTCAACGGGTAGCTTGGCCATCTCATGTGGGTTTGAGGCAATCGAGAATAGTTCTGGCGTGACCTCGTTCACCTTTTTGTCTGTTGTCTGAGCGGAAAGCATCACAGCCACCAAAAGTGTGTATGGATCGGTATGATCGAGTGGGACAGGAGTTTCTGGATACAGGTCATCGAGAATTTCACCGATTCTTTCGGCCTTTTCTGCCCTTTTCATCGGTCGTTCTCACCTGAGCCCATGTATCCTATGATGAAGGACGAAACAACGAGTGCGCCAGGGATCGCATAACATGTGGCATACTGCCAACTCTGCCAAGTCTCGCTGCCTCCAAATGCCAGCCAAGATGCCAAACCAACCACCATGGCAGGGAGGATCATGACGGAAGCGAAGACCAACGCCCTTCCCAAGCCCATTGATGGCATGGGATGAATGGTGGGATAAGAGATTTCGTTATTGTGCAAGGATTCTGTCTATGTCATTGGCTGGAAGTGTATTGAGGACGTCTCCGGCTCTGAGCCACCCCTTCCTTGCAATATCTACTCCGTATGAAATATCCGATAGGCCTTCGGTGCTGTGAGCATCTGGGTTAATTACAATGGGGACTCCGTGATCCCTTGCGGACCTACAGAGCCTCCAGTCCAAATCCAAGCGGTATGGAGATGCGTTGATCTCTATCGCTTTGAGGGAACCCTCGCGGTTTATTTCTCCCATTCTTTCGATGACCTGGGTCATGTCTATTGGAAATCCTTCCCTTACCTGCAGAACCCTGCCTGTTGGATGTCCTAATATGGTAAAGGATGGGTCTTCTATTGCATTAATCACAGCATCAGTATTGACCTGTTCATCCCTCGACTTCCATGTGTTAATGGCATGTACTGATCCAATTACGTGATGGAATTTGGCTCTAGTTTCTCGATCATAGTCTAACTTTCCATCAGGGAGTATGTCACACTCAGCGCCATGAAATATTCGGAAATTATTACCCTGATTCTGAAATTTCTGATTTAAATCATGGATCAAATTTGCCTGCTGATCGACTGCTACCGGGTCGACTCCTATGCTTCTTCCTCCAATATTCAGTGCAGGGGAGTGCTCTGCAATACCCAGATACTCCCACCCCAAACCTATCGCCTCGGCAGCCATTTCTTCGAGAGAATTTCTTCCATCTGAAGCAGTGGTATGGTTGTGTAGAGCCCCCTTAATCATCTTTTGAGATACTAGATTTGGGACTGAATTATCAAGCGCCGCCTCGATTTCTCCATTGTCCTCTCTCAACTCAGGAGTGATCCATTGCAGACCGAGTTTTTGGTAAATCTGTGCCTCATTTTCGCAAACTAATGTGTATTTAGCCGCATCAGCGCCGATTGATTCCCCGATCAAATTTTCCGGTATCAGGCCAAACTCATTCAATCTCAGCCCTAGGGCTATTGCTTGTTGCCGCATCCTGATATTGTGCTCTTTCGACCCGGTGAAGTAAGCCAGTGTGAAGGGGAATGTCTCAGGGGGAACAACTCTGATCTGTGCGTCAATAGTCGCGTCCTCAGACCTGTTCACAATTGATTCGTCCAGTGCTTTATCCAGCTTACCATGAACACCATCGGAGTCTAGAACGCTTTGCTCAAGAATTAAACTGATTTTGGAATCTCCAGATCCTTTCACATCTGCAATTCCTGGGAGATTCAGGATTGAATCTATCACCGAGGCGTGATTGTGAGGCAATGCTGAAACAACTAGGTCTAGGTCTCCTATTGTCTCTTTCCTCCTCCTTGCACTCCCTGCAAGTTCAACTTCCTCAACTCCTTTGATTTCTGAAATGCGGCTCTTCAGTGCCATACCATACCTAAGTCCGACATCCAGCCTTGACCTGCCTTGGTTTCTTCGGTACAGTTCGATGCCTTCGAGGTACTTATCCTGACTCTTGGATCCAAAACCCTGAAGATTTGCTACTAGCCCTTTCTGACACGCCGACCTGAGTTCGTCAATTGAACTCACATCGAGTTTCTCATGCAGGATTCTCGCTCTCTTTGGCCCCAGGCCGGGTATCCCGACCATCTCGACCAAACCCACAGGGACCTCATCGTACAAATCCCCAAGCTTACCCCAATCTCCGTTCAGGACGATTTCCGATATTAGAGATGATAGCCCCTTGCCAATCCCTTTGATCTCGGTGAGTTCTTTGGATTTGATTACCTGAAACAGGCCTTTTTCCATTTGGCTAAGTGCTCTACTGGCATTTTGATATGCCCTGACCCTAAACATGTTGGCTCCCTTCAGCTCCAGAAGGATCGCAATTTGCTCGAAAACAGTGATAATTTGGTTCTTCGTAAAAAACGGAGGTTCAGATCTTTTGGAGGCTGGAAGGCCCCAACCCCCAACTTTGACCATGCTACATCCAGAGGGCGATTACATTTCGTTTTGTGGTATTCAACTGCGTAAGGTTTCAGAGTGTCGTCCTGTTGGAGTTGTTTGTGGATGCACTGAGCGTAATGGAAACGATCTCGGTAAGTCTATGCGGGATTGCTGCAATACTGTGGATGAGTATCGGCACACTTGCTAGATCAAGGCAAGGTGAAATCAACGGTCAGAGGACCATCATGGCAATTTGCATAATAGCCAGCATACTTCTGTTTTCACTTCACTCGCTTGGAGGAGATCTTTGGGGGTCGAGGAATGCAGCACGTCCAATGGCAGTCTTTTCCCTTGTTTTGGCTGCTGCATCCGTCCTTAATCTAAAAGGAAAAGAGATCCAAGGAGAGACGAATCCTCATCAGATCATGAGAATGAGATCCCTAGAAGAGGAATAACCCCAATATGACTACCTTTCAATTCCGAGTTTCTCGTCAATAAAAGACCTCATGTAAGCTGGAAGTTCTCCGTTTACGAACAAAACATCATTGACCTCCTCCAATTTCATCAAGGAATAGTAAATTTGCATCGCTGTCATGGGTGTAGAGCTACATCCCGTGCATCCCCCTTCGAGTGAAATCGAAATGACGCCATCAGTGGTATCCATAACATTGACTACGCCGTCATGAGCATCTAGGATGGTCTGGACTGGGCCGACCGATTCGAGAATCAACTGACGATCCACTGTTGCCATACAGAGACCGGGGGGGTGCTGGGATATGAATCAATTGAGTTATTGTGAGGCTCTACGGGACTTAAGTTAGATATCGGCTTAAATACGGGTCTCAGGACGGCTTGACAACAAGGTGTAGACATGATCGAGAATGTACCAACTATCGCAGCTGTCGTGGCCCTTATTGGGCTTGTAGTTGCATTTGCGCTCTACAGAAAGAACGATGCAATAGAGATTGATAATCCGAAGGTCGCGGAAATCACTGGAGAAATCCAAAAAGGGGCGATGGCATTCCTAATGTCCGAATACAGATACATATCGGTTTTCGTCGTTATCGTAGGAGCCGTTTTGTATCTCATAAATGGTGAGGATGGAGGGCTCGAGACTGCATTGGCATTTGGTTTTGGTGCCGTAGCCAGTGTGGCAGCCGGATTCTCTGGTATGAGGGCCGCCACATCAGCGAACGGTCGTACTGCAATGGCGGCGAAGAATGGAGGTCAACCTGCTGCTTTGGAGGTTTCCTACAATGGAGGAGCCGTTATGGGTTTGTCAGTTGGCGGTCTCGGGTTACTGGGAATTTCGCTAGTCGCCTTTTGGCTAGGAAATGCAGACTCTGGCTCGGCTTACACAGGAGATTCCCTACAATATGCGGCTGGCTTTGGAATGGGTGCTAGCAGCATCGCATTGTTTGCTCGAGTCGGGGGCGGGATATACACCAAGGCCGCTGATGTCGGAGCGGACCTAGTCGGCAAGGTGGAAGCCGGACTTCCTGAAGATGACCCGAGGAATCCAGGCGTAATTGCCGATAACGTTGGGGACAATGTAGGAGACGTGGCAGGAATGGGCGCTGATATCTTTGAGTCCTTCGTCGGTTCAATAATCGCTGCTATGGTCATCGCGCAGGGATCTGAAAATCAAACTCTTACCGGCAATACGATGGATTATGTCCTGTTACCCATACTCTTGGGACTTGTGGGCTACATAGCATCAATAGCGGGTATTTTCTCAATGACCATCCTGAAGAACGGGTCAGACCCCGCAGCCGCACTCAGGAACACCACATTCATCGGTGCAGTGCTTTTCTGGGCGGGTGGCTTTGCTTCGATTGAGTTCTTTGGTCTAAGTACTGGGTTCGAACCCATGTATGCTGTCATTTTGGGCAGCCTCGTTGGGATAATGATTGGTTTGGTGACAGAGTATTACACAGGCATTGAACCGGTATTTGGAATACGAACCAAAGCCATTCCACACATCGGATCCATGTCCAAAAGCGGGCCAGCGACAAACGCAATTGCCGGTTTGTCCGTCGGTATGATGTCGACCTTTTTACCAATCTTGCTGATATGCATGGGAATTTTCGGTGCAAACGAGTTCATGGGAGGTGGAGATCTCGGTCTATACGGCATCGCAATGGCTGCAATGGGGATGCTAGCGACTGTGGGCGTTACAATGACCGTCGATGCTTATGGCCCAGTTGCAGATAATGCAGGGGGGATCGCAGAGATGTCTGAACTCGGAGATGATGTTAGAGCGATTACTGATGCCCTGGATTCAATCGGAAACACTACTGCAGCAGTTGGAAAGGGGTTTGCAATAGGTTCGGCGGCCCTAACTGCGCTGGCACTGTTCGCAGCCTACAAGACTGCAGCCACCGGCGTAAATTTGACCCTGGACGATCCAATGGTGGTCATAGGTCTTCTCATTGGCGGATCTTTGCCCTTCGTAGTAGCTGCAATGACCATGACATCTGTCGGAAAGGCAGCTGGCGACATGGTTGAGGAAATTAGAAGGCAGTTCAGGGAGATTCCCGGTCTTCTTGAGGGGAAAGAGGGTGTGAAACCTGACTCAGCAACTTGTGTAGACATATCGACTAAAGCCGCGTTGAGGGAAATGGTCGCACCCGGGGTCGTTGCTGTGACCGCCCCGATATTCGTCGGCTTCGTACTGGGGTCTTCCGCTTTAGGGGGCCTCCTTGCAGGGTCATTAGTGACGGGAGTTCTCATGGCATTGTTCATGGCCAACGCAGGCGGGGCTTGGGACAATGCCAAGAAAGCCATTGAACAAGGGCATATAGAAGGTGAAAAGAAAGGAACAGAGGCCCATGCAGCTGCCGTTATAGGGGACACCATAGGAGATCCTTTCAAAGACACTTCGGGCCCTTCTCTCAACATACTGATCAAGCTGATGTCGATTGTCGCAGTTGTGATCGCGCCGAATCTTGATGCCGTTGGTTACATCGGTGGCTTGTTTTGATCAGGGACGCGAAACCACTTTCCCGTGTGTTTCCTTGGGTTGTGCATGCGCAACGCCGTAACCCTCTCACTGCTGGCGGTTTTGTCCATGGGACTTCAAGGCTGTACTGGTGCCACGGACGCCATACTCGGTAACGACTCTGAGATTGAGGTTCCAGAGTGGGAGGTCGGTGATTGGTGGCTATTCACTTTCACGACCCCTGAATTTTCAGATGACTCTGCAAGGTTAGTAGTTGCAACAGTAGACGAGGAGGAAGATGGTAATGCATACATGCTCGGTATCTCTTCGGAAGAAGAAGCTCGAAGGCATGCCGTTTTGAATCACAACCCCTTCCTTGGCAGGATAACACACAGCGATCTCGGTGTGTTTGAGAACGGAGTTGAACAGCCCGTCCTCTCGTTCCCAATCGGGGATAGGTCATGGACATTCACATTATTTGAGAAGGACTGGTCTGCAACCGCATCAATCGAGGGGGATAGAGCATTTATTTCCGCATCTAATGATAATGGAGAAGATCTGATATATACTTACGATTCAAATTCCAAATTTATCTCCAGCTTCGTCTACACTGACTCCAACGATATCGAAGTATTACGAATGTCACTCGCCCAGAGTGGTTCTGACCATACTGGAGAGGTGCATTTCATGAGGGGGAAGGATCTGCTCAACAGGGATTATGAGAACAATGGCCCCTCTGGAGACGTAGAGGATTCCTTTCTGGTACAGGATCACCCCAATGACGGATCTTGGAACGAGATGATCTACCTGATTGATGCAGAGTCAGGGGCTGGTGGTTCGACTATTTCCCTCACACTCCGAGACCATACCTCTTCGTCTGTTTTAGAGAGATTCTGGGGGCCCGGCTCATCTGAATCAGGAACACTTGGTACGATACCTTCTCCAAGCGGAGAATACACGCTAACAGCAAGTTTCACCGGCCAGACTGAACTGAAAATCAAGATAGCCGGCGGGATTGGCTACTCTTGGAGTATCTGAGATGACATCGACAGGTCATTTGGTGATGCTTCATGGTATGACTGGGACTAGGGAAAAGATGCGACCTTTTGCAGAGAAGCTCCTCCCAGAGGGGTGGTTTTTGCACTGTCCAGAGGGGATGCACAGACATCCAAGAGGAGGCATGGCCTGGTGGATCGAAGGTGAAAATGACGAGATTTTGGAACAAAAGATACGCGAGGAACAAATCCAGCTCGCATTAGAAAATCTAGAAAGAGGTCTTCCTGATGGTAGGTTGATACTGGGAGGTTTCTCTCAAGGCGGGGCGATAGCCTCCGCAATGGTTGGCCGTGAAATCTTCAACAGGGTCTCCGGACTAATTTTAATATCCACGAAAAATGTAATGAAAAGTGCACTGGAAACCGCTGTGTCAAAAACCGAGCCTCGCCCTGTGATCTGGATGCATGGTGAAAGGGACCACATAATTCCAATAGATGTGGCTCTAGACCACATATCAGTGTTCGAAAAGGCTGGGTGGGAGGTCAACAAGATGAGGCATCAAAAAGGTCACATGGTAGACCTACAACAGTTGGATTCCCTAGTTAAAGCAATAACTGCGATGGCGGTATGAAATCAGAGATATGTCGTCAACTCGTCATAACCGCCGACAAACGCCGTTTTGTTCCTGACGTCGAAAATTATTGGTACTGTCCTGTGGCCAGTCAGATCCACCAGGTCCGCGCGTAGTTGGTGATCGCGTTCTAAATTGATTTCAGTGTAGGTCAACCCCCTGGCGTTCAACAGATTTTTCGCTGCGACGCAGTAACCACAAATGTCTTTGGAGAACATGAGGAAATCGGTCTTGCAGCCCTCAAATTGACGAAGCGGGTTTTTCATCTGGTCTCACCTCAATGGGAGTTTCTCCCAGATCATCGGGAAGATCTTCCCACCATCCGGTGCCATCCTCTAGTATCCTGTCTGTTTCGTCTTCGTCAATAAAGACTAGCATGAACACCGTGATTAGGGTTAAGGCAGCGCCAATGTAAATGGCTGTGGTGTAATCGAAAATCGAAATCATCCTTTCTGTGAGTGTGTAGGCAAAGACCCCTGACAGGTTAAACAATGACATGTAGGCAGTAAATTGAGTCCCGCCAACCTTGCTCCATGTCAACCTCATGCTGAGTGAGATGATGCAAATCCATGCCATTCCTCCGATGAATGCTTGGGCAATCAGGTATACTGTCATAATGCTCGTGTTTCCCCACATCGATTGAAGGAATGCGAGGCATGCATTGGCGAGAGCAAGTGCGGTGAACCCAACCATAGCCACTCTTCTTACTCCGAACTTATCTCCAAGCAGCCCGCCGACGATTTGCCCAATCAAGGCGCCAAAGACGACAACGCCGCCGACGATACCATTGTATTTCGCCTGAGACCACCCGGCTTCATTTATGAAAATGTCAATGACAATAGGGCCAACAAAAATGTAAAGCTCAGACAGCAAACACAATCCGATCAACAGAAATGCTGAACGCACTGAGAATGCCTTAGTTAGGAAAAATGAAGTGACTGCCACGCCCTTCCTAGTTCCTTGTGGAAGGGCCGTGAGGGGGTTTGGCACGAGAGTCGTTACTTTATCGGCCACGCTCGTGTAGGATAAACCAAGAAGGGCGATGGAAACTGCTATTGACGCATAACTTGCAGGATTTGTAAACGACCTCAAGTTATCACCGAATCTGAGATCGATTGTAAATACGTCAATTGCAAATCCAATCAACCAAATGGTTATTCCAATTACGGCCATGAAGGCGGAAGCGGTTATTTTGGTACTGTCCAGTGTGTACCCGATCTTCTTTGCTAGCATGAATCGTTCTTCGTTGTTCCAAGGCTCTGATTCCACGTCTTCACTTGTTTCGGAATCCAAAGGAATATCGCCGAAACTGATTCCATCCGCTTCTGCCTTTGACCATGGAAACAATTTGACGCCGGGTTTTTCAACCATCCACAAAGGTACCATGAGTATCGTTGAAAGGAGGGCAAGTTGGATTACAATTACCCCGCTGATTCCAATTTTTGTCACGGCAACTCCCAGGACCGCCCCGCCGACGATAATGCCGGCTCTTTTTGCCGCGAACATGAATCCGTTGGCTTTGGCAACCTCATTTGGCTCCAGTATCTCCACTGCCAGTGCGTCAGTGCCCACGTCTTGCAGGGAAGCAAATATGTTGTGAACAAATAACAGTCGTGTTACCAGCTCAATTTCGGCATTGAGATCTGGTACCAACAGGAGCGTAGCAAGAGTTACAACCATCCCGGTTTGGGCAATTAACACCCATTGTCGTCTGGCACCATACCTTGGGATATTGACTGCATCCACCACTGGCCCCCAGATCCATTTAAAGGTCCACGGCAGGGCTACTGTCGCAAAGAGTATTGCTACATCTCCAATTGCAACTCCGTTGTCTACCAGGTATGCAGCAAAAGTTACGCTTGCGAATCCCCATGGAAGTCCTTGGGCGAAATACAGGATACACAGGGTGAAAATCCTTCTTGATTTATTCTCCGTAAGGGGGCCGCCTTGCATCATTTCAGAAGTGAACGCCCTTACACTGGCCAAGCCTCCTGAAAACGGGTCTGAGCCTAGTTCATCAGATTCCTCTTTGTCTTCATCGTCTTTCTTTTTGACAGGGGTTGTATTGACCCAATCCTCTCTTAGAGCCGTCCAACCCAACAATGCAAGTGTGGCTAGGAAGGGGATTAGGAAGACGTAGGGGCCCATGGTAGTCTGGCCTCCAGCGCCGTCACCCGACTGTGACTGACCGTCAATTAGGACGACTCTTCGTGCGTCAACAGGAGACATCCTGTCCTCACTGATTACCAATCTGGAGTATATTGTTGAATTTCCAGATTCTGAGTGAGGATTAAGTTTGACATTCCAGGTTGACCAATCGCCTGCAGATGAGAGATCGGCTGCCTGTTGCCACTCCCCACCACCAACTTTGACTTGGACGTAACCAACACCTGGCGCTCCTCCGTTTGATATTCCGTAAACTCGCGATTCATTTCCAATCTCTTGGAGTGTCGTAACATCCATTGAAACGTTGAGGGATGGGTCGATTGCACCAGCAGACTCAACAAATCGTAGAGGGTCAGCTTGCCCATATCCAAACTCGTTATCGGGCCTAGTCTCTAGAATGCTGCAATCATTGAACCCTGGGTCGTCTAGAAGTTGAACATCACGCTCTATTGAGTCCGCGCTGATTATGGCTTTGACCTGATCATGTGTTATGTCCGGGTTGGCCTCGACCATGAGTGCGGCAATTCCGGCCATTAGAGGAGTTGCCATACTTGTGCCGGACTTGCTGGTATAACCGTCCGAAGTAGCGGCGTCAGGAGCCATTATGTTTGATCCTATTGTTGAAACATCTGGTTTCACGCGGCCGTCCGAGGTGTATCCTCTGCTGGAGTATATCGCCAACCCTAAGTCCTTGTCAAGGCTTGCGACCGTGATGGGGAGGTTGGCATCCCCTGGACTGTCTATGGTATTACAGCCTGCAAAAGTGGCTCCGCCAAACTCGTTTCCTGCAGACAAGAATGTTATGATGCCAGATGCGGCGACAGCGTCCATCTGTTGGCTCCATGCAGATGATCCGTCGTTATCGAAGTGGAATTCGAGCTGTTGTTCTCCGAGTGAGGATGTTAAGATGTCTATTCCCCTCGAATCTTTGTTTTGAATTGCCCATTGTGCCCCTTCTATGATATCCTGAATGTCACCGTCGCAACAAGCTAGTATGTTTACTATCCATGCACCAGGAGCTGCACCAATATACCTAGAGCCGTCAGGCGATTCTTGTCCTCCTCCTGTTCCTGCAGCTATGCCTGCTACATGAGAACCATGAGTGCCAGAATCATACGACTCTCTCGCTGGTTGTTCGGAGTCAGTTATTACTGCGTCATAAAAAGCAGATATCTTCGGGTCACAGTCGATTAAGATGGGTTCGGGGTTGAACGGGTCTGGGTCAGGTTGATCACATCCGAGGGTGATTTCATCGTCCATGTCATTTAGGCCCTCATGATCTCCACGAACACCTGTGTCTAGGACGGCTATTGTTACTCCAGTGCCATCATACCCATAATTAGACCAGACTTCTGTGACCCCCATATTGGGGGCGGCCTCGTTCATGTGGGTTTCTGCAAGTCCCAGATCCTCGAGCATAACCACTCCAGACAAGTCGAATATGGGTGAAAGGGGGTGTATGAGGTGAATTGGTACATTGGCGATCAAACTGTCAAGAAAGAGGGGCCTCATTGTAACAACAGCGCCTAATTCCTCAAGAGCGGACACATCCGCACTGGACGGATGATGATCATAATCCACAAAAACGCGTGCATAGCCGGAATCGGCCATTTTCCACCAACCTTCGTAGATTTCAGGAGGCTGGTTCAACAACCAAGAAATGCGATCGTCAATTTTGTCTCCATTTTTGTCTCTGGACCAATCCTGCCACCATTCATCATGAATTTCCAATGATTGCCTAGGCTGCCATTCGCCTGCTGCGTCGAACCCACCTCGTTCGGTTTGGGGGTTGATTTGTGAAGCTGTCAGAGGTACGATGAGTGTAGCTAACAACAACAGGGCTAGGGCTCGTCGTGATGCGGTCATCATATGTCCGAGTAGCATGTCCCTCAAGTTCCTTGCGCTCATTAGATTCAATTCATACCAGAAAACGCCACCCTATTTACCAGAACCCGCACCGGATGATGAATGAGTGGCGAGTCGTCAATGTCAAATGTGGATAAGGCCATACAGGAATTCGCCGCAGGCAGGCCTGTAATGGTATTTGACTCGTCCTTTCGAGAAAGTGAGACTGATCTTCTTTGGCCCGCTCAATTTGCGACACCAGATGTTATCCGCAAGCTTAGAAATGATTGTGGAGGATTATTGTTTCTGGCAATTGGTGATGAAATAGGAAGTTTGTTTGATTTACCTTGGTTGCAAGATATTCACACACATCCCGATCTGTTGACCCAACATCCAGTTCTCGATTCTCTCAGGACAGATGACTTACAATACGACACAAAATCAGCATTCACACTGTCTATAAACCACAGAAAAACGTTCACAGGGATCACAGACAGAGACAGATCGCTGACCACCAGACGATTCGGAGAGTTGAGCGACGATGTGTTGCGAAGAGGTCTCTCCCCCGACGAAGCAAGAGAGGCGCTGGGTAAAGAATTCAGAACGCCTGGCCATATTCCCGTCTGCAGAGAGTCGATCGGAGGATTAGCTACCCGGCAGGGACACACAGAACTGGCCGTGAGTATCGCCCGGCTGGCTGGTTTAGTACCGTGTACTATCGGAGCAGAAATGCTTGAACCTGAGGGGGATGGCGCACTGCCTGTGGAAGTGGCGAGGTTGTATGCAAAGGCTCACTCCATTCCGATGATAACTGGAAAAGATCTTCTGGAATTTCAAAATATATCAGGGGGCTAATGGTACTTGACCAGAGTTATGGCAGTTGGTGTGTTTGACTTGTTGCATGCAGGTCATCTCCATTATTTGGAACAAGCCAAGATGTTGGGTGAGGAACTTGTCGTTGTGGTGGCTCATGATGACACTGTTCGAAGCAGGAAACACGAGCCGATAACAAATCAACAACTGAGAAAAAGGATGGTCGAAGGTTTGAAGCCAGTCGATAAAGCGATGGTTGGGAATCCTCCGTCAACTCCGATTTTTGATATACTGGCAGAGGTGAATCCGGACATAATAGCCTTGGGTTACGATCAAAAGCATTCTATTGACGCGATAAAAGAAGGTCTGGCAGCTCACGGTCATTCAGAAGTTCAGGTTCTGAGGGTAGAGGGCCTTTCAGACGATCTAGACGGCACGCGGAAGATAATTGCTAAGATTCTAAACCTTTGGCCGAACGAGGATGGCGGACCCTACGGAGAGTGAATCACAATGTTTAGTGGAATTGTTGAAGGCGTGGCTAGACTCCAGTCAATATCCGAAAAACAAGGTCATCTTGAATGGGAAATTCATCTTCCTGCAGGTGCGGCTAAAGGACTAGAGATTGGTGCAAGCGTTGCACTGAACGGTGTTTGCCTGACAGCAACCGGAATTAAAGCGGACATTGTCACTTTTGACCTAATAACAGAAACGCTGGAGAGATCCTCACTGGGAGCATTGGTAGAAGGATCCTCGTTGAATTATGAAAGATCGATGAAATTTGGCGATGAGGTAGGCGGCCATCTTGTCTCTGGCCATATCATGGCAACAGGTACTGTTGAGGAAATAGTCTTCGTAAACAGCCCGGATACCATTTCAAAAACGGCAGTGTTGATCATAAAACCACATCCGTCTGTTTCCGAATATATTTTTGAAAAGGGTTACATAGCAATCGATGGCATATCCCTCACAGTGGGAAAGATTAACCCGAATGGGTCGTTTTACCTCCATATAATTCCAGAAACATTGAGGAGGACCACGCTAGGGTCCAAAACCAAAGGGGATCTTGTGAACATTGAAATTGACGCAATTACCCAAGCAACAGTAGACACTGTGAGAAGAATGTTGAAGGAGGATAGGCTGAGATGAGTCGAGTGGGTTTGGTCTGCGGCTCATTCCACAAAGAGTCAGTGGAAAAAATGGTGCTACATGCGACTGATGAAGCTCGCGCCAATGGCCTGGAGATCTCAGACATCGTTTGGGTTCCGGGCTCAGTAGAAGCTCCTCTCGCAACCGCTAGATTGCTTGAAAGGGATGATATAATCGGGGTTGCATGCCTTGGAATAATAGAAAAAGGAGAAACCGACCACGGGCTAGTTATAGGCCAAGCAGTTGTGAAAAGCCTCATTGACCTACAACTGGGCTACGATAAGCCGGTCGGTTTGGGAATCATAGGCCCTGGTGTTGAACCAGAACAAATCAATAGGCGTCTGGAGCCTCATGCCAGATCGGCGATTATTGCAGTGTCAAGCATGATCGTATGAAATTTCCATAGACCGTTGTTCTGTAATTACCAGAGTCAATGTTGAAGGGACTCCTGTATCCTCATAGCCCCATGCCCACCACACACAACGTGATTATAATCGGATCAGGCCCTGCGGGTTACACTGCAGGATTGTACTCCGCCAGAGCAATGATGGAGCCTTTGATGTTCGCAGGGTACATGTCAGGTGGACAACTAATGTTAACCTCAGACATCGAAAATTTCCCGGGTTATCCCGAAGGAATAGGAGGGCCTGAGATGATGATGGAATTAAGATCTCAAGCCGAGAGGTTTGGATTGAATGTGATTGACAAAAACGTTGAGAAGGTGGATTTGTCATCAAGGCCGTTCGGTGTATGGGTTGAAGGAGTTGAGTATCGATCTGAAAGCTTGATCGTATGCACAGGAGCGGAGGCCATTTGGCTTGGGGTGAAGGGGGAAGATGCTCAAAAAGGAAGGGGGATTTCTACATGTGCGACTTGTGACGGGGCGTTTTTCAAAGATGAAGAAGTAGTCGTAGTAGGTGGCGGTGATTCAGCCATGGAAGAGGCCACGTTCTTGACAAGATTTGCGAGTAAGGTGACAATAATCCATCGAAGAGATGTATTCAGAGCCTCAAAAGTGATGTTGGATAGGGCAAAGAACAACCCAAAAATTGAGATAATGACACACAGACAAGTCAAGGAATGGCTTGGGGATGAGAAGGGGCTCAAGGGCGCTATTATTCAAGATCCTCGTGACGGCTCACAAGAGCAGATAGCATGCACGGGGGCTTTCATAGCAATAGGCCACAAACCGATAACCGGGTTTTTAGATGGACAGATCGAAACAGACTCAGAAGGCTATATTCTTCACGTTGAGAATACGATGACAAGCGTCCCAGGGGTCTTTGCAGCTGGTGATGTCGTGGATACCCGTTACAGACAAGCCATTACAGCAGCAGGTATGGGGTGCCAAGCGGCTATTGATTCTGAGAGATGGTTGGAATCACAACATTGAGATGGTTTGATGGAAGTCCTCATTTTTGAAGAGAAGAGAAAGGAAACTGGACTTTCAAAGAGAATGCTCGCCATGGTGCTTTACACCATCCACATACTGGTCACTCTGCTAATTGCATTTGGCTGGATGTCTCCATGGGACATCATACTCTGGTGTGTTGTGATCACATATGCCGCTACAGAGATACTTTGGGCTACAAGACAGGGTTTTTGCATACTTACAGACATGGAAAGGTGGTTGCTGGAGATCGACAAACCAGACAGTGCCCTACAACAAAACTTCATCCACAGGATAATAAAAAACACGACTGGAAGATCATTAGACCCTAAATTTGCACGGAATTTGACTGTTACAATTGGAAGGTTTAGTTTCATGGCAAGCTTGTTCCGCCTTGCTGTCCCGGGAATTTGATAGTTATGGATAAGAAGCGGTTGAACAGATACAGTAGACACATCGCATTAGATCAGATAGGATTATCGGGTCAAATTACTTTGTCAGAGTCTGTTGTGACGGTGGTCGGAGCAGGCGGATTAGGATCTCCCGCTCTGCTGTATCTTGCAGCTGCAGGAGTGGGCGAAATTAGAATTATTGATCATGATGAAGTTGACCTTTCAAATCTTCAAAGGCAGATTCTACATTCAGAGAGGGCAGTGGGGCGAAAAAAGATTGATTCTGCAGATGAGCGGTTGAAAGAAATAGACCAGGAAATAATTATCAAAAAATATCCAATCAGATTGGACGGAAAAAATGCAACAGAATTGTTATTGGGTTCTGACGTTGTTGTTGACGGTACGGATAATTTTGACGCGAGGTATGCAATCAACGACGCGTGTGCGGAGATTGGTGTTCCATGGGTATTCGCCAGTGTTCTTCGGTTTGAAGGGCAAGTCTCAGTTTTCAATTACAATGGTGGGCCGAATTACAGGGATCTGTTTCCAACGGCGCCTCCTCCAGAAATGTCCCCTAATTGTGCAGAAGCAGGGGTCCTTGGATCTGTCACAGGCATTATAGGTTCGATTCAAGCTACAGAAGCAATAAAGATAATCTTGAGGCAAGAAGGTGTTTTGTCCGGAAAGCTCCTCATTCTGGATGCATTGAATATGCATTCTCGTATTCTAAAAATAGATTACGTTGAGGCTGCAGGGATAGAGGAAAAGCCTGTCGAGATTGGTAAAGTGACCACCCCTAGAGAATTAGATCTCAAATTTAAGGCAGGAGAAGCGGTATTCTTACTCGATGTTAGAAAGCCACAGGAGGAGTTGATAGCGACGATCCCTGGCACATCAATGAGAATTGATCATCTTCAAGTCCCCTCAAGGTTGGATGAGCTTCCTAGTGACATCCCGATTATCGTATACTGCCACTCAGGAATCCGATCCGGAATGATCGTGAGGTACTTATCCAATATCCAGAGATTCGAAAATAAAGTATCTAACCTAAAAGGCGGAATAGATCTTTGGTCTCGTGAAATAGATTCAACTATACCACGATATTAAATTATATTATTTTATGTCTTTAAAAAAATAAATTTTTGTTTATATTATGTATTAATATTTTTTAATTTAATCATATATTATGTAAAAATAAGTTTAGTGCTTATTTTTTTTTATGTGCATATTGAATTTGCATTAATATTTTTTTTATGTTTTAAAATAATATAAAAACCGAATATTTCATGTGCCTAACAACATTCGAACGATCATGAGCGAAGATATGTTTGGAATTTGGAAATGTCCGTTATGCGGTCATCACCAACCTTGGAAATCCAAAAAACGTGAGTTACGGGCACTGGACAGGCGCTGTTCTAAGTGTTCAGAAAGGACCAGGGTCATGATAGAGCGTTCATCAACAGGACAGGGGAGGACCTCAAAGGCACGTTTTTGGTTGAGGTCCGGAATTACCGAAGCGGATCTTGAAGACGAGGCAGCAAGTAGGAACAAGCCGATAGGCTTGAAAAATGCAGATGGACAAAGTGAACAGTCAGAGTTGCCCAAAATTTGGGGGCAGGGCTGGAATCCGGAGAGGCCTCTGATATTCCAGAAGTCTATGCAAATAGTTCACTTAAGGATGGAAATAATGAGGTTTGTCGCCGAAAGGTGGGATGGATTCCTAGAAATGGTTGATTCTGTTCTCACCGAGAAACTCGGCACTAAATCTATGAGCGGCGATGAATTTCACCAGTGGTCGAAGGATTTCTGCGTGTCTATTTCGGAGGCGTATGATGAAAGGTTGCATGTTTCTGGCATTAATGGAGTTTTGAACATCGAAATTATTCCAAGGAGATCAGGTCGGACCCACCTCGCAAGGAGGCGGACTCGCCTACTATTAGATCTGAAGTTGTTGTTAAGGAGAATGGCATACACAAATTCCATCACGCTGGATAATAGGTTAAATTGGCACAGATTGATGATAAGAACCAAGATACTGGACCGGCATCTGAAAGAATTGTTTGTTCATGGGGTTGAAGCTCCTGATGGCACTAAGTTCGGTGGAAAAGGCTTCAGGTCAACATGGCAAGAGTCCGTAGCAGCATGTGGATCCGCTCTGATTTTGGGAAAAGATGTGGCGGCACCAATGATCAGGGATCTTGGGCTCGCACTCGCTATGGGGCAAACTCCTATTTCGATAATGGCAGCCCAGATGGGGAAGTCTGGTTCGAACATGAGTGGTGGGCAAGAAAATGGAGGCGGAAGGGACCTACACATAGGAGAATGGTCTCGCGGAATTCTACCTCCCACGGCGCCTTTGCCGATCGCCAGTGCGACCACAACAGGAATCGCCCTAGCTTCCTCTCGGCTGGGTCTTGATAGGTTTCATTTGGCCCCGGTTGGAGAGGGCTGCAGCAGTAATGGCGAGTTTTGGGAAGCCATCAATTTCGCTGGAGCTAGGGGTCTGCCCATATGCTACATCATTCAAAACAATCAAATTGCCCTGGACACATTTTCAAACAAACAGTCTGGGGCTGAAACTTTTGGTGACAAGGGAGCATCCGTGGGACTCCCGTCATGGACAATTGATGGCTCAGACCCTGCTTCCTACTACGCTTCAGTCTCAGTGGCAAGAGAACTCGCAGTCTCGGGCCACGGGGGAAGTATAATCCATGTCGAAACGATGAGGGGGTGCGGCCATGCACATCACCATGACGACCTGTATCTCGGTGCTCAAAACGGAAACCCCCCAGGTTATGTTGGAGAAGATCTGATTGAGTACTGGAGCGGGAAAGAGCCCATTGAGAATCATCTAGGATTGCTGAGATCTATGGGTGTCGGCTCAAAGGTTCTCAAATCAATCGAGCAGGAAGAGGAGGCATACTGCGCCGAGGCTAGATCTGAAGTAGAATCGATGGATTGGCCTGAACCGGAAACAGTTGTGAAAGGGATCACAAAAATAACAGACGCAAGAAGTCACCACGCTCAATTGGACCAAATGGAAGATAATTTTTCAGATCGGAATCAACCGGTGTTGGAGCCGATGGTTTTCAGTGATGCGGCCAATGCGTGGACCTTCAGCAAGTCTATTCAGAGCGCGATGGTTGATATCGCAGAGAAGTACGGTGACCGTGTTGTCTTCATGGGTGAAGACATGGAAGTAGCAGGTGCTTTTGGCCTTAATCTGGCATTGAAAGCCAGAGGTCACAAAGACAAACTCTTGGACATGCCGTTATCTGAATCAATAATTATCAATGGTGCCACTGGAGCGGCAATTGGAGGGTTACGCCCACTTGCAGAGATACAGTTTGGGGGGTTTGCGGCTCTAGCTATGAATGCACTGGTAAACAACGCGGCCCAGTTACGTTGGAGATGGGGTGCTGATGTGCCACTGACAGTGAGAATACCCTTGGGTGGGAAGACGAGAAGCGGTCCATTTCACGCCAACATGATTGAATCATGGTTCTTGAATGACCCGGGCCTCATTGTCGGGTTCCCATCAAATCCGCAGGACGCGTACGATTTATTGATCGAGGGGCATTCTATGGACGATCCATTCGTTATGTTGGAGCATATTGGTTTGTATGGTTTGAGGGGGGGATTAACAGGCTGGGGCGACAGGATAAGCCAAGATGTCGACACTTCGGCTGTCAAGGTTAGATTGAACGGGGGAACTCATACAATCGGCAGGGCAAGAGTCGCTAGATCTGGGGGGGACGCAACGATTGTGACATGGGGAGCTATGGTTCACGTCGCAATGAGCGCAGCCCGAAAATTGTCTGAGCACGGAATAAGCACAGAGGTCATCGACCTTAGGACCCTCAGCCCTCTCGACAAAATGACCCCGATCAAATCTGTGACTAAGACGGGAAGGCTTCTGGTCCTTCAGGAGGCCCAGTGGACTGGGGGTTTCGGGCATACTGTGTCCTCAGCGATCCTAGAAGGAGCTTTCTGGTCTCTTGAATCCCCTCCTGTGGTCATCGGAGCTCTTGATGTCCCCGTGCCATTTTCTCCGCCTCTGGAGGATTTCACTATTCCAACTGACGATCTCGTTGTTGATCACATCAAAAGAATGGTCTGATAGGAATTATTACCCGCTTGATATATCTCTGTGAACCCCATGGGACCGACATGATAGGCGGCCTTTCCGATGAAGTCCTCTTGATTTTGGGCCTTTTGTTACTTGTCATTGGTGGTGAGCTTGTTGTTCAAGGCTCAGTAAAAATTGCAAATTTACTTGGTATGCCGTCATTTCTAGTTGGTTTCACATTGGTCGCAATCGGTACCAGTCTGCCTGAACTCGGGGTAGTTTTGAATGCGATCAACAGAGGGGATGCGGAATCTGTGGACCTTGCGGTGGGCGGAGTGATAGGATCCAACATAGCTAATGTGATGATGGTGCTTGCAATAGCCATGATTATTGGAGCGGCGTCCCAACCCGATAGGCGTCTGAGAGAGGATGCGTTTACGTTGTTGGGCGCCACTTTCCTTGTTTCTCTATCTGTCACTCTAGGGGAGTTTCCAGTTTGGATGGGAGTGGCTTCGGTGGCAAGTATGGTTGTGTATTATGCCTACATCTTCCGCAGTCGCAGTGGAGAGGATCAAGAAGATGAGGGGGCATCTTGGATCCCAGACGGTTACATTGCCTCAATAATTTCCTTTGTTCTAGGTCTATCTCTTGTTAAATTCGGATCTGATTACCTTCTTGAAGGCGGACAGGGTCTTGCAACAAGTTTGGGTGTATCAGAGACGGTAATCGGTCTCACGTTGGTCGCCTTCGGGACATCTCTTCCGGAACTCGCAGTCACAATAACAGCATCTCTGAGGGGGGTGCAAGGAGTGGCGGTCGGAAACATCCTCGGATCGAATGTGGCAAACGTGATGGCGGTTCTTGGAATAGGGTCCATAATCGGGGGAGGGCTTGAAATTTCAGATTCTTTCTCATCATTGGATGTCTGGGTTCTTGTCGGGAGTTCGGGGCTTGTGGGGATATCGATAATATTTGGAAGGGGGATGTCTAGGTCAATGGGCATAGTCCTTCTTGTAGGCTACATCGCATATGTCGCCCGCCTTTTTTTGAGCGCGTGATTCCATGACTCTCCGGAAAAAAACTTCCTGCCTAATACTAGCAGCAGGTCTTAGCAGAAGACTTGGTTTTGATAAGGCTTCAATTATGCTCAATGGAGCCCCCCTAGTATCTCATATGGCTGAAATGATGGAAAAGCAAGGGCTGGAAACCTGCGTAGTTGTGAATTCGGATTTTGACCGCGGAGTTTTCCAGAATCGCACAACAATGACAGCTGTTAATCCCGATCCAGATTCTGGTCGAACGGGTTCAATTAAGATCGGTTTGGCCGCTCTGGGGGACGTTTCAAGACTGATAATCGCCCCGGTAGATCGGCCTGGTTTTTCCTCTGATACATTAAGGAAGTTGATGAGTTTGAATTACAGTTCCTGTCCTGAGAAGGATGGCAGGGGCGGGCATCCAATCCTCTTGGACAAGGTTGGGATCACTGCAATTCGGGAGTCGCCTCCTGACGTCCCGCTCAGAAATTTAGTTACTGTCACGAGGTTTGTTGTAGATGATCCTCATCTGCATCTGAATTTAGACACTATTGAGGATGTCGAGGATCTGTTATCAGCTTGGGAGCGGATATCAAAATCATGGGATGTCAACTCCAAGTCCAAGTAGAATAAAACCGAACAACAATCCCGGAAGGAGAGTATGGAATGTTGCCCACAAAGACGCGGTTCTGTGACGAACTAGGAGTGGGAACAGGGCATCCCCATCTTGTGAGATTGCATTTGAAACAAGTGCGGGGAATGATATTATTCCCTCAACATAGGCTGTAATTGCTATTATTTGTGGGCCGCATCCTGGAATAAGGCCAATGGTGGCGGCGACTGCCACGGCCAGTGGTCCGGATCCCTGTGAGGCCAAGTCCGATTCTGATACTCCAGATATGGTCATGATCAACTCGAATACAAGATATGCAGCAAGCACCCAGAAGGTTACGAAGGCAGTCTCAGAGGCAGCATGAGTCAAAGTTTCATCAAATGAATGTAGTTTATCTCCTATGCTCGCTTCAGTGTCATCTGCTATGAAACTCTTGTTTGCTCCATAGAGTAATATCGAAAGTGTGGTGCCGGTTACGCCGACAATTGTCAACAAGCCGTCCCTAGTTGTAGGATTGAGACTCAGACCTGGGTTGTAATCTGGATCATTGGCAAACCAAAATATAAGCAAAATTCCCAGAATTAGTCCGACCAGGGTAACGGCCCACCAAATTTTGTAGCCGCTGTGGATGATGTTGTATGATATCGATCCAGGTTGCTCTCTGGGTAGTGAAGAAATAACATCTACTTTTGATTCGTCCTCCATGATAGTTGACATCGTTGAGTCGTAGTGTTGGCTTTTACCGGAAAGCGCGATCCCGAGCGGCATTTCTGGCGTTACCCTCAGCATATCTGCGCCGTATCCCCAAATCACTGCTGCAGTGAAAGTAATGAGGTGCACTAATATTACCGGCATCAAGAATTTTTCATCTTGTATTATTGCCCCAACCAGAACGAATGCGGAATCGCCGAGTGTTGCTATTAGAGTGGAAATAACCGTTCCGTAGGTCACATACCCTCTAGCATACATGGGCATCATTATTATCGCTCCGCCACAACCGGGAATCAACCCCATCAAAGCTCCAATAAGTGGTTGCCATTTCTTACTGGATCTTATCCAGTCGACGAACCTTCCCGCGGTAAGATATTGCAACCAACTAAACAACAACACCATTGCGGCTACGAAAACAGTGACTGCCAGAAAGGCGTCTCTCATGGACACTAAGATAGTCTCTAGGAGGACGTTCACACCCCCTCCGATCAGGTACAAGACTTATGACTTCCCGACGATGGTCTCGCATCGCCGGCAATTGAGACTATCGGAAGCCGGGGTGACAGGGCATGGGGACTAGAACAGTTCAATGGGCATTGAACGAGCTGAAACAGCTCAACGTGGTGGTGATAGCGTCCATAATCGAATCCGACGGAAGCGTTCCAGCCAAGGTGGGTGCTAAAATGGCAATTTCTTCCACAGGAAGAATACATGGGACCGTCGGCGGAGCGGGATTGGAATTAAAAATCGAAGAAAAACTGCATAGAATGTTAAACGGGGAATCTGGTGGAATCGAAAAATATGTACTTTCAACTTTATCTGAAGACGTAAATACCACCAACCTAAACAGCCTCTGCGGAGGCAGAGTGACCGTGGCGTTCGAAAGGATGGAGCCTGTACCTCACATTCTTCTGATGGGGGGAGGCCATGTTGCAAAGGCAATCAGTGAATCCTGCGATCTATTGGGGTGGGCCTACAGTGTGTTCGATGAAAGGAATAATTACGTGTCTTCAGAGAGGTTTCCAAACTCTGTAGAGAGGATATCATCATCCGCGGCTGATTTTTTGAAGGGCGAGGACGCCACGAGCCTCACCAGATTTTCCGATATACTATTGTTGGGCCATGATTGGTCGATTGATCAGGCCCTCCTTATCGGGATTTTAAGTTATGATGGGGTGCTGGCGACGAGGATTGGCTGCATAGGTTCCAAGACGAAATGGAGAGAATTTTCAAAGAGTTCCAAAATAGAGGGCGTTGAAAGGCAAAAGTTGGATTCAGTAAGGTGCCCAATAGGCATGAGGATTGGCGCGGTGACTGTCGAGGAAATCGCATTTTCAGTCTGCAGTGAAATAATTCAACTCATCAGAGAGTGACCTTTTCGTCCGCGACTGCATGACCTGCAATTTGATAACCAATGCTTTTCTACTCCACAGTGTGAGACGCGTCAGGCTAAGGTGGAATCGATCCGACCTTGAGGACATATCAGAATTCAAACAATTGATGGATGCTGTAGACAAGTACGAGATACTTGCTCACCTGAAATTAGGTGAAGAGGGCATCGAACACTTGGCGGAAATAACGCCCAAGAATGGAGATATGGGGGCAATAAAACAAATTCCCACATTTGAAATCAGAGAAATTCACGAAGAAGATGGTGGAACATTCCTCACTTCGGTCAACCTAACACATACACTTCCGATGATGATGCTGGACCTTGAAAAGATACAATTACACCCTCCCTATGGTCTTGATTCTGATGGGCTTGAGTTGAATTTCACTGGAAAAACAGACTCCATGAAAAGATTGCTGGATCTTCTAAAATTAATGATGCCTTGGGACAGTATCAGTGTTCAATCTGTGAGAAAAAACCATGGAGACGTTTGGAGAGATATCTTGACAGATCGTCAAGTAGAAGTCTTGAGAACCGCGTTTTTGATGGGATATTATTCTGAGGGGAAGAACGTCAAGATCAAGGATATAGCTGAAAATATGGGTATGGCGAGGTCAACTATGGGAGGGCATTTGAAATTGATTGAGCATGTAATTATGTCCAAGGTTGTTGACGATATTGGGTAAATGGCCCTAACTCTCATACGCCGGCATGTACGTCGACGCGCATGGCTGGTCTTCCCCTACCCATCGCGGGCGGGGCCTCAACAAAGGTCTGGTCGGCCACTATCAATGGGAAAAATCAACAATGCATTATAAAAGAGCACGATCTACTGTTGGATGTCCTCCGAGATGGTTTAGGCTCCCTAGGAACGAAGAGAGGGTGCGACATGGGGACATGTGGTTGCTGCTCTATACTGATAGACGGCAAGCCAAGGTTGTCCTGCATGACACTAGCAGTAGAGGTTGAAGGTCGATCGATAACAACTGTGGAAGGGCTTTCCGACGGGCACCATCTTCACCCGATCCAAACCATGTTCGCTGAATGTGGCGGAAGTCAATGTGGATTTTGTACCCCAGGATTTTTGGTTGTGAGTGCTGCACTTCTCGATACCAACCCTGAGCCAACAAGACAGGAGGCCGAGGATGCAATTGAGGGGAATCTCTGCAGGTGCACGGGTTATCAGCAGATTGTTGACTCAATCATGGAAGCTTCAAAGATGCTCACTGGGATCGGCGGTCAGCAGCCGACAACGCGTCCAGCTAGCGACCCAAATCCCATGTTTGGAGGTTAATTCTATGACTGACCTCGATGACAGAGACGACGTTTTTGAGGATTTGGAAGTTGAACCAGAGGTTCCTGAATATAAATCAAAGGTCGGTAAGAAGAGATTCAAAACGAAAGCTGCGAAGACGATTGAAACTGAAAAATCAGAAATCGTTGGGTATCGTCAGCAACCCGGTAAATTAGACTTCACAAGACCTGGTTCGGGCGGATCATCTCCGTTATCTGAAAGAAGAGATCCCAAGATGATACCTCGAAGTCAGGGGGGTGAATTAGAGCAACCTTGGGGCCCACATCGTCATGACAGCCTTGTCACAGGCAGGGTAATAGGCAAAAGAACGGCCTTGATAGATAGTAAATGGAAAGTCACCGGCCAAGCAGTGTATGGTGATGATGTTCGCCTGCCTGGTGAAATAATAGGACGCTTGGTAAGGAGTGACAGGCATTACGCCAGGGTGTTGTCTGTAGATGTTACAGAGGCCGAGGCAATGCCCGGGGTCTTAGCAACAGCAACAGGCCTTGACGCGCCTTCGGCCTTTGGGGTTCTACCTGTGACCAAGGACGAACATGCCATGGCAATCGAGAAGGTACGGCATATTGGCGACATAATTGCCTGCGTTGCCGCTGAGGACGAGGCCACTGCGAGAATCGCATCTCAGGCCGTTCGTGTCGAATACCAGGATCTAGATCCTATTTTCGATATGCGAGATGGGCTCAAAGACTCAGAGAATCCCATTCACGACAGGGGTGTTTATCACATAGGGGAATCTAATGTCCAAAAGCGAGTTTTTCAGAGGTTCGGGAGGATATCCGATATTGAGGACTCAGTTGCTTCGTATGAAAGAGACTGGACCTTCAAAGGAGTCAATCACGGATTTACCGAGCCACACGCAGTGGTTGCACACTGGGATCCACGAGGGCGGTTGACCTTGTACACACCTCAACAGGTACCCCACTATGTTCACAGGGCACTTGCGGACGTACTGAATATACCAATGCACCAAATAAACGTGCATAGGACTTATGTTGGAGGCGGTTTTGGTGGAAAGTCCGATCCCTTTCCCCACGAAATGTGTGCAGCGATATTGGCACGGAAGACTGGTCGCCCAGTAAGGATTACTTTTGACCGGGAGGAGGTCTTCTGGACCAATAGAGGGCGTCATCCATCAAGAATTTCAATGGCTATTCACGCTGATGAAGAGGGGCGGTTCAGCGGGATTGAAACTGATGCTCTGATAGATGGAGGAGGATTTGCATCATTCGGACACGTGACCACTTACTACAACGGAGTTCTGCACACTGCCCCATACGAAATCGGAGCTTTCCACTACACTGGTGCCAGAGTATGGACCAACAAACCCGCCAGCGGTGCGATGAGGGGTCATGGTGCGGTCAACTCTAGGTGTGCTGTCGAAGTAGGGATCGACGACATATCCGAACAGTTAGGGGTCGACCCAATCGATCTTCGTCTCGCGAATTTGTTGCCCCCTCACTCGGCAACCATAACGGGATTCAGAGTGACATCCATTGGCATGAGAGAGTGTCTGGAAAGGGTGAGGAAGGAGTCGAACTGGGAAAAGAAATTCAGAAAGATGCCGCTCGGTAAGGGAATTGGTGTTGGATGTGGATTCTTCATTTCAGGAAGCGGTCTGCCCATACATTGGGATCCCAACAAATTTCCGCATGCTACGGTTCATCTCAAGATAGACATGGATGGCGGAGTCACAGTTCACACGGGGGCTGCGGACATAGGGCAAGGATCGGATACTGTGGTGGGACAGGCGGTAGCCGAGGTCCTGGGTCTGCCAATGGACATGATCAGAATAAAGTCCAAGGAATCAGACACGTCTCCCGTGGATCTTGGTTCCTATTCCAGTAGAGTCACATTCATGAACGCCAATGCCGCAGTTTCTGCTGCCATGGAAATACGCTCAGACTTAATCACGGCCGCCTCATCGATCCTAGATCTCGATGAATCGAAATTGGTTCTTGGAGATAGGCGGATTTTCAGCAAAAGGAATCCCGAGGTTGGAATTTCATACTTGGAAGCTTTACACAAAGCACAGGAAGATCGAGGTGCACTTGTCGCTTCGGGGTCATATAGGACCCCTCCGATGGGAAAAATGCACAAAGGTGCCGCTGCAGGCCTTGCACCTGCATATTCTTTCTCTGCTTACGTTGCAGAAGTGGATGTCGATGTTGAAACTGGAAGTATAAAGGTCGAGAAAGTTTGGGCTGCGCATGATTGTGGCAAGGCTCTGAATCCGCTCTCAGTCGAAGGCCAAATTATTGGATCTTGTCACATGGGTCTCGGCCAAGTTATTTCGGAGGAAATGAAGTATGGCAGAACCGGTAATCTGCTAAACCCAGATCTCTTGGGGTACAAGATACCTACTGTTCATGAAATGCCTGAAGTTGTACCCATTATCGTCGAGTCGAACGATCCCGAGGGGCCATTTGGAGCGAAAGAAGCAGGCGAGGGTCCATTGTTGCCAATACTTCCAGCTGTTTGCAATGCAGTGTACGACGCAATAGGAGTTAGAACAAGTGAGTTGCCATTGACACCAGACAAACTGTTTCGCTCGATTGAAAAGGCCTGCAGCAAAAAAGGCATTTCCGACCCAAGAGACTTGCCGAATCCAAAACTGGAATTGAAACCCCTCTCCAAGATATTGAAGAAGAGAGCAAAGGATCACTCCTCAAGGGACAGAAAAAGAAGGTTAGATTCTTCCCCCGAGGCATACTTCAACGGGCAACTTTTCGGGCAGGAGCCATCTAATCCTCCGGAAGAAAACGACCCAGAATGGATGGTCCAAGTCATCCCAGATAAGGAATACCTCGAGAATCCTAAGCTTGCCGGAAGCGCTTGGCTGCACAAAGAGCGCAGACACAGGAGGGCATCAGAATGAGGACGCCCAGTTTTCAGGTACATAGTCCAACAACGCTCTCGGAAGCACTTCAGATCGCGAATTCACTCAAAAAACAGAAAACTGAATTTGACTGGATATCGGGAGGCACTGACCTAATCCCCAACTACAAGTGGGGAATTAACCCCAGATCGAACGTGATATCGATCTCCGGAGTCGATGAGCTGGGAGGGATATCCAAAACAAGAATCGGTGCAATGGCACGTTTGCAAGACATAGTAGAATCCTCCGAAGCTCACCCCCTCATTGCAGAGGCTGCGGCCAGTGTTGCCAGCGTCATGATCAGAAGATCTGGTACGCTTGGTGGCAATCTCTGCCTTGATACGAGGTGTTTCTGGCTGAATCAGTCAGAGACATGGCGGAAATCAATTGAATATTGCCACAAATGTGATGAGGGAACAGGTGCTGATTGCAGGGTGATACCTAATCAGAATGAACTGTGTGTGGCGACATATCAAGGCGATCTCGCTCCTGCGTTAATGTGCCTGGATGCGACAATACACTTGGCATCGTTGAACTCAACCAGAAGTATGCCTTTGGAAGATTTCTTTCAGAATGATGGTATCACAAGAAATGTCTTGAAACCCGGCGAGATTGTAACCCATATTGAACTGCCAGACGACTCTCTCCGCAGATTTGGTTCGTACCAGAAACTCAGACATAGGGATGCTTGGGATTTTCCAGAAGGCGGTGTTGCGTTTTCAGTGGGAGTCGATCGCGACGGTTCTGTATCATCACTAAACATGGCAAGCACCGGATTTGAGAGCATACCAAGAAAACACGGCGATTTGATCAGCTCATTAGGTAAAGGTCCCAATTGGGCCCTTGAGGCCGAACGACTTGGGGCAGAACTCAAGAGATCGGTCCGTCCCGTATTGAATACGTGGTTCCCCCCCAGGTATCGAAAGAAAATGGCCTCAGTGCTGGCAAGAAGGGCCATGGAAGAAGCATCAAAAAGGGTTACGTCGGCCTGATTTTGATAATTTTGATGATGTCCTATCCCCTCTCCCCCGCATCCGCGCAAGAAGCAGTGGGCGGGTGGTCTGTCACAATTGCCGACGATAATGGTGAAATTCAGAGCATAATTCTCTCTGAAAGCGGTGCCGGCAGCATTCCCATCATAATCGAGAACAGCGGATTGACCAATATCAGAGTGTCATTAGAATGCAATGCGCCTTTCGAGGCGCAGGTTTCTTGTCCCGAGTCAGTACAAGTATCTCCGGGATCTAATGTCACTGTAATCGGAATGATGAACGGAGTGGATGTGATGCAACATTCAGCGGGGTCTAGTGCTGATTTCGAGGTTATTGCCACGGTAACTGCCCGACAGGGTATTCCTGTTGCCATTCCCGGGGATACTGACTCCGATGATGTCCTCATCGAAATTCCGGCCGTTTACATGTTGAAGGTGGCCATCGATGATCCGCCGGGCCCCATTAACGCAGGGGCCGACACGATCCTCAAGGTATCTGTTGAAAACAGAGGAAACATCGCTGATAGGGCTTCAGAAGTGGAGGTTGCCACTGATTGCACCCTGATGACAGTTGGTCCAGAGACAGCGGGCTTGACAAACAAAGAAATTCAACCAGGAGGAGAAATTACCGCCAACGTTGTTTTTGAGGCAGCACTGAGTCACCCCTCCAAATCCTGTGATGTCGACATTCAAGTGGTTTCACAAGGCTCTGGAGGGAGTCAAACCTCTACCGATTCTACGAGAATAGATGTTCAGGCGGCTACAGGCGATGACAAACCTAAGGGGCCTGTTGATGATGACAGCGGGACTGTTGAAGTAGTCACCACAGGGCTTCCCTCAGTCGGGGTTTTTGCAGGTGTTGTAACCCTATTTTTAGCGGCTATCAGTACTGCAAAGCAAAGAAAATGATGAATCGCCATCATCTGATCCTAAGATCGCCTTTCAGCAACCTATAACACCTCGCGAACACCGCAGTAGACCTGTCGGCCTCCTTGGGGGGCTGTGCTAGGTGCCCAACATGTCAGAAAATAGTGATGATTCGGAACGATTCAACCGAATTGTCGTATCGTCGATGGCCGTCACAGGTGTGCTCCTGCTGATTCTCCCAATGTTTTTCGTTCTGTCAAACGAAACTTACTACTCTGCCTACGTCGACGGGGGTCAAACAGATGAACAGAAGTTTGCCCAATTATCAACAATGAGATCTGACCTTATGGAAGATCTTCCCCGAGATGGAGGAGGGACCAACCTCGGCTACGACGTTGCTAATACAGTATCCACCCCAATGTTAGTCAACGATTGGAGGGACCCACATCGAAGCATGCTTGTGATAGTTGGTCCTGAAAAACCCATAGACCAAACTGAAGCTAGGGCCATTTTTGACTTTGTCACCAAATCAGGTGGAAAGGTCATTGTGGCTTCAGAAAATTCCAATGCAAATGAATTGGCATCCATGTTTGGAGTCACGTTCTTCGACGATCCTCTACACGATCAAAACCAACATTTCCTAGTCTACAATGATGATGGTGTACCCTACACTCCATCATGGAGAAATGTCTGGTCGGCTGCCACAATCAGTCAGGATGTTCGCAACATGCAACCTGCATACCTCAGCCAGGTCTGCACTGAGGGACAGATCAGGAACAATCTAATGACTAACTGCAGACTTCCTTTGATGTTCAGATCTCCCACTGGCATGAAATTTGAAGCAACAGACAGAGACGAGTTGGATCCGAGCCACAGAAGCGTCAAGATACTAGCAGAAGCATCGGAAGGCGCCTTTATTGACGTGGCAGACAGCCAAGATGCTGGCGACTACAGGAATCCCGCTCCCGGAGACTTGGCTCTGGTAATCAGGATAGATTACCCAGTTACTGCCTTTGACAAACCTCAAGAAAAACAAGGAGGATTTGCCGTTACCTCTGAAGTTGCTGAAGTTGGTGTTACTGGCAGCATTACGTTTGTATCCGACGACGAGGCATTTTCTAACATGCTCTGGGATTTAGAACAGGCTCAAACACAGGGCATCAGATCGAGCTGCGACACCGTGAACTCCTGCTGGTTGGATGAGATACCAGAAGGCCAATGGAACGGTAACTCAAATTATTTTTCAGCACTTATTTACGATATGATGGAACACAGGAACCCGGAATTATCTTCTAGTTTTAGGGATGATAAGTCGCAATATCAAATTGTATTCGACGAGAGCAGGCACTCCACAGGGAGGTTGTCGGCCCCATTTGTAGAAACCATGGGAACCGTGGTCTTGCTTACATCAAACCCCTTCCTCAAATGGTTAGTTGTACTGAACGTGGGACTCCTATTGCTAGTCTCAATGATGGTAGTTCCTCAAAAAGAGAATTGGAGGCACGTGTTTGACCTCACAAGATTCAAAGAACGACCCGGTAAACTTGATCCCAGCACCTATAGAGAAAGGGTGCAACAGGCTCTATTCACAAAAATACGAGTGCATTATGACCTTACCCGCGACCAGCTGGCTCTAAAGCCACCATCAGAGGTTCAGGATATGATAAATGACCCCAAACTCGTTGAGTTGGCCTACAGCCAATCAAGAGTATACCAGTCCCAAGAATTGCGACAATTAATGATCGCCATACGTAAATGGGGTAAACCAAATTGAACGAACAGGAGTATATGAAATGTCAGAAACGCCACCGCCGCCAACAGGAGCGAAGAACAAAGGGAAGAAAACAGACAAGATCGAAGATGGATATGCCAAAAAGGCCGCTGAGGCTCGCGGAGGATCAAAGGTCAGTGATAGACTCACGGCCGTTAGCACCATAGCGAAGGCAATATCTGGAGAGGTCCAGAAGGTTATCATCGGGAAGTCTCACGTTATCGACAATGTATTGATTAACATTCTCTCTAACGGAAACCTGTTATTCGAAGATTATCCAGGTCTCGCAAAAACACTCATGACAAACACTTTCGCGGACGCACTGGGATGTGATTTTAAAAGAGTTCAATTTACTCCCGATCTTTTACCAGCAGACATAACTGGAACAAACATCTATGACGCTAAAAAGGGCGAATTCACATTCAAACCAGGCCCTATTTTCTGCAACTTACTGCTATCGGACGAAATTAATAGAGCGCCACCAAAGACTCAGGCCGCACTACTGGAAGCAATGCAAGAAAAGCAGGTTACTATCGGCACTGTTACCCACAAACTACCTGCACCATTCTTGACCATGGCGACCCAGAACCCCGTTGAGCAGGAAGGGACCTATCCTTTGCCAGAGGCGCAACTTGACAGGTTCATGTTCAAAATGAGCGTGGGTTACCCTGACCGCGGTGATGAAGATGAGATTCTTGCGAGAAGAATCGAACGCAAGAAAGACGATGTCGATGTTGAAGTCATAACCGACCCCTCCAGAGTTGTCGCAATGCAAGAGGCCATCGAGGATGTATACGTCGATCCCGCTGTCAGGATGTACATGGTTGAGGTAGTTGCAAGAACCCGCGAGGACCCGAGAGTTCTCGTTGGTTCATCTCCCAGAGGATCCCAAGCCTTGCTGAAGACCTCGAGAGCCGCAGCTGCCATGCGAGGGAGGGATTTTGTCACACCTGACGATGTCAAGGCAGTTGCTACCCTCGCAGTTTCACATAGGCTTATCCTCAAACCTGAGCATCAGATCAAGGGATTGGAGAACGAAGAGGTCGTGAGGGATATCCTTAATCAGGTTCCGGTGCCGACTGTTTGAATCATTTTAGGTTATGAAAAGGAGGGATTACGCTGGCGTGGAGCAGAAAGTCTGCTATGTTTGCATCGCTAGCAATAGGTTTGTATCTGCTTGGTCTTGTCCTTAGAAATCAACAGCTTGTCACTGTGGCCGTGGTTCTGCTCTCCTTCTTGACGTATGCAGCATTCAGAACTAGCCATGCAGATGTTGCCTCATCTGGGAGGCGATTAGAGGAAAATAAGTCCGATGAGGGTATTCAACTAGGAGGCATATCAGCACTGAGAAAGGTATCATCTTCCAGAGTCTTTGAGGATGGGGAAATAGATGTAGTCTTGAGGATACAAAATAGGACTCCCCTCCCCAAGATAATTGAAGTCAGGGACAGAGTGCCCGAAGTGATGAGGATAAAGAAAGGCGCGAACTACGTCTTGATGGAGCTCGGAGGCAGGAGAGAGACTGAGATATCCTACACCATTGAAGCTCCTCTGCGCGGTTTCTACACGATCGGCCCGGTCTGCGTAAGGGTACAGGACACATTCGGCTTATTCCATAACGAAAGAGAGATACAACTCTATGATGATTTCCTGGTGTTCCCTAAAATGGAGGACATAAAGGACGCGATGATTAAGAGTAAAGTGCCAAAGATTTTCACAGGGGCAGTTAATATTAGGAATCCCGGTGAAGGTTCGAACTTTTACAACCTGAGAGAGTACATACCGGGAGATCCCATGAAAAAGGTGAATTGGAATGCCACAGCCAGGAGTGGCGGGAAAATGATGGTGAACGAATACGAAAGGGATGCTGTTAGCGACATCATACTTATTGTGGATAGTAGGGCAATCAGTGAAACCGGGCCCGTAAGCAGGAATTCTCTTGTTTACAGCACAAGAGCCGCGGCCAGCCTGGCTCAACACTTTCTATCGAGGAGAGATTCTGTGGGACTTGTCACATACGGTGATGAAATAATATCAGTAGACAGGGACACAGGAAAGAAGCAACTCTACGTAATTTTAACTAAATTGGCAGGTGCTGTTGCGAAAGGCAATACGCCATTGAGAATAGTGACTAACAGGTTGATGCCCCACATAAATAGGGGTAGTCCGATTATCATTATGAGTCCGTTGGAAGACGATCCGACAATCATCGACGCCGTCAGAGATCTTAGGGCGAGGAACTTCATGGTCACAATTCTGTCCCCCAGCAGCATAGAGTTTGAGTTTGATGCTAGGAGATTGGATTCCGTGGGTTATGAGCTGCTCAAAACAGAACGCGACATTTTGATGTCAGAAATAAGGGGCCTAGGTGCTAATGTCATGGATTGGGAACCAGACATGATGCTGGTTACTGCACTGGCAGGAGCAAGAGGTTACTGAGGTGATGATTTGGTAGAGAAGGAGGGTAAAGACACATCTCACCTCTATGATGGCAAGAGTGTGCGTTCATCCGCTCCCAGCAGGAAGAAGGCTGCTGGGAGAGTTACGCAATCCATTTCCATACCAAAAGACGCTATTCCGGAAACCAATGTTCCAACTTGGGTAGAGTCATTTTTCGGAGGCCCCCTCGTGCCCTCTGTCAGATTTCTGAGCCCGAACAAAACAGTCGTAAGGTTGCAAACTGCATCGATCACAGTATTGTTGTTGTTAGGTCTCGTGACATTTGTTATAACTCCAGCCTCGGGAACTGCCTGGTTTTGGCTTGCAAACCTCCTCGGAGTTCCATTTTTCAGTGGCCTGATACATTACCTTCTGTTAATCGGCGGGCTGGTTACAGGAGCATATGGGATACTTCAAAGAGACCAGCGCATGATCCTTATTTCCCAAGTGGCCATTATCCTGGTAACCATCAGGTTTGCAGGTAGCAAGGTCGAATTTGCAATGGATTCTTTGGACATAAGCAGTGAATTTATTCAGAAGTTGATGCTAATATTCTATGCGACATTCTTGGTGATGTACATCGAATTATCATCTGGAGTCATTCGTTTTTCAATGCTAGATACATCCATTCGAACACGTGAAGTGTACGTCATGGGACAGGAAAATATCGTTCAAAGATACAACAGATCGCTTGCCACGACCCCCATTATCGCTGCATTCGTCGCATTGGTAACCCTATTGATAAACGTCATAATTCCGGCTTTGATCGGTATTTTTGACGAAGTTTCGTCCAACAGGCTCAGTGAAAGTGTCGAGTTGACTAGCGTTTATGGGGTTGCTCTGGGTACTGCCATGGTATTCGGAATCATTGCTATTTCGTTCACAATCAACCTACCTGCCAGGATACAAAAATTTCAGGAAAGGCGCGCGAACTGATCCTCGTTCACGCTTCTGTGCTAGTTGGCTGGAAACCATTGACCTCGTACGCGATGAGTGTTACAGGCCTCTAAAGACCACGAGAATTCAATTCTGCCATGGAAAGTAAGTCGGCGATAACAAGTATTGCGGAGGCTTCGACCACAGGGACAGCGCGAGGGCCGATTACGGGGTCGTGTCGTCCTTTTATTTGGAGTTCCCGTTTCTGCCCACTTGGTAGGTGGAGTGTTGATTGGGATTTGGCAATGCTACTTGGTGGTTTGAAATGAACTATGATTCTTAACGGCGCTCCAGTAGACCTCCCTCCGAGCGCACCATCCGGTTCTTGTTCTGTTCTTGATTCTGGCATAATTCTGCCTTCATCAATAGACCAAACGTCGTTGTGAACCGATCCCTTCATTCTTGACGATTTGAAGCCCTTGCTGAACTCAATTGCTCTAGCGCCCGGTATTGCCATCATTGCACGCGCCAGTGCGGGTTCCAAGCCATTAAACCAAGGTTCTCCAGTCCCGATAGGTAGATCTCGTATGACGCACTCAACAGAGGAGCCGATAGAATCTAGTTCCCTTCGCTTGACATTTATGAGGTCTCTGAATTGCAACGCGGCATCAGGATCATGACAATTTAAAGCAACCATATCCGTCGATTCCTCACGGTCATGTGAATTGATGTTAAGTATCGATTTTGCACTTAAATCCCCAACTGAATGCAGACCTGCCTCGACCGATATACCTTGCTTCGAAATTAATTGCCGGACCTGACTGGCCGCCGCGACCAAGCCGAGGGTTAATCGTGCAGACTGGGAGCCTCCTCCACGAAGGTCGGTAGATCCCTTTGACCGCTCGATCTCCACCATATCAGCATGCCCAGGCCTCGGATGATCCGGCAGGAAGTCATATTCTTTTGACCTCGCATCATTATTTCTTGCCACAAACAGGATTGGCCAACCGGTAGCAAGCCCATTGTATACTCCGGAAAGTAACTCGCATTCATCCAATTCAATCCGACCTGTCATGCCCTTTTTTCCAGGCCTCCTTTTTTCTATCTCTTGAATCATAAGTTCATAATCGATTGGCGTGCCTGCCGGAACTCCCTCAAGTAGAGCGCCCACGCATGAGCCGTGGCTCTCGCCGAAGAGAGTAACGCGGATTCTGTCTCCCAGTGACATTCCCATCGTTATTCCTCCTCAGGTGGGTGCTGAAGGACCTTTGTGGTGATTCTTTTCGATGATTCTGAGATTATTTGATCCAGAATTTCTGATTGCGCCTCGTTGTGAAGTATAGCGATACACGGGCCAGATCCCGTCAATGTTGCCGTTAGGCCATTTGAATGCAAAGAAGTCAGAATGTGAGTTGCCTCAGAGTCCATCGTTGATTTAGCGACTGCGAGTCCATTTATTCTCATGGCCTTATCAATATCCCCTGAGACTAAAGCATTTTTCGCAGCTAGAAAATCCGACTTGTTAACCGCGAATTCTGACACATTGGGTAAATTCGATCTATGGCCTCTCAGAATGATGGTACATAATTTTGATTCCATCTGGAAGTGCGCGACTGGGTGAGATGGTTGATCTGATTTGGCGTCTATGATTGCGGTGTTGTATCCTAAGGCCGCCCAATTATCATCAAATGATCCTGTCATAGAACATCCGCTCATTATCTGCATTTTTGCCGCAATATCAACCACTTCATAGTCAGTAAATTGGAGGGCAAGTTTTTCTGAAACTGCTCGAAGTGCACTTACACATGCTGCAGAAGATGACTTAAGACCCATTGATCTTGGTATATCACTTTTCAGCGACACTCCTAATTTGTGATGGATTTTAGCCCCAGTTGTCTCTTCAATTGCACGAGGTAATTGCTTTAACAGGCCATTTGGATCCTCGTACTCCCCAGGCCAACTTGAGGATACCTCTGCGTTACAAGTCAAATCCAAGGGCAGGGAGCAGCCCCATCCGCACCCGGCAGCATGGAGGATACTGACGCCCCCATATCCGATGTTCCCAACCTCTGAGATCATCTTTCAATCATCGTCCCTTGTAACCCTCGGCCTATATGCCTCATTTGACCATCCAGCCTAGTGAGTACTTTGTCTCCAACTTTCACTTCGGTTGTGGATATCGTCCCTTTTTCGCCTATCATTCGGATTGTTTCTGCTTGTTGCAAGATTATTTGTCCGTTAATTTCACCGCATCGATAGTTTATCATTACGAATGGGCGACGTTCAATCTTAAGACGTCCTATAACCGAGCCTCTTACATCCCCATTGGAATTGACCACAGCAATTCTTTCTCCGGATTTAAGTTCTGAGAGATACTTCGTCCGTCCGTCGGCCATAAGGCAATAGGAATGGATTGAACCAGCATTCACCCGGAATGGTCGAACTGGCACATATTGTGAGGGTACAGTCTCTCCGTGGATAAACATAAGAGCATTTGCGAGGGATCCAATGAGCATCCCCTCACGGTTTTCCATGCGTTCGATTAGGTCTATGCAAACCCTTTCACCAACACCGACTTGCCTAACCTCTGTGACTTCCGAGTATGAGAGCGGGGGTCTTTCGTATTCTTCCTCAACTTCTGATTTCACTTTGTTCTCGATTTCTGCGTGGACGGCCTTGATCATGGCTATGTTTGGAGGCACCATTATTGCATCAACTCCGTGTTCAAGAGCATGAAATACCCCATTCAGATCCTTCTCTGATGAGACAGCCGCGGCTATTTTTGTTCCCGTCCCAAATGAATACGATATTATGTTCTCTAGAGGAATCATAGTCCAGTCCATACACTCTACCAGGATCCATTCCACGGTACCTATATGCGAAATCGCTTCATTCTGACCTTCGGGTCCTTCTATCAGTACATGGGCAACTTCTCCTGTGGGACCTCTCCATTCCCTAAGAATCCCATATTTCTTCTTCGTTTCATCTCCTCTGAGTAAGCCGGAATTCCTAACATCTACCCATAATTCCACGGGTATTCACCTCATCATTTCCATTGCCTGAGAGGCATTTTTACCTTCATGAACAACTGCCCTCAAAGCCCTAATGCGGTCAGACCTGTTGGGTTTGGAGAAAATTTGCCTTCCCATACAAACTCCTGCCCCACCCGCTTCAATTGATTTTTCAACGATCTCTAGGATCTCCTGGAAGGGCTTGTCGTTTGAGCCTCCAGCGATAAGGACCGGTATTGGGACCGCTGAGCATACTTGATTGAACGACTCCTGACTGCCTGTCCAAGGAACTTTAGCCACATGACATCCAATCTCCCATGCAAGTCTGGCTGCGTGAGCTGTCCCATTCGTCATGTCATTATCAATTGGAATCAGATTGGGCCCCCGTGGGTAGACCATGCCCAGAACGGGAAGGTTATGATCCAGCGCGGCGGATGTTAGATTGCCGCCAGAGTTGATCATCCTCGATTCTGATGGGTCTCCAAGATTTATTTGGAAGGACAGTGCTGCAGCACCTCTTTTTTTGGCCTCTTCGGCGTTCGCAATTGCAATCTTGTTGTCAGAATCCAATCCAGCATGTATGGTAGAAGCAGATGTGTGCATTACAAACTTTGGCCATGGCGCGCGTGAAGTTTGGTAGGATAAGAAACCCTTGTGAAGTACTATTGCGTCTGCTCCTGCATCAATGCATTCATCAACTACAGAATTGTAATCTTCTAGACCCTTTACTGGGTATGATGTCAGCCCGTGATCCATAGGGACCCATACCCCTCGCCCTTCTGGCAGGAGCAATGAGAGGGCATCCGCGGTTGTAGTTGCCATAGTATGGCCTAGAGGCCCCCATGTTTGAATTAATGCTCTTAATCGTGGAAATCCACAACTACGGGGGCGTGATCAGAAATCACCAGCCCGCCCTCCCTGATTATCTCTGCAGTTTCAAACATCGAAGATGCAGCACGATTGGCCAAAATGTAATCTATTCTCCAGCCCCTGTTTAATTCCCTGGCTCTTCCCCGATTGGACCACCAAGAGTATGGCCCCTTGGTATCTCCGTAATGCTCTCTGACGAGATCTCGCCACCCCAAATCAAGAAGTCTGTCGAACCAATTTCTCTCGTGATCCAAGAAACCGGATGTCTTTCGATTGCCGCGAGGGTCCCAAATATCATTTTCAGTATGTGCCACATTCAAATCCCCGCAAAGCAGAGCAGGTCCCGAATAATTGAGGTACTTTATACTCCAAGACAACATATCCTCCAACCACTGATCCTTGTATTTCTGTCGTTCAACTCTTGATGAACCATTTGGCAAATACATGTTTATACATAGAAAATTCGAGTGCTTAGTGACCAACACTCTGCCTTCTGGATCCCTTTCCGAATCAAGTTCTGTATCTATTCCCCTCTCAATCTCCTCAGTATTAATCTTCGAGCACGTCATCACCCCAGAATAACCCTTTTTCTTAGCAGGATGCCAAATAACGTCATGTCCCTCGGGCTCGCTCCAATCCGCGGGCATCTGCTCAGGAAGTGCACGAGTCTCTTGGAACAACAAGACATCAGCGTTTATGCGATCAAGAAATGATGTTAGTCCCTTCTTATGGGCAGCTCGGAGTCCATTCAAGTTCCAAGTTACAACCCTCACAGACTCACCTCAGTGTGACAGGTCTTTGACCTTAGCCACGAGGTCCATCCTAGTTATTCTGAATATGCCGATGGGAACCATGGCTACCGAGATTGCAAGGACGATTCCTATCAGTTGATAGGCGACCTCTGGAACCAGTGTTACTGGGAAATAGAATTGCCATGTGGAAAAAGACGCAGCCAGCCCAACCGCCCCAGCGAAAGCAAAACAAACACCGATGAACCCCCCAATTAGCCCGATGATTAGGCTCTCTGCCAATAGCATCCCTCCCAAACTGAATCTTGAGGCTCCAAGGACTCTGAGTGTTGCGAGTTCAAAGTCTCTCTCTGCAATGTTCATGACCATTGTATTGAACATAACCGCAAGTGTGAAGAGGACTCCTAAGCCCATAACTGCGTTCAAAAACTGGGTTTGTTGGTTCAATAGGTCTTCAACTCCATCCACCAGATCCTCTCGATCCAATATGCCAGCAGACATTTCCGCCAGTCTTTCATTTTCTGAAACCCCATCGGGCAATTGCAGGTACAAAGAAGTGGCATTCAATCCTGATATCTCGGAGAGATCTGGATGCGTGAAATACATTGTTCTAGAGAATTCCCCCCCTGTAGTGCCGCTGATCAATACTTCGATTTCTGTCGCGCCGATCTTAACATAATAGGGTTCACCGAGATCCCATCCTAACATCCTGAGTGATCCCTCATCCATCATTACTTCGATAGGTTGTTGTTTTGGAGAAGGCGGTTCCCCATCCGTGATCTCCACTGATCTCATTGACGAGCCTTGAGTGTAATTTGCGAGTGCTATTGCAGAAAAAGCACGTTCGGAGCCAGAGTCGTCCAAGAGAGCCCCAGAAGATATCTCAATTATTGATTCGTATTCTGCGCCTACCTGATCTGCCCATTGAATGATATCATTCTCGCCACCTGGAACGATGAATGCCTGCTTATCCCATGTCTGATCATCACTCAGACCTCCCAAGACGCTGTCCTTGAGTGCGACCGTCATCATTTGTATCGAACCAGCGAGCATGAGAGATATTCCTACTGCAATCAGTGTCATCCCCAGACGAGTCGGCTTTCTCAAGCTGGATCTTATTGATAGACCCAGCCTTGCTGGCATCCAACCGGTTATTGATTGTAGAAATCTAGAGCCCACCCGGATGTCGGTACGGCCGCTGAGTATTTCCAGAGGGTCTATTCTAGTCGCTCTCCATGCTGGAACGACGCCTGATACAATTACAATACCCATGGTTACTCCGAGAATTGAAGAGTAGGTTTCGAAGGAAACATCCCTATCGATTATGGGCAGGCCCACTATACTTTCGTAAAAATCTAACATAGCATCTACTCCATAAGGACTAGCCAATGCCCCAATCAGACATGAGGGGGCACCTATAACCACAGGCGCGATAAGATACCCCTGCATTATCGAAGTTCTGGGCACGCCCAACGTCCGGAGTATCGCAATTTCTCGAGATTGGCTCTGAACCAACCTCTGGAGGCTCAACGCGATGGTTATTGCAGCAATTGATTGGATCAAAATTGTGAAAGGAGTGGCAAACCTTTGAGACGATTCCAAATCTTGTCTCATCAACTCAACCTGTTCATTCTGACCTCTGTCTCTAATCCTTCCATCGACTCCGGCTTCAAGCATGGATGATTCAATTAATTCTTTCATCTCATCCATGACTTCTCCCTCGTACCTATCTGTGGTGGGTAGATCATATTCTGGGATGCCATCTATGTCAATCATAATCGTGTTAGAGGACCCGACTATGTTTCCTGTAAGGCGAGCCATGCCCAGATCTGAGACATATCCAACAGCGTAGTCTCCATCCTCAGGCGGGAATATCGAACCCTCTGGTGCTAGGAAAACGTGTAATGGGTGATATGCCTTGCCAACGACCAAGAATTCATGACTGCCATTCCCGACTCCGACCCTCACAAGGTCCCCCAATTCTAGGGATAAGGCCTCAGTGACATGGGCATCAATGACTATTTCATTCTCAGTGACCGCAGGAGCTCCTTCTGTATACCCGCTGGGAAACCAATTTCTATCGATGTCAGCTTCCGGGTGAATTCCGTGAATCAATGAGGTTACGATTCTCTCGTTATTCTGGTCTTTATGAAAGAGGACTCCCTGCTGGATAATTCTGCCTTCACATCCGTCCACGGCCGGTAGATTATTGTTCCAATTGCTTTCCAAGCTTGAACAAAAAATAGACAATTGATCAGGAGTCCAGACTTGGGTCTTGTTGTCTATCCATATGTCTGCGAGGTTGCTACCAGAGTCCGTATCCTCGTACAAAGATTCGTACATTGGACCAAGATTTGATGAGTACCCACTAAATGTTATACCCGAAAAAACTCCCACAAAAATCATTCCAAAAACAGCAATTAACCTTAATTTAGAGCCCCAAAGGCTCCTCATAAGTCGCCTATTCAACAGATTATTCCCCGAGGTGGCTCTGCGAAAAATCCGAGTAGAGTATTTCCGAACCATAGTCTCGCCCTGCTATTATTAACCAGAGGTTTTTACGATCTCGTTGGATATAATTCTACCACTGTCAATCCTGATGATGCGAGTGGCATATTTCACCAATGATTCATCATGAGTTACAAAGACTGCAGTGATATTCTCTTGATCACAAGCCTGAACGAGTATTTCCATCACCTTGCTGGAGGTCAGAGTGTCTAGATTACCGGTTAACTCGTCTCCTAGCAATAATGCAGGTCTCTTGGCCAAGCTGCGAGCGATTGCAACTCGTTGTTGTTGGCCCCCACTTATCTCTCCTGGGAACCTGTTCCTTTCTTCATAGAGGCCAACAAGGGCGAGTAGTTCTTGAGCTCGTTGTGGATCTTTTTTTCCTGAAAGTTCTTGAATCAATACTATGTTCTCGAGAATTGTCAGATCTTGTAGAAGATTGAAGAATTGGAAAACGTACCCTATATTCTCCCTCCTGAATGAGGTCATTTTTTCCGAATCGCTTCTTGGCACTTGTTTTCCTTTGAATCTGTAGTTTCCTTTAGTCGGGCTATCAAGCGCTGACAGGCAATTTAGAAGGGTAGTCTTACCTGAACCAGATGGGCCGAGCAAAATTACCCTCTCTCCCTGCTCTATCTGGAGATTCACACCATCAAGGGCCTTAACAACGCCTGCTGGTGTCTCATAGTGCCTTTCCAATGAAGAGATATCTATGATCATGTATGGAATTCATCCGCTGACAGTTTTTGAAATTAATTGATAGAGACCTTATTGAAGAATGCCATCGATTCACGGAAAAGCTCCTCTCTTCTCAATCGCTTATTTCTTCGCAGATGGAAGAACGTGAACAAAAATACTAGGCCGATCAGAAAGGGGATCAGTACTTCGGCCTGATAGCGCTCCATAAATTCAATAATTCCCCTCGCTGTATAGGCCCAGGTGATGGATGCGGCGGTCCCGCCTAGTGTACATGCAAATAACACTCTTTCAAACCTCATTCTCGCCACAAGCCCTAGCATTGCTCCAACAAGGACCCCGCTGGCCATGAACGGTATCCAAACGAAAACAATCAACCCCCAGAATCCATATTTGTCTATCCTCTTTCTATTCCTTTGGGCGACATACTCTACGCTGGACAAGATGTCTCCCCCAACGGTTTGCAATAGTGTCCCAGTTATTCCGTGCTGTTTTGCGACTAGCGCCTCTCCTGTGAAATTAGAACCGCCTTGCTCGACGCGTCCCGCGACCGCCTGATCTGCTAAAGTACGCCTCAGGTTTCTGGCACTCACGACTACTTTTCTATCATCGAGTAAAGAACCAAGACCGTTCTCGAGGCGTTCTGATAGGCTCTCCTCGATTTCTATGAAATTCCGTGGGAACATGAAGTAGCTGAACCGCATTCTGGGGCGATAAATCATTCTTACATAAACCGCAGCATGGTCCGCGGACACCAATGTCCCCTCATCAACAAGATCGTATTGATCCAACAGTGCCTTAATCACAGGACGCGCTGTGTCTTCAATTGTCCCAATCAGAGATATTGATTCGAAGAAAGGGCGGTAATCCCCGTCTACATTCTCAGGGTTAAAACCCTGCATGCCGAATTTACTGGTCAGGACGATTGATTCCTCCACTCTAGCCTGGCTCACCGACTGAACTCTTAGTTGGAGCGGCCTCATTTCCCCGAAAATCGAAAATTCTGACAATAGGTCCCTCATCAATATTGATCTGACGTCAGTTTTGGTCATTATGCTCCGACTGTCTGTGACGTAGGGTACGAACACATCTATCGAGATTGAACGTTCTTGCATTCTAAGTAGATCGAAATCAATTTTTATTGATGCTTCATTTTGCGAGTTTTCCAGAACCCTGACAATGAGTCTCCTAACCTGTCTTTCATTGAGCGCCTCCTCAGCCTCTCTATGGTACATCTTGTGCATCAACGGATATTGGATATACAGGAACACTATGGACATCCCGAGTGAAACGAATGCCATCCACCAAGCAGGTACTCCACCGCTTCCGCCTGTAAGCATCGCAGTTTCACGTCCTCCGGCCCATTCTGCTGCCATGAGTATCCAACCCCACTCCCCAAGATCTCTGAAGGTCATGCAAGCTCTGGGCCCGGATTCTTTGATGTCTATCTCGATTACATCGCCATCTGAGAAAAATCCTATTTTTTGCTTTTGATCCACGTCTATCTCAAATTCTTGAGAATATATCTCCGGGGAATATTCCAATACGTGGGAATCATTAGAATCGATATGAGATGTAATATTCCTTATGGAGACCAGAATTCTCTGTTCCCCGCGATACATTTCCTCCCCGTCAATGGTGGACGACAGGTCCCCAAATCCACGAATTAGATGTTCTACATTCTTACCGTTTATGTCAGTGAAGTATATAGCTAGCCCGGTATCAATATCAGGGACATTGTAGGAGCGGATCTTCAAATCTTGATGGTCGGGGTACACAGATAGCCATATTCTTCCCTGTTTGTCGATGCATTCTCCTCCGTTGTCCAATGGGGTTTTAGACAGAGTTTGATCGATGACCACCGAATCTTCCGCTAGGATCCCTGTGCTTGCAGTGGCAATTAACAAAAGGAAGAATCCACCGAATACAACGCCAAAGAGAAGAACGTAGTCTTCGACAGCCCAGCGGAAGAATCGGGTGTCCCCAAGACGCCTTTCTCTAATTGAGTCCAGTTCCCTATCCAGCCGGCCTTTCTCAGCTTCGGAAAAAAGATGGGATACATCGTTGATGTCGACCTTCCCATCCTTGTTAAAATCCAAAGCTTGGGCCGATCCATCGGATGGCATGACACGCCATGAGGTGGGTACTTCATCAAGCCGTTGGCTTATTTTCGATGGTTGTGGAAAAGAATTGGTGCAGGGGACAGGATTCGAACCTGCGAAGCACTACGCACTGGGACCTAAACCCAGCCCCTTTGACCGCTCGGGAACCCCTGCTGTTGATTGGCCGAGCCACGCACTATATTTTACGATGCCGCGAGGTTTGGCCGCAAACGACCCCCTAACCATCGATTGTTTAGAAAACAACGGGCGTAGATAAGAATGTTTTTTATGGAAATCAGCAATTTAACCGCGGCTACATAATTGGCGTCACGTGATGTGAAACCCCCACCAAGGTCATAACTCAACCGCACCGCGAACGGACATCACGGTGGCTCCATGGCTCGCATTGGAATTTTTGGCATGGGTAACTGGGGGACAGCTCTCGCCAAGATATGGAGTGAGGATGGGCATACAGTCACGGGCTGGACTGTAGAGAACGATGTCTATGAATCTCTAATGATTGATTCAACGAATCATAAGTATCTGCCTAATGTCGTAATGCCAGACATACAGGCCACTATGGCTCACGAGGATATTTTGAATGGTTCAGAAATTCTGGTTTTTGCTCTTCCCAGCGGAGTAATCCTGGAGGTTATTGATTTGATCCTTCCCGGACTGCGTCCTTCGCATGTCATTCTGGACCTCGCCAAGGGGTTGGCGCCAGAGGAAGCTAGTCGGGATGGTATGATTTCAAATGCCATTGAACAGAGGCTGAGATCCGTAGGAAAATCAAACCCTGTTGTCGTATTAACGGGTCCTACCATAGCTCCCGAGGTAGCGAGAGGGGTGATAACCAGTGCCCTTGTTGCTTGTGATGATGACTCCGTAGCTGAAAGGATTGCCCAGAGGCTTTCAACCAAGACCCTGATATTAACATCCGCAGATGATCCGACGGGGGCTGAATTATGGGGCGCCTACAAGAATACTGTCGCTCTTGCTTGCGGATTAGTAGATGGTTTGAGAGAATCCATTGGCGGCGATAACCTCAAGGCGGCCTTAGTACAGTCTGGATTCAACGAAGGTCGATATCTGTTGTCAAAGATGGGTGCGAGCCCTGAGACTGCTTTTGGTCCGGCCGGACTAGGAGATCTGTACGTCACTTCAACAAGCCCGAGAAGTAGGAATAGGACGCTCGGAGAGAAGTTGGGACAGGGTAAGAATCTTGAACAAGCCCTTTCTGAAATGACAATGGTTGCTGAAGGTGTACGTGCTGCAAGGATGTTCTCGGAAACCGCATCAAAAAACAACTGGGAAGTCCCATTCCTGGGTGCTTTGTGTGACCTCCTAGATGGCGAAATTACCGCCGAAGAGTCAGTTAGAAGGATGGTAGAATCCATTCAATGATTCCTTTGTTTATTGGCCAGGGAGAAATACTCCCAACCACGTTGGTCTTTTTTGTGACCTCTCATCGTTGAAGAAGGACCTAATATAAACTGAAGCGGCATCAATGACCAAAACTGTTGCAAATATCAGAATAAGATATGCTAGCACCCTATCGTATACTAGGAATCCTAGGTAAAGATCAATGTAATAGCCAATCCCACCTGCTCCGACTATACCTATGACTGTTCCATGTCGAACATTGTATTCGAACATGAAAATGGCTTGGGATATCAAGTCGTTCGCGGACTCCGGGATTACGATGTTCAATGCCTTGTCGACCCCAGAGAGACCTGCTGCGTCGGCTGCTTCCAAAGGAGTATTATTCATTCCTTCAATTGCCTCATATTGTAGTTTACCAAGGTACCCAACGGTGTACACCGTCATGGCAAAAATTCCAGATACAGGGCCCATCCCAATGAGGATCACGAAGAATATTGCCCAGATCAAAGAAGGTAGGCTTCTCAGGGACGCTAACAGGAGCCTGGCAAAGGTGGATACTGCCAAAGGGCTGATGTTTCGAGCGGCTAACAAAGCCAGGGGTAATGAAAATGTCATACCAAATACTGTAGAAACGAAAGCAATTTGAAGAGTCTCAGTCATGCCGATCCAAGCAGTGGAGCATGTTACTTCCAGCCATTCAGGCGCCTCGCATTGAGGGTAAGCCCGTGGCTTGAATACGCTCCAATCTGGTGGCCATAGTGATTGGTAGAAGAAAGTCTTCAGATTGTCCAAACCGTTTGCAGCTCTTCCCCAATCATCAACTGCATGGTTCATCACGAAAACTGCGGAGAAAAACAGCATCAGGAAATAAAAACCCGGATGAACCCTGATTTTCTCTGTCATTTTTGTACCTCCATCATCATGGATTCCGGATTCAGAATTTTCAGCGTCCCTTCATCCATAACCATTATTTTGTCAGCAATATTGCTCGCTCTCTTCATATCGTGCTCTATTAGGATAACTGCAGCATCCGCCGACCTAGCATAGTTCACTACGGTTTCCGACACATTGGACATTGTTTCATGATCCAACTCGCTGAGAAATTCATCGGCGAGGATGACACGGGGGCTCTGTGCCAAAGTCCTAGCGGTAGCGACTCTTCTTTGTTGTCCTCCTGAAAGTCTCCTTACTGGTTCCCAAATCTTCTCAGTGAGCCCCATTTTTTCAATTGATTTCCTTGCCATTTCTTTGGCATCTTTTGAAGCGAGTACCCCCAAGAAACCGCCGTAAGTGGCCCTAGATCCAATCAGTACATTGTGAAATACGCTCGCATGTCGGACAAGTCCTAATCTTTGGGGAATGTATCCGAGATTTCCTCGATCTGGTCTTTTTGGGATTTCAGCGCCACAGACTGATATTCTTCCAGCAAGAGGTTGTACCAACCCCGCAATAGTCTTGATTAGAGTGGTTTTTCCTATACCTGAGAGGCCCGCTATGGCTATGATCTCTCCACACCTAACATTGAGTGATGAGATTTCAGCGAGTGGCGTATCTTGGCTATACCCAATCACTACCCCCTCTAATTGAACCAGAATTTGATTCGATTCCCCCCCCGGCATGTTTTTACCACTTCAAAGCCCTTATTTGGATATGGTGGATGTTTATGTTTCCCTGGATCTCTGAAATGTCTTTGAAACTATCATTTTATGTCTGATTGGAGACATAACGTGAAGTGTGAAGCCACACGCAGTACACCATATGAGTAGAACCCCTGCGGTTACAATGATGTTTCTTTTACTCATCTCGTATGTCACCTACGACTGGCCAGCAACCCCAAAATCCCTCGATGAGGATCCCGATAGGATGGAGCAGTTTGGAGGAGGCAGTACATTTGAGGCTCAATGTTCAAAGAGCTCTTTCGAGGATGTTTTTACCTATACATGGGCTGAATTCAACGTATCAGTTGCTAGTAATTGGAGAAGTGCGCAAATTGAGGCTGTGGCATGGGTGAACGGCACTATGGCGGACGATTTCAGAATATTCCTGGATGACTTACTTGCACGCTTCATCCCAAGTGGTGGTGACGGATGGCTATCATCTGATGAGAGGGAGGCAGTTCGTGCGGTTGCTGCCGACTGCGTCGAGTATACTATGACGAGAGTGGGTGTAAGGGATGGCGTGCATCACAGAGGCGGTCCGGCAGTAGATTGGCGCAACGCGACTTGGGTTGAAGATGGGGTTTCGATAGATGAATGGAACATGGTTCCAGAGAATCACGAATCTGTCAGGAGTTGCACCAACATTGGGAGTAGCCAGAATTGTTACGAGGTCCCTGTTGAGCCATCACAGTCAAGAGATTGCGACACAAACAACGAACTACAAGACGAGTGCAGAATTGAATTGATGCTTTCGGGTACTGTCGATTTGCACAATATAGAGTCAGTTGAGACTTTGACCTTGGCGATGAATGTCTCAAACATTTCAAGAGCTACATATACCGTTAATGCACCATTCGTAGACGGCATGAGGCTTGCCTTGTTTGAGGAGTGTGAGGGAAGAGATCTTTTGACCGGCAAGTCTCCTACCCCACTCAGAGGATCCTGCATAGGAGATGGATCATCCAAAGCAAGTCACCACTATGATGACCAGGGAGCAATGGTTTTGAATATCGAGCCGAATCGGTCGAGTTCCTTCTGGCCGTCAGGTGAGGATCTTTTCTTTGACTTGACGACTATCTCTCCGCCGGTCGATCAGGCGCCGATTTGGAGCTCTACATCACCTCCTGAAGGGACCATTTGGGCCTATAGTTCAAATTCGAAATATGTCGATTCATCAGGTCTGAACATAGCCGATTGGTCTGATGTGTCCAGTTGGTTTATCGATGAGGGTCCAGTATCATCACTTGAAATAAATTGCTTTTTGGAGGAAGATTCCGACATCAACATGGTCTCTGATTCAAGGACAATAATCGCAAACATAGACGAAGAGGCCATGTCGACTTCGTTCATGTGTTCAGCTGAAGACATCTCAGGCCAATCTACGGGATTTCGAAATTTCACGGCTTTGAATGTGATTTCCTTTTCAAGGCCCGATGGCTTCAATGAAATCCACGATAATATTGAACTCATTTTTAGAAACACATCAATCCCCGAATTTTATCATGCAAAAATAGCAGATTTGGAAGTCAGAGTTGGTGTGAGCAGCCCCTTTGGGGAGCCGATTTTCTTCGATAATCCGATTGTTCTCCACGAATCTGCAGAGAGTCAGAACTTCACTGGCGAGCTGTCATTTCTTCCACCAGGAGTTGTTGAAACCTGGCTTGATTTCAGCGGCCCGGGATTCTACGAAAGAATAGAAATGTTAGATTTGGAGCTGTATAAAGTCGGAGACCCCCCTGTTCTGTCTGTCCTTGAATCAGGCTGGACTGATACATCTTGGCAGATGAGAGGCGTATTTAGCGAACCAGACGGTGAAAAGGTGTCTTTTACCATGTTCATCGACGGTATAAACATGGGTTCTGTCCAATCAACTGGAAACACGTGGTCGGTGGGCCCGGTCAACTTCGAGTTATTTGAAATCGGACCCCACACGATATCCGTGAGGGCGTGTGATGAATCTGGGCTGTGTTCTTTTATTGATATGGAGATTGATTCTACATTACCACTCGCTAAAGACGGCCACGAGTATGATGCACCGGACGACACAGACGGCGGCGGCGGAATGCTGCCCTTCCCGGTTTATTCATCGATGTGGGGAATTGTCGCGGCTGCATTCATTTATGGAAAGGGTCGGCGTGAAGGCATATGACTGTGCGAGGAAAGATCGTATCCTCCTCGCATGTTGGTGGGCTGCTGGTAGAGTTTGATTCTAGGCCACCTGGGCTTGGGTGGGATGTAAGAATTGAGGGTGGGAAGAGCATTGGAAGAGTTGACTCAGTGATAGGTAGTGTGAATTCTGGCTTGATACACGTTTCACTCACTGGACATATGGAGCCTGCTTCTGCCATTGGAGCTCCTGTGGTGATAAATCCTTTATCTCGATCTAAACCCACACAAAGGAGCCACAACAAGACACCCAGAGGTCGGTCAAAAGGAAACTTCACCACGAGGAGGAGATCAGAGAGGGGGAAGGGGGGTGAAAGGACCCTTCCAACATGGGTCTGCCAGAAATGTAGAAGTTTGAATTCCAGAACATCTAAGTGTATAGGTTGCGGTTCACCAAGAAGTTCTGCTAGACAGAATCCACCTTCCTCTGACAAAGGACCAGGAGGTAGAAAACCCCATACTAGAAATTCGAGGATGGGCCGATCAGGGCCTCAAAAGAAGGGGCGTCGAGCATCGTCGAGCAAAAAAGTTTGGAACAACGCCCGGAAAAGGAATCGCCAAAATAGTGGCAATCGGCAGTCTAGATGATTTGCCAACAGGAGCATTCATCCAAGGGACACGATTCGAACGACCAATGAGGACCCGGCAGGAAACTCTGGAATGGATTGCTGAACTGAGGGGCAATGAAGCGAGAGAGGATGTTCTCGAGTTAATAGAATCGGCTTTGAACGAGGATACTGAAAACGGCATTCTTTGGGCAGAGGCTGCAGATCTCTACCTTCCACCCAGAAGCAGGGGTAAGCCAATAGACCCTGACCTTTCCCAGTGTGCGAAGGCCCTCAGATGCCTTCGTCGCGCTGTTCAGAGCGACCCATCGATGGATGAGGCTTGGGCCTTGGGCGGACTGCTCATGGTAGACCATCTAGGAATGATGGAGGATGCATTGGAATGGTGGTCTGAATATAGCGTCATAAATCCGGACTCGCCAGTCCCCCTTGTCGAACAAGTAGCAATCATGGCGAGATACGGGGAGTTCGATAAGGCCTCGACTATAATGAATTCCATTGAGTCATTGGATAGAGAGATGCTAAGCAACTCACAAAAAAGAAGGTTAGAAGACATCAAAAGTAACATCAATAATGCAGCAAAATCAGATGAAAAGGATGTTTTTAGACCACAGGATCCAAACCACCCAAGGTGGGAAAAAATAAGCAAATATCGAAATCAGAAACCAGTGTCCCAGACATACTTTCTGTTCTTCATTGTCTCGCCGTTCGTGTTCATGATTGGATTCATAGCATCGGCAGCACTATCCCCGTATGGTGCGCAAGGACAAATTGCTACATTCCTCACGATTCTCATAGCATTCTATAGCCTAACGAGAGTGTCTGAGCCACTATTCAGATGGATGAACAGGAACGCCACAGACCTAGACAGGGCACTGGATATCGAAATGGCTTCGGGTAAAACATGCATACCTGAAACTATCAGGGAGGGAAGGCTTCACAAAAAGATGCTATCATTTAGGCCCCCTGCATGGCTAGAACGCCACCAAAGGATCGTCACCGACGGGCAGCGAATTTCTCGCAGATGGGCCAGTGGCTATGAACTAAAATGAGGGTTTCATTTCTTGTTCAGGTTGGCATAGTAATCTTGCGCGTACTGTCGAGCATAGTCCTCTGGATACCCTTGTCCCACCATTTGTTGGACATATGCTTCAACAGGATCTAGATCTTCTACGCCTTGGAAGCCTCTGATTTCATCCGTAATCTTGGTACTTCCTCTACCTCTCATCGCAATTGTAACTCCTGCTATAGCGAGGATTACAAGTAGTCCACCGACGATTGGTATGACCATTCCGAGACCTTGTCCCTGTGAATCGCATCCGATCGCGGATGGATCCCTTTCGCATGGATCATTACTTCTCCGTAGGAGGTATATCTCCTCGCTAGATGTTGTGGAGTACCTCAGCCCATCTCCCTCAATTACTCGGATATAGACCATGGACTGTACGCCCTCTTCTTCTGAGTACAGGTCGGAGATATCGAGGGTAATGGAGAAAGTGGATCCGTCGCCTAGAAGTCCTGTCTCGTTATACTTTCCAATCTGTTTCTGTGTGGCCTTGGGAGTCGGGGAAAGGTCTAGAATAACAGGATCAGCTAGTGCTACCTCGATTCTGACATCTGAGTTCTCAGCCCCAGAAACAACAGTTCCACTGATTGTGACTCTGTCAGAGGTCTGAGAGTCGTTGGGTTTCGGAGAGCTGAATGTAACTAGAGGTGGTTCGTCGCCGAAATCTTCACCAACTACAACAAAATACATCCTCGCCTTAGATGACGACTTTCCTGCTTTGTCGTAGACGATCAGCTCCAGTCGGATCTGGTTCTCCAAAGTTCCATCGCTGGTGATGTTTCTGAATGTGTAACTGAATGCATCCCCTCCGGCCGTTGAAGGGACATCGAACACGTGTCCGTCCAAACTCGGCTGTGAGGTTACAGGGTAGTCAAAGTAAACCCTCCATGAATACAGCTGGATTCCACTTTCGCCTTCGGGTGCGTCTGCGTCGTTACTTTCAGCGCCTGAGAATGAAAGTGTAATGTCTCCGGTGGGAGTTTGCCTGACTCGGTATATGTCCCAGTCGTTTCCTGCTACGGACTTAGTTCCATCTTGAGTGACGAACTCGTCCGTCAATTCGTCTTGGACCAATGATATCGAAGCAGTTGGATCAGACTCATCCGCGAGAGTATCGTTGGTGATGAGGCGTACATACGTCATTCTGGTGTGACCTTCTGCGTCATGGAGGTAGAGAGTTAGTAGCCACTCCGCCCCTATGAAGCAACCTGTCGATGAGAGTGTGCTGTCTACACAGAAGGAACCCAGGGTAGGTATTTCAGCCGATGTTTGGTTAACGTGGGAGAATTCTCCTGGGTCTAGTATTTCACCTTGCCATCCAGTTACTGCATCCTCGGCACCAGGCTCGAGTGTCCAATCCGCAATCAGGTCAACTGCATCTGAAACATAGCTGAATTGCAACTCAGAGTTAGATTTGATGTAGACTGTGTTGTAGGCTTTAGTGACCGTGTTGATTGACGGGGCAACTCCATTGATGGTGAGATCAAAAGTGTCTCCAGCTATTCCGAAGTCAAGTGGGTAGGGTGTCACGTCATACTGCAACATATTCGACAAAAGCGGCATGACTGGTCCGCCATATGGCTGCGAGAAGGTAGGGTTCTCTACATCCATGGTTGTCACAATCATACCTCCATTACCCCTGTTGCAAAGGCTGAGCAGGGACTGTGATCCGTATTCAACGCTACCCAGCAAACTATGGAATGTGCCAAGTGGATCGGAAATTCTGCCTCCGCATGCAGCAGGTACTTGATTTGGTAGAACTTGGGAAATGTCCAGTCCTGACATGGCGACATATTGGCCGCCATGAACTGCCTGCAGTGCAGTCAACTCGATACCGTTCAATATAGGGTGATATCTGTCGATTACTCGTACATCATCGTAATCGAATCTTATTGATGAGTTGGCAGGATTCCTCTCTTGAATGTCCATTCCGAACGGAAGATTATCCGGCATGTAGTCGTTCCTGTATGGTCCGAGATGCACCTGTAGTGTGCCACCATTAACCATGAAATCGTCCAGTACATCATTGACTGATAGCCCGTCTGGCCTAACTTCACTTAACTTCTGATAGTAGTCTCCGTAAGCGGCGTTGTAATCAGTTTGCCACGGAAGTAGTACCTTATGGTAGACATTGGTCCAATCTTCTGTGACATAGTCAGCCCATTCATCGGTTCTGAACTGAGTGTATGTCATGCCCATGGAATCTAGATCCTGTTTGACTCGTTGTAGGCGGTTTTGATCGGTTGGGTTAGAGAGGATTGCAACATCGATTTCATTCATGAAGGCGATCTCGAAGAATCTCTTGTTCCCATTCTCTGAGCTATCGGAAACCAGTTTTGCGGACCAACTGAGGTTGTAAGTCCTGCCGGTTTCCCACGAGTTGAACATGCCATTGGAACCCACCTCAACATTGGATCCGGTTGTCCAGTTGGCGAAGGTTCTTTCATGCGGAACAAGGTTAAACGGCCCGTTGTCAGAGGTTGCTTGCCATACCGTCTGGCCAGTGGTTGTGTCAACTACCGACATCGTGACTTCATAGATTCCTTCTATGACACCATTCAGTATTGGTAGTGAGAAGGTGTGTGCAGCGGTGGAACTTATTGGGTAGACGCACTTGTATGTCACATCACCGACGCAATCTAAGACATTCGGTTGCAATAGGGTGATTTCAGCACTGTCTATGCTGAATTGGACCTTGGAGAAATTGTTACTTGGATTTACTTCTTCCGCTTGGTACCATTTTTGTTCAGGATCGTTGTTATCAAAGATGGTCCTGACGTCTATCCGATAGAGTCCTGAGTCAAAGTCATGATTGCCGAGTGTAACGACCTCGCTTTCTTGGGAATCTAGCCCGTTTACCTCGACGGTATAGTTGCCATCGTCTTCGAACGTGAATTCCTCGAACCTTATGTTGTCTATGGCGAATCCTGCCAGACCCGCGTTACCGTTTACTCCGTCACCATTCGAAATGAACCTCCATGTCAATGTGACCTCGGAGTCTTCCAGAGAGGTGCACTCGTCCCTCCACTCCAACTGTTCGTCGGATGTCCTATTCTGTAGGGAAATATGTGTGAGGTCCAGCACAACGGATTTTACAATCTGCTCAGAGTCGAACCATGTGTAGTACGCCCCCTGGTCCGAGAAATCACCGAAATACTCAACCTCGTCGTAATTTAAGTCGTTATCGAAATCCTCGCATGCATGGAAGTTGGGGTCTTCTGGATTTGTTCTTTGGATTCCGTTCTCGTTCAAATCTACCCACGATCCATAGACTAATCCCTCATATGACTGTCCATTTTTCGTCCAATTAATGAATAAGGCAGCTTGATCTCTGACGGCTTGGATGTTTCCAAACTGGTCCTGTAGATAGTCCCCTTCTGCGTAGTAATCCCACGAGGCATAGGTGTAGTCCGAGTCTGTTTGGCCGACGCCAACAGGGCCGACAGTCAGAGGTTCGTTCCAATTGTCACCATACCCTACGTCTGGATCTCCCAGCCAGTAAGCCCAGTTTTTGAAGACGCCTTGGTTTTGGGGTAGAACTTGGTTTGAAGTCGTGGAATCGTCTATTCTTGTTCCGTTGTTGTCGTTGTCGTCTGACCAGATTGGGTTGATACCGGAGAAGTCCTCTATTGCAGTTAGATCTGGAAGGGCATTGAATATCTGGGCTTCAGTGGTCCAATTGGTAATTGTGTTTCCGAAATTCTGGACACGGATATCTATCGGGTATTCTGCAGAAGCGTATCTCACACCCGGCTCGAAATCGACGAATGGATCTGCGGCTAGGCCGGGATCATACAAATTTTTCACTGTCGTACGGAATTTGAGAGCGTCATTTATTGGGTCTTGATCGGCAAAACCGTTGAAGTTCGTCAACGTGGTGCTGATGTAGTATGTGGTGTTGTCGACAAAGTCTGCAGAGAGTGTGATTTCTCTCTTCTCTCCTGCTGCAATCGGTTGGAAGTCGACCTGTTGAGATATTGACTGGTCCTCTCCGAATATTGTGTTTACCTTCCTAATCGAGATGTTGTCGAATGCGAAGCCATCTAGGCCTGTGTCGTATGAAGTATCCACAGTCCCCACGGATCCGTAAAGACCGCTTCTGAACCTAAATCTGAGGTCAATTATCTCGCCTGCATATGGAGTCAAATCTATTGATTCCTGAGTATTTACCACATCGTCTTCGTCTCCACCCTCTGTGTAATTCGTCCATTCTGTGACAAAATAAGGGTATATTGCGAAGTTCTTGATCTCCAACTCCGGGTCTTGATTGAGGACTAAGAGGTTGAAGTAACGATCCTGATCATAGCCACCTTGGAACCAAACTCTCTCCCATCCTCGACCTTCTGAGAATGCCTCTATTCCACATGAGTCCTCATACAGCCACCTTTCCTGAACGACATATGGCTCGGAGAGGAACAAGTTTGTGTATGCAACGCTGCAAAGTATTGAGACGTCCAAGAATGCGGCATCGGCACCTGTCAGGTCGACGTTCTGTAGAATATAGGCCTCATCCATGTTGTTGAAGTATCCGGAGTTGTTCTCTGCAGTTCCATTGTAGTCTAGGCCAGCCCACATGTAGGTTGTGGGGTTATGATCTGCTTCGTAGGTAGAGATATTTTCCGTGGTCGCGGTTGAATTCGATTCTAGGTGCCAGGAAGTCCCCGGGCCGAAATCAGAGGTGTACGAAGCTCCGGTCCATGTGCATGATGAGCAGTTGGTAGTGTCTACGTTCCCATCGAAGTCGTTTGAATAAACCAGGGTGTCTACCCCTCCGACGACTTCCCGTACTGACAAATCAAGATTTGCAGAGCCAGTCACCGAGTTGAGGCCAGTATTCATCAAGGTGACATTCACGAACCTAGTTCCTTCCCCTAGTTGTGCCGCCCCAGTGGCTGGATTAGTGGATGCTGGGGCGATTGTAAGTCCGTCGACAGCAACATCTTGGTTGTCAAGTGTCAAAACAGAAAGGAAATCTCCGGCCCCAGGCCAACCTAGACTGTCCATCCACATTGCGCCGCTACCAAATCGGTAGGAGTAATCTCTCTGTCCAATTATGATTTCCTGTGCTGTAGTGTCGTCTCCTTTCAATTGAGCAGGGACGGCAACTGTTGGTCTTCGACCGACGTCGAAGGATATGGGTGATAGGTATCCTGTGCCCTGATCGTTTGAAAGTATGATCTCGACGCTGTTTAGTTCGCGAAGATTCTCAACGGTTGTGTAGGTCTGGTTCCTCGAGGAAGAATCTTGAAGTCTGGTCAGTGTGAGTTCAGTAGGTATGAAGAAATCCATTTTACCATCCCCATTTACATCTGAGATGGTAATCGAAGCGCCCTTGTAGTTGCCCAAGTTGATGTAATTCCTCGTGTCCCAATTGGAACCTACTGATGACCTGGTTGCATAGCTTATCCTACCTTCGATACCATCGACCGCAGCGACCATGTCCACAATTCCATCATCATCTGTGTCCTCGACGTCGATCTGGAGTTCGTAACCGTGCTCGGCATCGAGTGTGAAATCGTGTACGGCTGCGGCGGCTGAACCCCCGACGTTGGGGTCCGCATAAAGTCCAGTTACGCAGTCGAACTCGAGGACCGTCATGTTGTCATAGTTGCCCACGGAGTATCCAGCACCGGGATTGAATCTCGGAGTTCTAAGGACCCATAGGTCGAGATCTTCGCATTCGCCTGGCAAGGTCTGACCGGTAAATGGATCCTCTGCAAGGTCCTCTCCCCATTGACCGAGTTCGATGTAGCTGTAGTGGCCGTACGTCGGCGCGGGTACGAGTATGGTCTGATCTGCCTGAGGCCCGGGATCTGGGCCTTTGAATATCTCAACGTAGGTCTGGCCACCGTCAGGCGTCATTGTTGCAAGGACGATGTCGTCATCACCATCATCATCGATATCCCCGATGTCCATTCCCTGGCTAAATGGGTGTGAAGGAATTTCAATGATGTCCCGACTCCATTGGTGGGTGTTCTTGTTACATTCGCCCCAGATGACCGTCAAGTTTGCCGGTCTAACGAACGTCTCTCCAACGAATCTCACGTTCTCTTGGAAATAGACGATGTCGGGCATCTGATCTCCGTCGATGTCGGCAATCTGGATTTGCTGGCTGTTGGCCGTTTGGAATATATTCTGCCGCTGGGAGTCCCCAACACCTCCGGCGATGAAGATATCCTGTCTGTCGGGGAACCCTCCTGTGCCGTCATTGAACATTGATGTTAGATAGAACCCCATGCTGCTAGAGGCCACGATATCGTTGTCCCCATCACAGTCGAGATCACCAGTATCCACGAAATGAGGGTCCCTCTGAACTGCGTATTGGGTAATCTGTGAGGCGCTAGCAGCGGGTATGAATGAAATCATGGTCATAGATACCATCATGGCCACAAGTGTGATCGCTCTGGCTCTCCTAATATCATGTCTTTTCGGCTTGGATACGCTGCGCATGACCTTGCGGAGTTGCAATGCTCTCTTATTATTTACCAAGAGATGCGCGGTTGTCGGCCCCGGTGTTATTCTCTGTATATCTGGATCCATGAAGGCGAAGGCGCATATTCGTACCCCGAATCTGTTAGGATTCTGTCCACTTTACCCGAGTTCCAAAGACGCTTTAGGGCTAGGCTTACTGAAATTTCATCCTGGTTCGTCCTATCTGAAATGAGTTTGTGGATAACATCGGGAGAGAGTGAAGAAAGCCCGTGCTCAGTAACTGCGATCGCCAAAACGAGTCTCAACCACTCTTCAGTTAGTGGGTCTGTTGAGATTGATTCAGGCGGGATTTCCGGCTCGGGCATCTCGTTGATGAACATCTTGAGTTCGTTCTCATCTAGCTTAGGAGGGTCGAACGATTCATCGTTGTCGTATGGATTGAACGACCCAATTTCCCTGATGACAGCAGGTATTTTTGTGGGGTCTGGTGGCGGCCCTGGAAGTTCCTTTTGGAAATTATCTGGATCTGCTCTAGGCCCCTCCGTTGGACCGGAAATTTTTGTCGTCCAACCACATTCACCTCCTAGTCCAAGTTGATCGGCGATGTAGTTTACCCAAGCTTCTGGCCCCTCAATGACCGCATTTACCTCGTGGACATCATTTTTGAACACAAACCTTGTTTTCATTTTTGAGCCACCTTATTTGTTCGTGAGTCCCCGGAGAACGGTTTGGAGAATTCCTCCGTTCTGGAAGTACTCTACCTCCACCGGGGTGTCGAGCCTGACATTAACCGGAAACGCAATCACATAGCCATTATCCTTCTCTGCAGTGATTGTTATTTTCTGGCCCGGGACAAGTGCCTGATGTGCAGGTATGTCGTAAGACTCCGTCCCGTCTAATCCCAGAGATTCAGGGCTATCACCCTGCTGAAAGGTCATTGGGAGAATGCCCATCCCTACGAGATTCGACCGATGGATTCTCTCGAATGATGTTGCTAGTACGGCCCTGACCCCCAACAAGAGTGGCCCTTTAGCAGCCCAGTCTCTGCTGCTACCTGTCCCATACTGGCTTCCAGCGATAACGATCAAAGGTGTGCCTTCTGATTGATATCTCATGCTTGCATCGAAAACCGTCAGGACCTCTCCCGTTGGGATGTGGGTCGTGAATCCGCCGGTAGTCTCCGGAGCGAGGGAGTTTCTTATTCGGATATTTGCAAATGTGCCCCTCATCATCACTTCATGGTTGCCGCGCCTGCTTCCGTATGAGTTGAAGTCGCGAATTCCAACACCGTTCGACTCTAGGTACTTACCTGCTGGTGATGACGGAGCAAATGCACCCGCTGGACTTATGTGGTCGGTTGTGACGCTGTCTCCCAGCTTTAGGAGCACCCTCGCTTTTTTTATTGGGTTTACCGGCTCGAGTTCTTTTGGGATATCAGTCAGGAATGAGGGCCTTCTAACATAGGTTGAATTTTCATCCCACTCGTATAGCTGGGACTCCGGAGCAGGGATGGATTCCCATCGAGGCTCAGACAAGACATCTGAGTAACGATCCCTGTACATCTGTGGTGTAATCGATTTGTTTATCACCTCGCCGATTTCAATATCCGAAGGCCATAAATCTCGCAGAAATATTGGTTTTCCTGACTTGTCATGACCTAATGGATCCTTGGAGAAATCCATATCCAAGTGTCCCGCGATCGCAAACGCAACCACCAGAGGTGGACTCGCGAGATAGTTTGCCTTGACCTTAGCATGAACCCTTCCTTCGAAATTCCTATTGCCCGATAACACGCTGCCAACGACCAGATCCCCCGCGTCAATTGCGTTCTCAATTTCCTCATCGAGTGGCCCGGAGTTGCCGATACACGTCGTACACCCGTAGCCTACGGTGTTGAAGCCCAACTCAGCCAGGTCATCATCGAGCCCGGCGGCCTCAAGATATTCAGTCACTACGCGAGATCCAGGGGCAAGACTGGGCTTTACCCAGGGTTTTATTGTCAATCCTGCCATGATCGCATTTCTGGCAAGTAGGCCTGCTCCCACCATCACCGAAGGGTTGCTTGTGTTGGTGCAACTGGTTATTGCGGCGATCACCACAGAACCATGATTCAGACTGGCATTTCGGCTGGGTAGGAATTCTTCGTTCGTTACGTCTTCTTTACTCACACCATGCCCAGAATGGCCCGGTGGTGCTGTCAAAGATTGCCTCCAGTGATCGCTCATCTTCGATAGTTCTACCCTATCTTGAGGCCTCTTGGGACCGGCCATTGAGGATTCCACAGTGGAAAGGTCAAGTTTCAGCGTGGATGTGAAGAGTGGTGGCCTGGACGAGTCGTCCCTGAACAAGAAGTTGGATGTCAGATATTCTCGGATGTCCTTTACAGATGCGGACTCCCTGCCAGAAGAAAGCAGATATTCCATTGTAATCTCGTCTGGTGGAAAGAAACCACAGGTTGCGCCGTATTCTGGTGCCATGTTTGCAATTGTAGCTCTGTCCGGCAGGCTCAGTCCGCCCAATCCTGAGCCAAAGAATTCGACGAATCTACCCACCACGCCGTGTTCTCTCAACATCTCGACGATCGTCAGGGCCATGTCGGTTGCAGTTACGCCAGGACTCAAAGATCCTGTTAGTTCCATGCCTACCACCTCTGGCAAGAGCATGTATATCGGTTGGCCCAACATAACCGCTTCCGCCTCGATTCCACCTACACCCCAACCCAGAACACCTAGGCCGTTTATCATGGTAGTGTGACTGTCTGTACCAACTAGCGAATCAGGTAGCCAAATACCATTTTCTTCTCTGGCGACAGATGCTATCCACTCTAGATTTACTTGATGTACTATACCTCTGCCTGGCGGGACAGCTCTGAAATTATCAAAGGATGATTGCCCCCACTTCAAAAACGAGTACCTCTCCATGTTCCTGCGATATTCGAACTCTAGGTTTCGTTCCAAGGCGTCGGGGATGAGTCCTGAGGCATCCACCTGTATGCTGTGATCGATGACCAAGTCTACGGGAACCTTTGGATTAACTTTGGAGGCATCGCCCCCCATCTCCACGATGGCATCCCTCATGGCAGCTATGTCAACGACGGCGGGGACGCCTGTGAAATCCTGCAGCAATACACGGCTTGGACGGTACGGAATCTCAGTCCTTTCACAACTTGGAGCCCAAGATGCGATATTCACCACATCCTCCTCCTT